>JABLTL010082801.1_pt1 | contig 21916 bp, 18 predicted proteins | sample 7160151 | NCBI WGS metagenome assembly JABLTL01 (sample SAMN14651223, study PRJNA627086) | human gut metagenome | isolation source: feces | host: Homo sapiens
CGGTGCACACGGATTTGCAATGGGATATAATTACAACGGAAAATTGCATAGGCGGGCATGGCGGAATTGGCAGACGCGCTAGATTTAGGTTCTAGTGGGAGACCGTGCAGGTTCAAGTCCTGTTGCCCGCATGAAAAAAGGCTATTGCATTTAAAAATGTGATGGTCTTTTTTGTATCTAAAATAAAAATGTATAGTTTGTTCAAATAAAAAACAGGACTTATTCATTTCAAATTTGCTAAGTTTCGTATAAGATAATAAAGAGTTATATTACTTAGATGACAGAGGGAATGATAAATATGAAAACTTACGATTTAATTTTATTTGCCGGACAGTCAAACATGGCAGGAAGAGGAATTTCAACAGAAAAATGGAACGAGCCAGCACCTTTACTCTTAGATGGTGCTGGAATGGAGTATCGGGCAGTCAGCGACCCAGAGCATATACATAAAATAGAAGAGCCATTTGGTGTGAATGAAAATAATCCAAATGGTATCTATGAACCAGGAATGAAAACAGGTTCTATGGTGACAGCTTTTGTAAATGCATATTATAAAGAAACAAAAGTTCCAGTATTGGCAGTATCCGCAAGTAAAGGTGGTTCAGCTATCTGTGAATGGCAGGGAAATGAGGATTATTTATCAGATGCCATCGAAAGATTGGAAAAAGCAGTTTTGTATGCAAAAAAGAATCAAATAGAAATTCGGCATAAATATGTAGCTTGGTGTCAGGGAGAAACCGATGGAGATAGAGGTACTTTAGCAGACGATTATAAAAAGAAATTTAAAAATATGCTTGAAAGACTAAGAAAAGCGGGAATTGAGAAATGTTTTTTGGTTACAATCGGGGAATACAATGGCAAAGATGGATTTGAAGAAGCGTATAAGAAGATTCGGCATACCCAGTTGGAACTGGCAGAGAAAGTGGAAGATATCATACTGGTATGTGATGAATTTCATACGATGAAAGCACGTGAACTCATGAAAGACAGCTATCATTATTTTCAGACAGCATATAATGAGGTTGGAAAAGTGGCAGGAGAAAATGCAGGCAGAAGTGTAAAGGGATAAACAAACTGAATAGAAATAGATACTTAATTTTATTATTATTTTTATTTTCTTAGTGCTATAATAGATTAAAAGAAATATAAAAATTAAAAGGAGGCTTTGATAATGATGTATCCATTCTTAACTTTAAACGATGATACAGAGATTACCCATTCAGAGATGAAAGCAAATGGAACAGTTAAAGTGTATATTGAAACGCCAAATGATGATGGTGGTTTCTCTAATGCAACCTGCTGGCTTCCTGAATATAAATGGGAGAATATTAGCGGATATTCAGAGAGCCAAATAGAGTATTTCAAACATTTGCTTAGAAATAATGCTCATCTGATTATTGAATTTTCTCAAGAAGGAGGGCTTTTAAATGCCGCAAATTCTTAGAATTGGTCCGTATAGTATTTATTTTTGGTCAAATGAGAATGAGCCCCTTGAACCTGTTCATGTCCATATTTCTGAAGGACGTGCCACTGCTCATGCTACAAAACTTTGGATTACCAGTACAGGAAAAGCTCTTGTTTGCAATAATAATTCAAAAATACCAGAGAAGGTATTAAAAAAATTAGTACGAGTTGTAGAAGCCAATAGTTCTGATATTATTTATGAGTGGATAGAACATTTTGGAAAAATTAGTTATTTTTGTTAAAGATTGATTTGAATTTTAATCTCCACACAAGATTCAAGATTTTTCAAACAAAAATAAATTGTATTTTCAATTATCCGGTGCTATACTTCATTTCAGAAAAATAAGTATGCGAATAGAAACTGAAACTATTATTTTGGGAGGAGTTTGAATCATGAGAATTTATGTAAATGCAAATGCAGGTCGTGACGGAAACGGTACTGCAAATATGCCGTTTCGTCATATCAATGATGCAGCAAAAGTAGCAAAGGCAGGAGATGAAATTTTAGTTTCTCCTGGTATTTATCGTGAATATGTTAACCCAATTCATGCAGGAGAAGAGGATGCACGTATTTCTTATCGAAGCACCCAGCCGCTTGGTGCTGTTATCACCGGTGCAGAGCAGGTAAAGAATTGGCAGAAGTATGAAGGAAATGTATGGGTATGCCGAATTGCAAACAGCATTTTTGGAAATTATAATCCATATACTACGTTTGTTTATGGTGACTGGTACTTTGCAAAGGCAGACAAGCACACAGGCTGTGTTTATTTAAATGATAAAGCACTTTATGAGGCAGTCTCTTTAGAAGAGTGTATTAAAGGCGAAGTATACGAGTGCAGCTGGGTACCGGAAGATTCTATTTATAAATGGTACACCGAGCAGGATGAAGAAAAAGATGAAACTATTATCTATGCAAATTTCCAGGGTAAAAATCCGAATGAAGAAAATGTAGAAATCAACGTAAGACGTGAGTGCTTTATGCCGGAAAAAACCGGAGTAAACTATATTACAGTAAGCGGATTTAATATTAATAAAGCAGCAACAACATGGGCTCCTCCAGCAGCATTTCAGGATGGTATGATTGGACCACACTGGAGCAAGGGCTGGATTATCGAGGACTGTGATATTTCAAACAGTAAATGTGCCGGAATTTCCGTAGGAAAATATTTAGACCCTGAAAATGACCATTATTTTACTTATAAATATGTAAAGAGTCCGACTCAGATGGAACGTGATGCAGTCTGCAGAGGACAGTATCATGGCTGGTTAAAGGAAAACATCGGTGGACATATTATTCGCCGTAATAATATTCATCACTGCGAACAGGGCGGTATTATCGGTCGTATGGGCGGTGTATTCAGCATAATCGAGGACAACCATATTCATCATATCAATAACATGATGGAACAGGGTGGAGCTGAAATTGCGGGCATTAAGATGCACGCTGCAATCGATGTAACAATGCGCCGTAATCACATTCATCATTGTACAATGGGTATCTGGTGTGACTGGGAAGCTCAGGGTACAAGACTAACTCAGAACCTGTTACATGACAACCAGAAACCGGCTTATGCAAAGAGCTTAGAAGGCGGTATGATGTCTCAGGATATCTTTGTTGAAGTAGGACATGGTCCGACTTTGATTGATAATAACGTAATGCTTTCCGATGCAAGTTTAAGATTTGCAACAGAGGGTGTTGCACTGGTACATAACTTAATCTGTGGTGCGCTGACTTGCGTTGGTGATGGAACCGGATGGCGTTATACGCCATATCATATGCCACACCGCACAGAAGTAATGGGATTTATGACCATTCTTCATGGGGATGACAGAATTTACAACAATATCTTTGTTCAGAAATGGCCGTCAGAAGATGTGATTATTCCACACGATTCCGATGAAGGATTTGATTCTGAAAACAGAAAAGCAGGAACCTGGATGTTTGATGAATATCCGACTTATGACGAATGGATTTCTCAGTTTGATTTCACAAAACCGGTTGATATGAAGAAATTAGAGCCGGTACATTTTGGACATCTTCCGGTATGGATTGAGGGAAATGTATACTTAAATGGTGCAGAAGCGTGCAAAAATGAAGTGAATGGACTGGTTATTTCAGATAAAGAAGCAAAAGTGGATCTTGTAGAAAAAGAGGGAAGCTATTACTTAGATACGAATGTATATGATTTAGTCGGTGAGTTTAAAGACCGCATGATTCATTCCGATATACTTGGAAAAGCATTTGAGCCGGAACAGAGATTTGAAAATCCGGATGGAACAGCCATTCAGTTTGATAAAGACTATTTTGGCGGACACCGTGGCATGGATGTCATTCCTGGACCATTTGCACAGGCAGAAGATGCGAAGAAAGTGTTGTTCTAATTTAAAAAAGTGTATTCTTAAATAATTCAATAGAAAAGATGAGGTGTTTTTTGAAAAAGCACTTCATCTTTTTCATTTCTCCTCTTGTCAAATGCACACTATGAGTATATAATAAAACAAAAATGTGTGCTTTTTATTCCAAAAATCAAATAGATTTGTGTGCAATGTGTAAAATTTAGAGCACCGGAGGCAAAATTTATGGCGGGAACGATTCAGCAGATTGCGGAACTGGCTGGAGTTTCAAGGGGAACTGTGGACAGGGCATTGAATAACAGAGGAAGAATTAATCCGGAAGTTGCAAAGCAGATTTGGCAGATTGCAGACGAAATCGGATATGTTCCGAAACATCAGAGAAAAAAAGAACAGGAACAAAAGAAATTAGAGGAGACGTATCGGATTGGCGTGGTAACACAGCTGTCCAATTCTCCATTTATGATTCAGGTAAATAAGGGAATCTATGATGCGGCAGAACGGCTTTTGGAGACAGGAGTTCAGGTGATTGTAAAGGAAAATCCTTCTGTCGACGAAGAAGCACAGTTGAAATCCATTCTGGAACTGGAAGAAGCAGGGATTCAGGCACTGGCAATTATGCCGGTAGACTGTGACCGGATTCGGGAAAAATTAAATGATTTAATCGAAGAAAAACAGATTCCGGTTGTGGCATTTAATACCGATATCATTGGAACAAAACGGAATTGTTTTGTGGGACTGGATAACTGGAAGAGTGGGCAGACCGCAGCGGGACTGATGGGGCTTATGATGCATGGAAAGGGAAAAGTTCTTGGAATTACCGGATATTTTTCGAACCGTGCCGGCAGTAGAAGAATTGATGGATTTATAGAGGAAACCAGAAAACAGTTTCCGGAGATGAACCTGATTGGCGTGCAAAGCAGTCAGGACGATGCAAAAGAAGTAGAGCAGATTATTGTAAATGCAATGAAGATATTCCCGGATTTGAAGGGAATCTTTGTGGCATCCGGCGGACAGGAAGGTGTTAAAGCTGCATTTGATGAATTGAATCTGGAAAAACGCCCTTATGTGATTATCTATGATGTGACACCGGAAAATGTAAAAGCGTTGAATGAAGATACCGTGGATTTCCTGATTGACCAGGAAGGATACGAGCAGGGTTATCGGGCAGTATCTATCTTAGAAGAATGTCTGAAACACGGCAGTCTGCCGGAGGAAGAGTATCAGTACACGGAAATCAGTATTAAAACAAAATATAATGTGCAATAAAGAAAATAGAAATTAGCAAAGAACTCTTTTTGATTCATAAAAAAGGGTTCTTTTTTTGTTGTGAACAAAAAACACGCATAAAAGCACATAAGAAACTGGTAAAATTGTTATAAAATCGAGCCTTTAGATTGTGCAGAATATCGAAAGTGTGCAAAAACAAAAAAAGCACTTGTAAAATGCGTGTGCAAGTGCTACTATAAAGCCAGAAAGAGAACACGTGAAGCACACAAATAAAAATAAAGCACGCACACGAACAGCAGGAAAGAATTTTGGGAGGAAGATATTTATGAAGTATGTAGAATTTGATGAAACAAGACCAATGGATTTGGTTTTACTGGGACGTATCGCAATTGATTTTAATCCGGCTTATAATGACCAGGTGAAAGAAGAATTTAAACCACTGAAAAAAGTGCATATGTTTGAGAAATTTGTAGGTGGTTCTCCTGCAAACATCGCAGTCGGAGTTACAAGACATGGACTGAAAGCAGGATTTTTTGCAAAGGTATCAGATGACCAGTTCGGAGAATTCGTAGTGGACTACTTCAATGAGCAGGGAATTGATACTTCCCACATTTCAAAATGTACAAATGGAGAAAAGTTAGGACTGACCTTTACAGAAATGCTTTCTCCAAAGGAAAGCAGTATCCTGATGTATCGAAACTGTATTGCAGACTTACAGTTAAGCGTAGATGACATTGATGAAGAATACATCAAACAGACAAAAGCAATTTTAATTTCCGGAACAGCACTTGCAGAAAGTCCTTCAAGAGAGGCAGCAATCAAAGCAGTAATGCTGGCAAAGAAAAACAATACAAAAGTTATTTTTGATATCGATTACAGAGAATATAACTGGAAGAACAGTGATGAGATTTCCATTTACTATTCCATCGTTGCAAAAGAAGCAGACATCATCATGGGCTCAAGAGAAGAATTTGATTTAACTGAGAAACTGATTCAGCCAGGTATGAGTGATGAAGAATCCGCAGCTTTGTGGCAGGGTTACAATGCAAAAATCGTAGTAATCAAACATGGTATGAAAGGTTCTACCGCTTATACATGTGACGGACAGAAATTCTCCATTAAACCATTCCCGGTACAGGCAAGAAAAGGATTTGGCGGCGGAGACGGATATGGTTCTGGATTCTTATATGGATTATATCAGGGATGGCAGGTTATCGATTGTCTGGAATTTGGTTCAGCAGAAGCATCCATGATGGTAAGAAGCAACAACTGTTCCGATTCCCTTCCGGGACCAGATGCAGTACACGCATTTATTAAAGAAGAAAAAGAACAGTACGGCGAAATGATTGCGAGAGTATAAAAAAGACGAGGCAAAGGAAGGAGAATACAAAATGGCAGAGACAACAAGAATGACAGTTGCACAGGCAATTGTAAAATTTTTAGATAATCAATATGTATCCATGGATGGAGTAGAAACAAAGTTTGTAGAAGGATTTTTCACAATCTTTGGACATGGTATTGCAGTTGGACTTGGTGAAGCGCTGGATACCAACCCGGGACAGTTAAGAGTCATGCAGGGCAGAAATGAACAGGGTATGTGCCATGTGGCGACTGCATTTGCGAAACAGAATAACAGAAAAACCATTATTCCATGTGCTTCTTCTGTAGGACCTGGAGCAGCAAATATGGTAACCGCATGTGCAACCGCAACCGTAAACAATATTCCACTGTTAGTATTTCCGGCAGATACTTTTGCTTCCAGACAGCCAGACCCGGTACTTCAGCAGTTAGAGCAGAGCAACAGCCTTGCAACTACTACAAATGATGCATTTAAACCGGTTTGCAAATATTGGGACAGAATTACACGTCCGGAACAGCTGATGACTGCTTTAGTCAGTGCCATGAGAGTTCTGACAGACCCGACAGATACCGGTGCCTGCTGTATCGCACTTCCGCAGGATGTAGAAGGTGAATCTTATGATTATCCGAATTACTTCTTTAAGAAACGTGTACACAGAATCACAAGACCGGTTGCCGTAGAAGAAGAGTTAGAAGATCTTGTGGAAATTATTTCTCAGGCAAAGAAACCACTTGTTATTGTAGGTGGCGGTGTAAAATATTCTGAAGCCGGAGAAACCGTTGAAAACTTCTGTGAAGAATTCCATATTCCGTTTGGTGAGAGCCAGGCCGGAAAGAGTGCCTGCAAATCCAGTCACCCATACTGCCTTGGCGGAATCGGTGTAACAGGAACACTGGCATCCAATGTGATTGCAAAAGATGCAGATGTAGTTATCGCAATCGGTTCCAGACTGTCTGACTTTACAACCAGCTCAAAACATCTTTTTCAGAATGCAGATGTAAAATTTGTTACAATTAATAACAACCGTTATCATGCATACAAGATGGACGCTGTAAAGGCGGTGGGCGATGCAAAAGCAACGGTAGAGGCACTTGCCGAAAAACTGCGTGCAAAAGGTTATGTTTCAGGTTATAATGGAGAAATAGAAGCAGCAAAAGCTGCATGGGACAAAGAGTGGGATCGCCTTGCAGGAATCGAGTATACAGGAGATGACTTTGAACCGATTATCAAGGCAAGAGACCCGAGAACAGTTCCGGAATTTGTAAAATTAACGAACGGAAAAATTACACAGACTGCTGCACTTGCAGCAATCAATAAAACAATTGATAAAGATGCAACCATTATCACAGCAGGAGGTTCTCTTCCAAGTTGTATGCAGCGTATGTGGAGAACAGACAAGAGAGGCGGATATCATGCAGAATATGGTTATTCCTGCATGGGATACGAAGTGGCAGCAACTCTTGGTGTAAAATTCGCAGAGCCGGACAATGAAGTTTACTGTGTTGTCGGAGACTCCAGTTTCCAGATGCTTCACAGCGAAATCATGACGATTATGCAGGAGAGAAAGAAAGTAAATATCTTAATCTTCGATAACTGTGGATTTGGATGCATCAACAATCTGGAAATGAACCATGGTATCGGAAGCATCGCAACAGAATTCCGTTACACAGATGGAAAGAAACCGACAGGAGATTTAATTCCGGTAGACTACGCAAAGATTGGCGAAGGATACGGATTAAAAACTTATACATGCAAAACAATCGCAGAACTTGTGGCAGCATTAGAGGACGCAAAGAAACAGGAAGTTGCCTGCCTGTTTGACCTGAAAGTAATTCCAAAGACAATGACAGACGGATATGAATCCTGGTGGAACGTAGGAATCGCAACAACTTCTGAAAAAGAAAGCGTAAGAAAAGCTTGCGAAGGTGTAATGGAAGGACGTAGAGAATCCAGAGCTTACTAAGATTTCAGGAGTCATGTACGCTTGAACAAAAAAGTTTAAGCGTACAGAAGTACAATTAAGTACAATTAGGAGGTAAAGACAATGGGTAAAGTATTTGGCTATCCAGAATTTGACGAAAACGGCGAGAAAATTTTAACAACTTATGACAATGACTATAAAGAAATGATGATGGACATTCGTGTGTATCGCATGAAAGCCGGTCAGACAAGAACCTTCTTAAGAACAGGTGAGGAGACTGCAGTTCTGCTTCTCTCTGGAAAAATCACTTATGAATGGGAAGGCAATACAGAAACAGTAAGCAGAAAAGATGTGTTTACCGAAGGTCCTTGGTGTGTTCATGTATGCACCGGAAAAGAAATAAAAGTAACAGCAGAGACCGATGCAGAAATTCTTGTACAGTGCACGAAAAATGATGCAGACTTTGCAGGAAAATTATATAAACCGGAGGATGCTCCATGGGGTTATTCCTGTGTTGGCAAATTTGGAAATGTTGCAAAGAGAAGAGTTAATACCATTTTAGACCATGATATTGCTCCGTATTCCAATATGGTACTCGGAGAAGTATTAAATGACAAAGGAAACTGGTCCGGATATCTTCCACACAGACATCCACAGCCGGAAACTTATTATTTCAAATTTGACCGACCGGAAGGATTTGGTGCAAGTTTCGTAGGAGACCAGGTATTTAAGAGCACAGACGGAAGCTTTTCCGCAATTCCGGGAGGAGAGTTACATCCTCAGGCAGTTGCGCCGGGATTCCAGATGTATACCTGCTGGATGATTCGCCACATTGACGGAAATCCATGGTTACAGACAGATCGTTGTGAAGATGAAAGATATACATGGCTGCATGATGCCGAAATCTAAGAATGAATAATAGATTTATTTGATAATTTAAGAAAAAAAAGAACGTTAAAATAAAGTAAAGGAAAATCAAGAAATTAAGTTTAGAAAGGATGCGTGTTATTATGGCAAGAGAATTTATCGTACCGGGACAGATTATCACAGGTTCAGGGGCTTTAACAATGGCGGAGGAAACTTTAAAAGGACTCGGAAAAAAAGCTCTTATCGTAACAGATAAAGTAATGATTCAGTTAGGAAACTGTGCAAAAGTAGAAACAGCTTTAAAAAATCAGGGAATCGACTATGCAATTTATTCTGAAATCGTTGGTGAGCCAACGGATACTATGATTGAAAATGGTCTGAAAGTATACAAAGAAAATGGATGTGATTTCTTAGTTGCATTAGGCGGAGGAAGCCCAATCGACTCTATGAAAGCTATTGGTTCTTTAGTTGTAAATGGTGGAAATATCTCCGATTACATGGGAAAAGTAATTGATGTAGAAATGCCGCCGCTTGTTGCAATTCCAACAACAGCAGGTACCGGTTCTGAAGCAACTCAGTTTACGATTATCACAGATACCAAAAAAGATATCAAAATGCTCTTAAAAGGTAAAGTATTAATGCCAAAACTGGCAATCATTGACCCTCAGTTTACAATGACAGCACCGCCTAAAATTACAGCAGCTACCGGTCTTGATGCACTCTGTCATGCAGTAGAAGCTTACACATCAAGAAAAGCACAGACACTTTCTGACAGCTTTGCAATGTCAGCTGTAAAACGAATTTTCAAATCCCTTCCGGTTGCATTTAAAGATGGAAAAAATGAAGAAGCACGTATCCAGATGTCTGTTGCTGCATTAGAAGCTGGTATCGCATTTAACAACGCATCTGTTACCATTATTCATGGAATGAGTCGTCCAATCGGTGCACTGTTCCATGTAGCACATGGTCTTTCTAACGCAATGCTGATGAAAGAATGTTTAGGCTTTGCGTTAGAAGGTGCTTATGACAGATTTGCAGACCTTGGTCGTGCAATCGGTGTTGCAGATGCAACAGATGAAGACAAAGCAGCAGCGGAAAAATTCCTTTCAGCAATCGAAGGAATTGTAAAAGAATTAGAGACACCAACTCTTGCAGAGTTTGGAATTGATAAAGAAGAGTTCTTTAAAGTAATTGATAAAATGGCTTACGACGCTATGGATAGTGGAAGCCCACAGAACACTATGCGTGAAGTAAGCGAAGAACAGGTAAAACAGATTTACAGAAATCTCTGGTAATCGTCTATGAAAAAATGGCAGATAGGAAAGTTGGGACTGGTTCTGCTTGCAGGAATCCTTATGGCGGGATGTGAAAAGACAAAAGAAGAAGCAAAAGCGCCAAAGTATACCATTGGAGTTGTGACCAAGTCAAAAAGCAGTGAATATTGGATGTCTGTCTGTTCGGGAATGGAAGATGCCGCAGAAAAAGAAAATGCAGAGGTTGTGATTTTGTCTCCAGATTCGGAGACAGACCAGAAAACACAGAAAAAAATGATAAAGGATTTACTGAAAATGCCGATTGATGCACTGGCAGTGTCCACTGTGAATTCTTACGACAATGCAGATTATATTGAGCTGGCGAAAAACAGGGGAATCGAAGTGTATGCTTACGATACCCCTGTTTCTGACGTTGTTTTACCTTACGTTGGAATCGATGACGAGAAGGTAGGATATGAACTTGGACAGGCAATGGCAAAAAAATTAAATGGAACAGGAAAGGTGGCAGTCATAGCAGGAAGTACCACACAGGCCTGTCATGAAAAGCGTATTTTGGGCTTTAAGCGTTGTATGGAAGAATACCCTGATATTCAGATAGAAGTTGTAAAAACCGGATACAGCAATCTTTTGGTTTCGGAGAAGGATATGAAAGAATTATTAGAAGAGTATCCGGATTTGGATGGAATCATGACAACAAGTGCGGTGACGGCACTTGGAGTGGCAGAGGCAACGAAGGAAAGCGGAATTTTGGTTGTCACAGTGGATGCACAGGAAGATTCCATTGAAGGAGTGAAAGACGGAAAGTTTCTTGCAGTAGGCGCACAGTCCGGATATGATATCGGTTATGAGACAATTGAATATATGATAGAAAGTTTGGAAAAAAACGAAATACCAGGTGAAAAAATATTGGACACAAAAATACTGACGATAGATAATATAGATGAGTATTCACCTAAAAAAAAGACACAAAATATAAAAAAATCGCAATCAGAAAGTTAAAAGAGCAAAGTTTCCTAAAAAAGGGGACTATTTTTAGGAAAGAAGAGAGGCGGATATAAAAATAGCACAATAAAACCCAAAATTTCTAAGACTGGGATTTTCCCTGCAAAACGGTAAAATAGAATCATCAGATAGAGAAAATGCGAAAGAAAAAAAGCATCTTATGATTTGAACGCAGATAAGCATTCCTCCGCTTCAAGTGTGCGGAGCACTAAGCGGTGGGTAAGTGGGATGTTTCTGTCAGTGGGAGTCAAAAGCTTCCATTGACAGATTGCGAAGCGACTGCGTTCATGAGCAAGCAGCGAAGCGGATTGCGAATGTCCGCTTTACTACGAAAGGTATTCTCGAAAAAGAAAGGCAGGGAAATGAAATGGCAAAAGAAATGACACGGACGAAATCAGTCACAGCAGATGACTGGTCGGCAAGGTCGAAAATGATGACCGCACAGAATCAGAAACTTGGATGGGGAACAAGAGTTGCCTACGCAAGTGGTGACGTAGCCTGTAATGTTGTATTTGGAATGGTTGGTACCTTATTAACCTTATTCTATACGGATTACGCAGGAATCAATCCTGGTACGGTTGGTTTGATGATGCTCTTATCAAGATTATTTGATGGTGTGTCAGACTTGATTATGGGAATTATTGTAGAAAAAACAAATTCAAAATGGGGAAAATCAAGACCATGGATTTTATGGATGAGTGTACCATTTGCTTTATCCGCAGTACTGTTATTTACGGTACCGCACACCACCCCGATGTTACAGTTTTTATATCTGTTTGTAACGTATAACTTCTGTACTACAGTTTGTTATACCGCAATCAACCTTCCTTACGGAAGTCTTTCAGCAATGATGACAAGAGTTTCCGGAGAAAGAGATATGCTTAGTGTGGTTCGTATGGGATTATCTCCAATTGGAAAAATCGTTGCAGCAACCTTTACTCTTCCGATTGTAAAAATGTTTGGAGATGACCAGGCGGCATGGGTAAAAACAATGAGTATCTGGGCTGTACTTGCTTTAATCTTATTATTAATCTGTTTCTTTAACTGTAAAGAAACTGTATACATTGAAGCAAAAGAAAAAGCAGAAAAAGTACCGCTTGGAAAGTCCTTGAAAGCATTATTTACGAATCAGTATTTCTGGGCAGTTTTAGTTTTGTGGATGGTTCAGAGTGTTTCATTTAGTATTTCAGGAACAATCTTACCGTATTATTGCAAATACATTTTTGGAAATGACACATGGATGTACAGTGCATTATTCTTGACAGAAACATTAACACTGGTAGCAGGAATTTTCCTCTGTGCACCACTTATCAAAAGATTTGGCAAGAGAAACATTGCACTTGCAGGTTCTGCAATCGCATTAGTCGGACAGTTATTATTCTTCCTGAATCCATACAGCTTTTCCTGGATGGTTATGAGTTGTGTGGCACGTGCAATTGGTCTTGCACCGCTGAATGCAGTTGTATTTGGAATGGTTGGAGATGTTGTGGAGTATGGACAGTGGAAAACACATGTAAGACAGGAAAGCCTTATTTTTGCAGGTGGTTCTATTGGAACAAAGGTTGGAGCAGGTCTTGCGTCCGCAGCTATGACTGGATTGTTAACTTTTGCAGGATATGTTACTTCTTCTTCAGGAGTTGCAACACAGTCTCAGGAAACTTTAAATATGATTATTAACATTTATAAATTTGGTCCAATTATTATCGCACTGCTTGCATTTGTTACACTGGCACTCTACAAGCTGGATAAAATGTATCCGGATATTATGAAAGAGCTGACAGAACGTGAGGCAAGAGGCGAACTTTAATGAAGCTTAAATGAGTGAAAGAAAAAAGGTATCGGAAGTTTTCCGATACCTTTTTGTGTTAGAAAGAACAAAGCACAACTTGCGGGCATTTTGTGCTATAATCAAATCAAAAGTAAAGGATTTTAATCTATGAAACAGAGTATCCGCAAAAAAGTACTGTTGGCAATCTTGCTGGTGACGATTCTTACAAGCTGTTGTATTACGGTCGTATTTTATTTCCGCAGTGCATCAATGATTGAGAAAAATTATACAGAAACCGTCTACTCGAGAGTCCGGCAGACTATGGAAAGTTTTGACAATTCCATGAAGGAATTATATTATAAAAATATTAAGATAGCCGGAAAAGAAGAGCTGCAAAGAGAAATTGAGCAATATCGGGAAAGCAACAATGCAGATGAATTGGAGAGTCTTGCAGAAATTTTGCGTGCCTGCAAAAAAAATGAGGATCGTCTCAGTTCAATTGATTTGATTTTACCCAAAGAACAGATTGCGGTGACTTCTGAAGATTTTCCGGTTTATAAAAGGGAAATTCCAAAAGAAGAGATTCAGACCATAAAAGAGATGGAAGAAAAAACGGCACGACCGGTTATGGTAAAAAACAGCGTGCATGAGAACCGGACCCAGGTTACAGAGATTCAGCCAATCTACGATGAAGAACAAAATATTCTTGCGTATTTATTATTAAACGTAGAAGAAAGAACTCTTTATTATCAATACATAGACCCGATTTATGATGAAAATATGAACCAGGCTTTGGTTTATGATGAAAATGAAGTAGTTGTCACAGGGATGAATTCCAAAGAAGCCGGAAAAGCGTGTGCAGAAGAGATGTGTCTGAAACAGAATGGGATTTTTCAAAAAGAAAAAGGAGTAATTGTGATTGGCTATAAAGGCGCATTTTCCGGCTGTCAGCTTTCTATTGCGGTGCAAAGGAATGCAATTTTGCGCCAACTCCGTCAGATGCAGATTTTTTTGATTGTAATTGTGCTGGTATTTTTATTTGTGGCAATTGTGCTTGCAGGCAGTTTGACGCGTGCAATTTACCGTCCGATAAAAAAGCTGACCGATACGGTGGAACAGGTTGGAGAGGGAGATTTGAGTCTTCGTGCGGAGGTAGAAACCGGAGATGAAATCGGAATACTGTGTCGGGAATTTAATGTGATGCTTGATGATATTCAGGAGTTAATTCAAAAAGTAATCGAAGAAGAACGATTAAAAAAAGATGCAGAATTAGAAGCACTTCAGTATCAGATTACCCCGCATTTTATGTATAATACTTTAAATTCGATTAAATTTGCGGCGTTGATCCGTGGGGAAAAGGAGCTAGGTGGTCTGATAGGAGATTTTGTGGAGCTGCTTCAAGCGACTATCAGCAAGAAAGGTACTTTTTTAACGGTAGCAGATGAATTTCATATTTTAAATAATTATGTGCATCTGCAGGAATTTCGGTATCAGGGAAGTTTTCGTGTGCGTTATGAGATGGAGGAAGGTGCCGGAGGTTGTTATATTCCGAGGTTGATTTTACAGCCCCTTGTGGAAAATGCAATTCTTCATGGGATTGACATGAAAGAAAAAAATGGAGAGATTATTTTAAGAGCAAAATTAGAGCAGGATCGATTACGGCTGTTTGTCATTGATAATGGCAGAGGCATGACAAAAGAACAGATTGATACGCTATTGCACAGCAAAACTAAAAAGACCAATGGTTTAAGTGCAATCGGAGTTCCAAATATTAAAGAGAGACTGGAACTTTACTATGGAGATAAGGGAGGAATGGTCTATCAAAGCAGTGAAAATGGAACGACTGTCGAGATTTTTCTCCCTGCAAAAAAAGAATTATGAATAAGTCCCCGTCCACTGCTTAATGATTTTGGTGATTGAAGCAGGGTACTTGACTTATTTGATTCAACTAAAAACAGACTAAAATACAGGTGGTGAAGTGATGTTTCAGACATTATTAGTGGATGATGATTTTCTTGTAAGAAGTTATTTAAAAACACTTGATTCATGGGAAAAAGAGGGATATGAAGTTGTACGTGATGTACAGGATGGGGAAGAAGCCCTTGAAGTGATGAATCAGGAAAAAATTGATATTGTTGTGACAGATATTTCAATGCCGCTTATGGATGGAATTGAATTAATTAAGGCTGTAAAAAAGAACTGGCCGGAAGTTTCTGTGATTGTGCTTAGCTGTCATGATGATTTTGAATATGTAAAAGAAGCAATGCGGCTTGGTGCAGATGAATATATTTTGAAAAACACCTTGGATGAAAATTCACTTTTAGAAGTATTAGAGAAAGCGAAGGCTCAAATAGAGGCAAAAAAGGCAAAGACTACACAGGAGAAACATACAAAAAAACTGATTCAGATGGGCAGTCATACATTAAAATATCATTTCTTTAATGGAGTTCTTTCTCAAATTTTAGAGGGAGAAGTGCGGGAACAGAAACGTCTGGAAGCGCAGATAGCAGGCAGTTATAAAAACAGTGCGGTGATTGCGATGTTTATGCATGACTGGAATCGTCAGAACAGGGAGTGGACACCACTGGAAGCGGAACAGTATTCATTGGAATTTCGGACGGGAATCGAGAGTGAAATCGAAGCTGTGTTAGGCGAAGAAAATGAATTAAAAGAAATTATCTATCTGGGAGCCGGAATTTTCTGTTGTTTTCTGGATTTATCAGAAATGAGAAGAGACTCTTTGATGCGCCAGAGACTGACAGATGTTGCCGGAGCCTGTTTTCGATTTTGTAAAAAAGAGCCGTATTCCTTTGGAATCAGTGTAAGCAGTATCTGTATTGGAGTACAGGATGGACTTCGTCAGGCATATCAGCAGGCAAGACAGATGATGAAATATGGATTTTATGACAGAGACAGCATTTTGTACTATGACTGTCAAAAAGAAGTTTCAAGAGAGCTTCCAAAGAGTGCAGAAAAGCTGATTCATCAGGTTCAGAATCAAACAGAGAATACAGAAGAAGAACTGGAGCAAGAGGCTGTGACACTTATTTCTGAGGCAAAACAGAAGATGACGGATGGCAGAATTTTAGTTCAGTGGCTTCACAAATTGGATGAAAGTGCATACATTGAGCGAAGTGCACAGGTGTATACGGAGATTGCTTCGATTGAACAATTTAAAATGGCTTTAGAAGAAAGCGTGCAGGAAGTCTGTAAGCATAGCGAAGAGGAGATTCCAGAAGGGGTTTCTCATACGATAAAAGTGGTGCTCTTGTATCTGCATCAGCATTATAAAGAACAAATCAGCCTACAGGATGTGGCAGAAGAAGCAGGAGTGAATTCGGCATATTTAAGTTATTTATTTAAACAGGAAATGGGAATCGGATTTGCCAATTATCTGCAGGAATGTCGGATGCGCTGTGCTGAAAAAATGCTCTGTGACACGAACTTAAAAATCAAAGAGGTTGCAGAGGCAGCAGGATTTAATGATTATCATTATTTTTCTAAGATTTTTAAGAAATACCACCACTGCAGCCCGGCGGATTATCGCAAAAAGCAGTAAAAAAATGAGATGCACTTGTGTTGTTCAAAGTGCATCTCATTTTGGTTTTCGTTACCGAGTGTACGGTATCATTGACTTTCAGATAAATAACGTAGCAGATGGAAATTTATCCAAGTTATTTTATTTTCCCAAGATTTCTTTTAATGCCTGTAATACTTCATCCACATCTTTTTCATTTGCACTTTCTCCCATATGCCCGATACGGATTAATTTTCCACCAAAGCATCCAAAAGAGCCGGCAAGCAGAATATTATAATCGTTTCTCATTTTTGAGAGTATTTCTTTATCTGTAAAACCTTCCGGAACTTCAAACGTAGTAACGGTATTAGAATAACCGGAGCGTGGATATAAGGTCAGTCCCATTTCTTTTAAAGTGGTTCTGGTCTTTTCGGCTACTTTTGCATGACGTTTTAAATGCTCCGGATCATTTTTGATATTTTCAAGTGCCTGACGCAGACCATAGATGTCGCTTGCAGGCATGGTATAAGGGAACCACTTTTCTTCATAGTAATGTTCAAATACTTTTAAGTTTGCATAGAAAGAAGCAATTGGTGTCTTACGCTGATTCATGACATCTTTTGCATCCTGGCTGATGGTAACAATAGTCAGTCCCGGAGGTGCGGAAATTGCTTTCTGAGAACCACCACATAAAAGGTCAATCCGGTAATCATCGGCTCTTACTTCTTCTCCGAACATCGCAGATACGGAATCGACAACGGTGAGGATTCCATAGGATTTTAATAATGGGCAGATTTTAGAAATATCGTTTAACATACCGCTTGGTGTATCGCAGTGCACGACTGTGGCATATTTAAAATCGTGCTGTTCTTTTAAGTATTCGGCAAGTTTTTCAGGGTCAACCGGCTTGTCATAATCTACAGTATAGAGAGTTGGAATGCCGCCATACATGGTTACGAAATCTTTAAAAGATTCGCCGTAAAGTCCATTATCAATGACAAGGACACGGTCACCTGGTTCGGTGATAGAAGCACAGGCAGCTTCAAGACCGAGGATTCCCTCTCCATCAAGAATTAAAGTTTCATTTTTGGTGTGTAAGAGTTCACTTGCCAAAAGGCAGGTTTCTTTGTAGTATTCACAGAAATCGGCATCTAAATCTGGATTTTGAAATTCCAGGCTTCTTGCCATGCGTACATTTTCCCGTACCTGAGTCGGACCTGGGGTCATCATTTTATACATCTGTTTACGCTCCTTTATAAATTATTTTTTGAATTTTTGACTTTAATTTAGTATACCAAAAATGACCGCCAATCGGCAGTCATTTTTGAGTTTTTTATTTTACGAGTTTCTGAAGACGTCCGATTACCAGTAAAACGATAACGGCTGCAACGCCAATCTGAACCAGATTTCCCGGAATAGAAGCAACAGGAGCGGCCCAGTTTCCATAGATAAAGCCTTCGGCGATATAGTAACCTACGACTTTAATCACACAGGCAACTGCGATTGCAAGGACATTCCATCCAAAGCCTTTTCTTTTTTCGGTAATGGCGCCGACTGCAAATCCCATCAGTCCTACAATTACAAGAGTAAATGGTGCCCATGCAGTCCATCCGGACAGTAAATCAAATAATCCCATTCCGACACCGCCTGCGATTGCACCGGTTTTCTTGCCAAATAAAATTGCACCGATGAAAAGCGGAACATTTCCAAGATGGATTAAACCGCCGTTTGCAGCGATTGGAAGTTTGATGTTTACAAATGCAGTAAATACATAAGTCAAAGCGATAAACATTGCTGTAATTGTAATAAAGCGAATCTGTGAACTGGTTGTCTGTTTTTCGGCAACCGGAATGGCTGTATTACTTTTTTCAATCATTAAATTTTTCCTCTCTTTCTCTCTGTCGGTACTCGCAAAATCAAAAACAAGAAGATTCTGAGAGTACACACGATTCATCTTATCTTGAGTTTTAAGTATCATAACGAAAAACAGGCTTGCTTAAAATAGCCAGTTTTCTAAAGTTTTACCAGTCCAGTTGCGTTTGGAACATTTGCCAAGAGGAATGGAATGTGGTACAATAGGAGAAAATTTTGCGTGCCCCAGAACGTAGAGAAGAAATGAGGAAAAGAAAAAAATGGGTGTAACAATCAGGCAGATTGCCGAGGCAGCAGGGGTGTCAAGAGGAACGGTTGACAGGGCGTTAAATAACAGAGGGCGGATTCGTCCGGAGGTGGCAGAGCGGATTCAAAAAATTGCAGAGGAAATGGGATATCGCCCGAACCAGCTTGGGCGGGCACTTTCGATGAGTAAAAATAATATTAAAATTGGAGTGATTGTTCAGGCATGTGAGACCCCATTTATGAATGATGTGTTAGAAGGTGTAAAAAAAGCGAAAGAAGAAGTAGACAACCTTGGAGGAACGGTGATTGTCTGCAAGATTCCACATATCAGTGCTTCGGACACAATTGAAGCAATGGAAGAGATGCGAAAGGACGGAGTCAGCGCAATTGCAATGGTTCCATCGGATGAAGAGGCCGTCAAAGAAAAAATTCGTGAATTTACAGGAGTCTATCAGATTCCGATAGTGACATTTAACTCAGATGTGCCGGATACCGGAAGACTCTGTTTTGTCGGGCAAAATGGTATTCAGTGTGGAAAGGCAGCAGCAGGTCTGATGGGAGAATTGGTAAACGGAACGGGAAAAATTGCCATTATTTCCGGATATCGGACGAACCCTTCTCTTAGAGAACGTGTGGATGGGTTTACAACACAGATAAGAGAAAAGTATCCAGATGTGGAGTTGGTCGGACCAGAATATTGTTTTGAAGAAAATGAAAAAGCAGAGAAAATTACAGAGGAAATATTAAAAGAAAATCCGGATTTGAAAGCAATTTATATGACCTCCCATGGAGAATCGGGTGTGTGTATGGCATTAAAAAAGAAAGGCATGGCAGGAAAGATAAAAATGATAGCCAATGATTTTATGGGGGAAAACTACAGGCTCATGAGAGAAGGTTATATTCATTTTTTGATTGGACAGGACGCTTCGATTCAGGGTTACGAACCGGTTATGATTTTATTTCGTCTGCTGTTTCATGCAGAAGAACCGGAAAAAGAATTAATTTATACAGAAATTTATATCCGAAATGAATATACGATTCCGGAATAAAAATAAATAAAGTAGAATAAAAACAGGAGGATTATTATGAGTATCAAAGAACAGATTCATGATTTATCAGATGAAATGATAACAAATATTGGCAGACTGGTTGCGATTGATTCCCAGCTTGGAATGCCTGGAGAGGGAAAACCGTTTGGGGAAGGACCGGCAGAGGCACTGAAAGAAGGACTGAAAATTGCAGAAGAACTTGGATTTAAGACCGTAAACTTAGATAATTATTGTGGTTACGCTGAAATGGGAGAGGGAGAAGAGATTGTCGGAATTGCCGGACATCTTGATATCGTGCCGGTTGGCGGAGACTGGACTTATGACCCATTTAAGCTCACAAGAGAGGGCGATTATATCTATGGACGTGGAACGACAGATGATAAAGGTCCAGTCATCGAGGCACTTTATGCGATGAAACTTCTGCGTGATTCGGGTGTGAAACTAAATAAGAGAGTGCGTCTTATTATGGGCTGTAACGAAGAGACCGGTTCAAAATGCATGGAACATTATAATGAAGTCGAAGAGGAGTTATCCTGTGGATTTACGCCGGATGCAAATTTCCCATGTATTCATGGTGAAAAAGGTCATATGTCCATGGTGGCATATTCAAAAAATACAAAAATTATTTCTATGAATGGCGGATTTGTTTCAAATGCAGTCTGCGATGCGTGTACAACTGTGATTCCGGCAGAAGCGGGATTAAAAGAAAAATTAGAAGAAATTTTAGCAAAGACAAAGCTTCAGGAATATCAAGTGACAGAAGAAAATGGAACAATCCGTATTTATGCAAAAGGAGTTCCGGCGCATGCAAGCACACCGACACTTGGAGTGAATGCAGCAGGAGTAACCTTTGAGAGTCTTGAAAAAGCAGGATTTGAAGATGATTTTGTGAAATTTTATAACAGTCACATTGGAACATCCTGTGATGGAGCTGGAATCGGATTAAAATTTGAGGATGAATACGGTGATTTGACTTTATGTAATGGAATTGTCAAAACAGAAAATGGTGTCATTTCCTGTACGATTGATATTCGAGTTCCGGTGACTTTAAAAGCAGAGGATGTGCGTAAGATGTGCGAAGGAAAACTTGAAGATGAAAACGGACGAATTGAAATTCTTGAAATCGGCGACCCGTTGTTCTTCCCAAGGGAGTCTCCGCTTGTCAATGCACTCTATAAAGCGTATGTGGATGTGACAGGTGATACCGAGAATGAACCGATGGTAATCGGTGGCGGAACTTATGCAAAATCCCTTAAAAATATTATTGCATTTGGACCGGAGAAACTGGGAATTGATTATCGGATTCACAGTGCAGATGAGTATATGCTGGTTTCGGGTATGGAAGAAGCGGTGCTGATTTATATGGAAGCAATTAAAAATCTTTTGGAGATTTGACAGAAAAGAGAGACGTAATATTTATGAGAGAATCGGATGCCGGATGGACATTATGAAGATATTATTCCGCATTATTATGTGTTGTAAAAACAGGAGAGAAAAACAATGGTAAAACCAATTATGAGAGATGTCTTTTTCTTAAATCAAAAATCAGAGCCGGCAATGAAAGAAGACATTCAGACAGCAGTGGATTTGCTGGATACATTAAAAGCCCATGAGGATGGCTGTGTTGGCATGGCAGCAAATATGATTGGGGTAAAGAAGTGCATTATTGCAGTGAATATGGGATTTTTAAATGTGGCAATGCTTAATCCGAAAATCGTGAAAAAATCTGGAAAATATGAGACTGAAGAAGGCTGTCTGTCCCTTGAAGGGGTACGAAAATGTACCAGATATCAGGAGATTGAAGTTGAGTATGAGGATATGAATTTTAAGAAACAGAGGCAGAAATATTCTGGATGGACAGCACAGATTATTCAGCATGAATGTGACCATTTGGAAGGGATTATTATTTAACCAAATCAAGTAAGTCCCCTGCTTCAATTGCGAAAAGCAATAAGCAGGGGTGGGGACTTGCTTGTATCAGGAGGGGGCAAGCC
>JABLTL010028374.1_pt1 | contig 21911 bp, 20 predicted proteins | sample 7160151 | NCBI WGS metagenome assembly JABLTL01 (sample SAMN14651223, study PRJNA627086) | human gut metagenome | isolation source: feces | host: Homo sapiens
CGAACGCTGATGTAGCGCAGCTTGGTGGAACGGCTGAAAGCATCCAGCATAGCGATTACGGTGTGGCCGCAAAGACCGAACACGTACTCAACGCCGCGACGCTCTAAATAGTTAACGATCTGATCGGAAACGAGTTTCTTCATTTGAGTCGTAAATTCCTTTCAATATTTTATTAATTACGTGTAAGAGCGGCCTTGTCGCTATGCGGCAAGGCCTGCTCATCTATGTTCTTATAAAGAACTCCACACTCTTATTTCAGAGCGTCGTTGGAGTTGTAAGCGGAGTACTGAACCTTCTCCAGTTCCGGGTCATAGAACTCGCCAAACAGCTCGTCATCGGTCTGCCAGTCGGGAGTCTCATACTCTTCGGAAACCCAAGTGAAGTTCATGTAGTGATGCAGATGAACGTTCTCGGAAGTAGCATTGCCACCCCAGGTACCGCAACCGATGGAAGAAGTCATAGGCATACCATTGTTCATGGAACCGGAGTTTGCCTTGGACTGAGGCTGACGGATCATGATACGGCCAACACGAGCTACCATAGCCAGTCTGTGGATATGATCCTGATCGAAGGAGAAGATACCAACGGAATGACCCTTGCCGCCTACTTCATGGATCGCCATGATAGCATCGATAGCGTTCTGGAACTCGCCTTCGTACTTATGAATAGCCAGTACGGTGGAAAGTTTCTCACGACACCAGATGCCCTCGATACCCTTGGTGTAGATACCGGTACCATGGGAAGCGATCAGGAATCTCTTGTCAGCGGGGATCTCGAAGCCTGCATGCTTAGCCATATCCTGAGCGGACAGAGCTACGGTATCAGACAGTCTATGGATTTCTTCATCCCACATAACAGCCTGCATCTTAGCCTGCTCCTCTTCGCTCATCATGTAGCCGCCTACTGCTTCCAGTTCCTTGATAGCAGCATCCCAGATGCTCTCATGAATGATTACGTTACCATCAGCGGAGCAGCCGGAACCGAAGTCGGAAGTCTTGGAACGCATGGTGTTGTCTGCAGCATGATGCAGATCACTTGCAGCGGTCTCATCCCAGATCATGGTAGCATTACCAGCACCTACGCCATAAGCGGGAGTACCGGAAGTGTAGGAACGACGTACAACGCCCTGTCCACCGGTAGCGATAACCAGATCGCACTTGGACATCAGAGCCTCGGACATCTGACGGTTGATCTTAACAACGGGCTTGCCGTCCTCGCCAAGACCGCCGCCAAGGCACTGTACCAGATCCTCGGGAGCGCCAACACGAGCCAGACCTTCACGCATCAGAGCGCAGGTCTTGTAGCTGGTGCCTGCAGTACGGGGATGGGGGGAGAAGATGATAGCATTTCTAGCCTTGATTGCGTAGATTGCATTACCAGCCGGAGTCAGGTCGGGGTTGGTAGCGGGGATTACGCAAGCGATAACGCCAACGGGCTTTGCATAGATCTTGATCTTTCTCTCAGGCATCTCCTGAACACAGCCAACGGACTTCTCACGCAGGCAGTCACGCAGGATACCACGAATCTTGAATCTCTTATTCTCACGGCTAATCGGATCACCAAAGCGGCTCTCCTTAATACCCATCTCAACCAGCTCATGGAAAGTCTTGGAGTTAGCAACCTTCTGGGCAACGGAACGAATCGTTCTGTCGATGTCCTCCTGGCTCCACTTCTCAAACTCCAGCTGAGCCTTGTCAGCTCTTGCAAAGCACTCTTCGATGTTGTCGATCTGTGCCTGGGTCAGACCTTTGGCTTCGTATACAGCCTTCATGTCTACCATTCTGCTCATTTTAAGTTCCTCCTTAAAATTTAAACCAAATGTTTATATTTCACTGTACGGAATCTTTCTTTCCGTATATTGAAATTGTATCACTTGAATAATCGTAAGTCAATATGCAGCATTATACATTTTTTAAATCAGTATATTCCATCAGGCTATGCTGATGGAATATACTGACGGTATATGTATGGAACTGAATTATTCCTCCAGACCGTGTGCTCTGAAGTAAGCTCTTGCCTTGTCGATGCATGCCTGAGCATGTCCCTTGCGTCCACGAGCCTCAATCTCCTTCAGGTTCGGCAGTTCGATAGACAACGGGATGTTCGGCATAGCAGCGATCATGGAAGCGATATCGATATCGCCATCGCCAACATAGTAACGAGCTTCACGAGCGGTGTACAGCATCAGATCATCCTTGATGTTGTCGAGAACAACGTCACCGTCGGGGCCTGCAGGGCCATCACACAGATGCATGAAGCGGAAATACTTAGAATCCGTACGGCCAAGCTCCTGACCGGTTACGCCTGCACGACCTGCATGCAGAGTGTCTACCATGATATATACGTTCTCTTTTGCCAGGTTGTCGATCAGGGAAATTCCCTCCTGCAGATTACGAACGCCAGCCCAAGGCAGGAACTCAATGTTGTAGTTCAGGCCGAACTCCTTTGCATCCTCTGCAATCTTTGCAGCGGTCTCAAGGTAATAGCTCTTGTCACGAGTCCAGATGGAACCCAGAACATCAGTAGCACCCAGCTTTGCAGCTGCTTCGAAAGCAGGCTTGTACTCATCAATGTTCAGGTCGGGGCGAACACGAGCCAGCTCGATGTCCATCAGAGGCATATCGTACTCAGCCAAAGCAGCCTTGGTAGCCTCGAACAGAGCGGGATCCTTGTCCAGCAGGAACTCCGGCTCGCCAGGCAGATGCATCGGGATGGTACGAAGGGATACGTAATCGTAGCCACACTCTTTTGCGATCTTGATCTGCTCTACCGGATCAACACCCGGGATGGTCAGGTATGCAAGGGAATACTTTCTTTTCATTTTGTAAATTCCTCCTTGAATTTAATTTGCTCTTATCAATGAGTCTACTGAGATTTCACTTGATGAAATTTCCATCTCAGTTCTCTTCGATTATACTATAGTTAAATTGATTTTCCAAGCGAAATTTGCAAAAAATCTATTCTTTTTTTTCATAAAATCTATCTCTTTTTTTCAAGTTACAATTTTTAACACATTTTATTTCCGCATTTTTCCTTACTTTTTAAAAAAAGATCAATACTGTTAAAAAAACGTCCATTGCTTCCACACAATGGAAGCAATGGACGCTTTCTCCTTATTCAGTCTTCTTATTTTGTATCCTTTTTCCTTTGTATCTTTGTCTGTTCTTTTTTCTGTTCTTCCGCCTTCTTCTGCTCCTTCTCCCGCGCTACCGTCTCCAGGGAGACCGGTTCGCCAGTTACCGGATCGAGATAGGCGATCTTCAGGAAATCTGAAGTCTTCACAGGAACATCTTTCTTTTTCAGTGAGTGCTCCACCGCCCGCTTAACACTGCGGTAGATAACCGCGAACACCGGTACACCGAACAGCATGCCGGCGAATCCGAAGAGACCGCCGCCCACAAGGATTGCGCAGATCACCCAGAAGCTGCTTAAGCCAGTATTCTGTCCCAGGATCTTCGGGCCGATGATATTGCCGTCGATCTGCTGCAGGATCAGAATATAGATCACGAAGATCAGACATTTGAACGGGTCAACCAGAAGGATCAGAAACGCGCTGGGAACCGCTCCGATGAACGGGCCGAAAAACGGGATGACGTTCGTCACTCCAACAATCACACTCACCAACTCTTTATAGGGCATCTGAATAATGTTCAGACTGATATAGCAGATCACGCCGATAATCAGAGAATCGAGGATCTTGCCGCTGACGAAACCGATGAAGATCTCATTAACTTCATGCGCTTCCTCGATGATATCCGTCGCATGCTGCACATCAAAAATGCTGTAGAGAACCTTCTTCGTCTGCGCGGCAAAGCGTTCCTTGCTGGTAAGGATATAGACCGCGACAATAAAGCCGATCGCAATATATACAATCTCCATGACAACCGCATAGACGCTGCTTGTGATGGAGACAAGAACCGTCTTCAGTTCATTTACCAGGTCCCCGCTCAAGAAAGAACTCAATGTCTGTGAAAGGTTATCGAACAACCCCAACACATAGTCCTCAACATCCTGATTCGCCTTGAAGATCTCTTCCACCGTACTCCTCATGCGGTCAAAATAGAGCGGCAGGTTCGTCACCAGCGTCTGTATACTCTCATACAGACGAGGAAGTACCAACCAGAGAAGACCTATCACGATTAGAAGCACCAGCACCAGCGCCAGCAGAATCGCAATACAGCGGGCGAAGCTTCTCGACTTGCGGCTGTCTTTCCCGTAAATCTTCTCCCCCCACTGCACGAGGATCGGCCGCTCAAAGGTCTTGACCAGCGGATTCATCAGGTAGGCAAAGAGAAGACCGTACAGAACCGGCTTGATGACTTTCAGTATGATCCCAAAAAATCCCTTGATTGCGGAAATCTTCGACAGAATCAGGAAGAAAACAATGCTGGCCGCAATCACACAGAATGCAGTCACACCCCAGTACAGATATTTTTTGTCCCAACGAAATCTCATAATTCATTCTCCTAATTCTACTCTGCGCCTGACTGTTGACTCTGCAATTCTGCGGAAACGGACTCTGAATCCGCATTTTCGTTGGAGACAGATTCGGCTTTGGAAGCGCCGGTATTCTCTGCATCGGTTCCGGAAACATCTTCACTTCCGCTTTCAGCCGTCGATCCGTTATCTGCTTCGGAAGCTATCGTACTGTTTGTCTCACTGACAGATGCCGCTGCATCACCTGACGCCACATTCTCCGCATTCAGACGGTTGATCTCTGTCTGGACATCTGCCTTTAGCTGCGTCCAGGCGTCCTCGTGCTCCACGTAATACAGCGGGCAAGCCTTGCCGGTTACATCATAGTGGCGGATCACATTCTCACTGGTAAGTCCGTAGTGATGGCACAGCCATGCCGTCAGCTTAATTAATGACTGGTACGTCGCGTCCGTGAACTGACCGGTCTCATCCGGATGACAATTCTCAATGGAAAGGCTGGTCTCATTCAGCTGGTTCGACGCATAGGCGACCTCATCGATCGGAACTGCGGCGATGATCTCTCCGTCTATGCCAATCACAAAGTTACTGCTGGCATAGGTCGGATTCTCCACACCATCCTGATTCGCCAGATTGTTAAAGTAATTCCGGTTGGCTTCCGCATCCGTTCCAGGATTCGCCGTATAGTGGATGACAATGGAATTCACTGACAACAGTGGTACCTTCGGCCGCGAATATTTATTTACATCCAGATATTCCTCCGTCACGTAATCCGGAAGTCCGTAAGCGGATACCTTCTCACTCTTGCTGAACAGCTTTCGAACTCCCAGAACAATCAATATAATCAGAAGAATCAGTATCAGTATTACCACAATCCGGCGAATCCAAACCTGGATCACTCTCTTTCTGTGAAGCCGCTGGCGCTCTTTCTTTGTCATGCGCCTGGGCGAATTCTTCCGCTGCCCTGCAGATGTACCTGCTCTCTGTCCCGCAGATGCCGCCGGACGCTGCGCGCCTGTTCGGCTTCGCCGTACATTCCTTTCGTCTTTTGTGTCTGTTGGCATAAAAAACCCTCTTTTCTCGTAACTACTATCAAAACATGGTAATATCTTACCATGTTTTCTTTTTATTTTCCGTAAGAATGCTCTTAAAAATTTCTTACGTTTTCACGAATTTACGGCAACAGTCCCGGAGACACCAGCGCTACGATAATAACCAGAATACCGAGAATAATCCGGTAGTATCCGAAGATCTGGAAACTGTAACGCTTGATGAAATCCATCAGGAAGCGGATAACAATCAACGATACCACGAACGCAACCACCATGCCGGTTAACAGGCACAGAATCTCCGGCGCGGTAAATGAAAGCCCGTACTTTACCAACTTCAGGAAACTGGCGCCGAACATGACTGGAATCGCCATAAAGAATGAATACTCCGCAGCAATTGTGCGGGATGTTCCCAAGAGCATCGCGCCAAGGATCGTCGCGCCGGAACGAGATGTACCGGGAATCAGAGAAAGTACCTGGAACAAGCCAATAGCGAATGCGGTTCCATAGGACATCTGGCGGAACGAGCGGATCTTCGGACGCACAGAACGATTCCGAATCTCCAGAAGGATAAAGGCAATGCCGTAAAGAATCAGTGTAGCCGCTACAACCTGCCATTTATAGAAGTGTGCATCCAGAAAATCATCCAGCAGGATACCAAGCACGCCTGCCGGAATACAGCCGATGATAACTTTTACCCAAATCTGCCAGATCTCCTGCTTCTGCGAACCGGAATGTTTCTTCGAAAAGGGATTCAGGCGGTCAAAATACAGCACGCACACCGCCAGGATCGCTCCCAGCTGAATCACCACGCGGAACATCCGCAGGAAATCGTCCGATACCTGCATCGGCCAGAAGCTCTCGAACAGAATCAGGTGTCCCGTACTGCTGACAGGAAGCCATTCTGTAATTCCCTCTACAATGCCGTAAAAAACGACACGAATCCATTCTATAAAACTCATCTCAGTGATTTCCCCCTATATTTTCTATCTGCCAGTCGATCGGCGTCTCGCCGTGTTCCTCCAGAAAGCGGTTGGCCTGGCTGAAATGGCGGCATCCGAAGAATCCGCGGTACGCGGATAGTGGGCTCGGATGCGGCGCCTTCAGAATCAGATGCTTCGGATTATCCAGAAGTTCGGCCTTCATCTGTGCCGGACGTCCCCACAGCATAAACACAATGGGACGATCCTGCCGGTTCACTGCGCGGATCGCGGCATCGGTAAATTCCTCCCATCCGATATTCCGGTGGGAATTAGCCTGATGCGCACGCACGGTAAGAACTGTGTTCAGCAGCAGTACACCCTGCTTCGCCCATTTTACCAGATAACCGTTGTCCGGAATATAGCAGCCGAGATCATCCTGAAGCTCCTTATAAATATTCACAAGCGACGGCGGAATATCATTCTCCGGCTTTACTGAGAAGCAGAGGCCGTGCGCCTGACCAAAATCATGATAGGGGTCCTGCCCGAGAATCACCACTTTCACCTGTGAAAGCGGTGTCAGCTCAAAGGCGGAGAAGATCTCATCCGCCGGTGGGAAGGTGATATGTGTATTATATTCGTTCTTTACTGTCTGATATAACCTGGCATAATAGGGTTTCTTAAACTCCGGAGCCAAAGGCTCCAGCCAATCATTTGCAATCGCACCCATCCTATACTCCTTTGCTTGTACACATCTGATATCTACAGACGCACAGGAAGACCACGACTTCCGAGATACGCCTTCAGATCGCGAATCTCCAGTTCCTTGTAGTGGAACAGGGATGCAGCTAACGCAGCATCTGCCCCGCCTGCCGTCAGCGCATCGTAGAAATGCTCCTTTGTTCCGGCTCCGCCCGATGCAATCACCGGGATTCCCACAGATTCCGCAATCGCGGAAGTAAGCGCGATATCATAACCAGCTTTCGTTCCATCACAGTCCATGCTGGTTAACAGGATTTCTCCGGCGCCAAGACGCTCGGCAGTTCTTGCCCACTCCACGGCGTCCAGGCCGACATCCACACGGCCTCCGTTCTTATAGATATTCCATCCGCTTCCGTCTGCCCGGCGCTTCGCGTCGATAGCGACAACCACGCACTGACTGCCGAACTTCTCCGCTGCTTCCGAGATCAGCTCCGGACGATTGATCGCCGAAGAGTTGATAGAGATCTTATCCGCGCCCTCGCGCAGCAACGCCTTGAAATCATCGACCGTGCGAATACCGCCGCCGACTGTAAACGGAATGAAAACCTTCTCCGCAACGCGGCGTACCATATCCACAACTGTTTTTCTTGCATCGGAGGAAGCGGTGATATCCAGAAATACCAGCTCATCCGCACCGGCCGCATCGTAGGCCGCCGCAATCTCCACAGGATCTCCGGCATCGCGCAGATCCACAAAATTCACGCCCTTTACGACGCGTCCGTTATGTACATCCAGACAGGGAATAATTCTCTTCGTAAGCATGATCAAACCTCCATCGAAGCAAAGTTTTTCAGGATCTGCAGCCCTACCGAACTGCTCTTCTCCGGATGGAACTGGCAGCCGCACACGTTCTTCGACTCAACTGCCGCATGGATATGTGTGCCATATTCTGTCGATGCCGCCACAATATCTTCCGTTCCTGCTTTCAGATAATAGGAATGCACGAAATATACGTAAGCGCCTTCGGGAAGACCAGCGAAGAGCCGGCTGCCGGGCGTAATGTGTATACTGTTCCACCCCATATGCGGAATCTTCAGTCCGGGCGCTGCCGGAATCCGCAGAATCTTCCCGGGAAGAATCTTCAGTCCTTCCACGCCGGGCGTCTCTTCACTGCTCTCGAACAGCAGCTGCATGCCAAGACAGATTCCCATCAGTGGTGTTCCCTGGGCAGCCACCTGCCGCAGTGTCTCATCCAGGCCGAACTTTCTCAGATTGGCCATCGCCTCACCGAATGCACCAACACCGGGAAGGATCACACGGTCCGCGGAAAGCAGTACCGAAGACTCTCTCGTAACAGTTACTTCCTCGCCCAGCAGCTTCAGTGCCTTCTCCACACTCTTTAAATTACCTGCATCATAATCCACAATCGCTATCATTAATTCTCATTCGTCCTTTCCCTGATATGCCCAGCCTCTGGAGCAGTTCACAGCTTTCTTCCAGCCGTTCAGAAGCTCTTCTCTGCGTTTTTCTCCCATCAAAGAGTCAAAGACCCGATCCACCTGAATATTCCGTCGGATCTCATCCCGGCTCTCCCAGTAACCGCAGGCAAGACCAGCCAGATAAGCAGCTCCCAGCGCCGTCGTCTCGATGCAGGTCGGCCGTACCACTCTTGTGTTCAGGATATCTGCCTGAAATTGCATCAGGAAGTTGTTCGCACTGGCTCCGCCGTCCACCTTCAGCGACTTCAGACCGATTCCGGAATCCTTCTCCATCGCTGAGAGGATATCCGACGTCTGATAAGCAATGGATTCCAGCGTGGCCCGCACCAGATGCTCTCGGGAGAATCCGCGGGTGATCCCAACAATGGTTCCTCTCGCATAAGGGTCCCAGTGCGGTGCGCCCAGTCCGGTAAAAGCCGGCACCACGTAGGCTCCCGCCGTATCCGGCACTGCCTTCGCATAATCTTCTGACTGCTCCGCGCTGCGGAACAACCGCAGCTCATCCCGCAGCCACTGTACCGAAGCTCCTCCCACGAAAACACTGCCTTCCAGAGCATATTGCACCTCTCCGTCCAGGCCCACAGCAATTGTCGTAATCAGGCCATTACGTGAAGCTACCGGCCGGGCACCGGTATTCATCAGCATAAAGCAGCCGGTTCCGTAAGTATTCTTCACTTCCCCAGATTCAAAACAGCACTGCCCGAACAGTGCTGCCTGCTGATCGCCGGCCACTCCCATAATTGGGATTTCTCCGCCCATCAGCGTCGGGTCCGTAATGCCGAAGCTTCCGCTGGACATGCACACCTGCGGCATCATGCTCCTCGGAATGCCGAACCATGCAAGCAGCTCCTCATCCCATTGCAGCTTATGAATATCGAACAGCATCGTGCGGGACGCGTTCGTCACATCCGTGACATGAGAACGCCCACCGGTTAGCTTCCAGATCAGCCAGGTATCCACTGTACCGAACAGAAGCTGCCCGGCATGTGCCCGCTCCAATGCTCCGTCCACATGCTCCAGAATCCACTGGATCTTGGAAGCCGAGAAATACGCATCCGGAATCAGTCCGGTACGCGCTGTGCTGTTCTTCCCTGTCTCGGTCTTCGCAAACGCATCGATGCGTTCCGCCGTGCGGCGGCACTGCCATACAATCGCCGGATAGACCGGTTCCCCAGTCTCTTTATCCCAGACAATCGTAGTTTCTCTTTGATTCGTAATGCCGATCGCTGCAATTTCAGACGGTCCGATGCCGATCTGATTCATCGCGCGCGAGGCCACTCCCAGCTGCGAAGCGAAAATCTCCATCGGATCATGCTCGACCCAGCCAGGCTTCGGATAATGCTGGGAAAACTCCTGGGAAGCAGTGCTCACCCGATTTCCCTGATGATCAAAAAGGATACAGCGGGAACTGGTAGTTCCCTGATCCAGTGCCATAATATACTGTTCATTCTTCATCTACTGCTGCTCCGAAAAATATTGTTGATAGATCGTATAGAAATTCGCCGATGCTGCTCCCTGATACCCGGAGATGCTCAGCTTCTCCCAGGCCTGATCATTGAACAGCGCCTGGTGCTCTTTCAGATAGGAATCCAGATATTCGTTGAATACCTGATCGCGGTGTTCCGCCAGAAGCTTTGTCTTATTGGCATTGGAGGCCGCCTCATCATAAGAATCCGTACATTTATAAATCACATAGCCCTCATCCGTATCCAGAACCGGGCTTACCTCGCCGGTCGCAAGCGCAAATACCGCTGTCTCCACATCCGGATCCATCTGGCCGCGCATAACCTCCAACTCCGTAATAACACCGTCACCGGATACTGCCGCGAAATCTTTTCCTTCCGCAATGCCGGCGGCTGCCTGCTCGGCCGCCGCTTTCTTCTCCTGTACCTCTGTCTCTGAAAGATCCTGTGTCACATACAGAAGCTTCTGCAGGTGGATGACACGGGCCTCGTCCGAGCTGATTTCTACATTGGCATCTGCCAGCACATGGTCGTACAGCTTTCTGGCAAGAACATACTGCTCATAAGCATCCCGGACAATTTCCTCGTTCAGATGAGTTGCTGCGATCTCATCCTCGCTCATAGCCGCCATATAGGCTGCCGCCGCCTGATTCACTTTCGTTGTCTCTTCATCTGTAAGAGTATATCCTTCGTTTCCGGCCATCTGTGCCGCCGAGAAAAGCTTGCCGAGATACGTTTTCAGACCGTTCATGATATATGTCTCGAAGGTTCCTTCGCTCAGCTTCACGCTCCAGATATCACCGCCATAAGAATCCTGATAGATATTCTTCTGCGCCGCCACGAAAATCATTGCCTCTGCCAGCGTACAGCTATTATCACCGATCCGAATCAGCTCATCTTCAAGCATCGCGTCTGTCGATTCTTCCTTTTGTGCTGCACATCCTGTCATCAAACAGGTAAACAACAGAAAAAATGTAAGAATCCATCGTTTCATTTCTGTTACTCTCCCTGATATTCTCCTTGATTATCTGCCAGTTTCTTCCAGATCTGAAGGACACCGTCCTCTTCCCGCGGCGCTGTGACATGCGCAGCTGCTGCCTTTACCTCCGGACGCGCGCCGCCGACCGCAAAGCTGTGAACGGCCCGCTGCAACATCGAAATATCATTCATCTGATCTCCAAATACCATCGTCTCCTCCGGACCGATCTGCAGACTCTCCTGCAGACAGGCAAGCGCTCTGCCTTTGCTCACGCCGGGTGCCATGAAATCCACCCATTCCCGTCCGGAGACCATGCCGGAGAGGCGCCCTTCCATCTTCCGAATCAGTGGAACCGCCGGATGGGGCTCTGTATCCGAAGGATCATGGTAAACCGCGATCTTCACAATCCCGGACAGATCAATTTCTTCCATATTCTCCGGCAGCGGCAAAGCTTCGAAGTGATAGTCCTCCTGAAGATAACGGATAAACCAATCCTCCGTCTCGGGAGAATAGAAGCAGGTGTCCACACCGGAAAGAATCATCTGGCAGTCAGGCAGCTTCGCGACGTCCGCCATCAACTCATGAATCAGCTCCGGCGGCATACCCTGTACATAGAGCTCACGATTCCAGCATCCCAGCCCGGCTCCATTATTGCTGATATAGAAGATCTTCTCCTTCACCGGCGCGAACAGATCCAGCAGGCTGTCTTTCTGACGGCCGCTGGCCGCTGCCACCTGGATTCCCAGCGCGCGAAGCTTGCGGATCACGGTATAATATTCAGGATTAATCTCGCAGGAACCGTCCGCCGCGATCGTTCCATCCACATCCGTGGCGATCAGTCGAATCATGACAACTTCTCCAGAAATGCTTTTACATTTTCAGCAGCATCCCCGCGAAAGACAGCGGAACCTGCCACCATAACATTGGCTCCGGCCTCCAATACGGAAGACACATTTGCCAGGGATACACCACCGTCCACTTCGATATCCGTCTCAAGTCCGCGTCCGTCCACCATGGCACGGAGCGCACGGATCTTATCCGTAACATAAGGAATATATTTCTGACCTCCGAATCCTGGATTTACCGACATCAGAAGAACCATATCTAATTCCGGAAGCACCCATTCGATCACGGAGAGCGGAGTCGCCGGGTTCAGAGCCACGCCAGCCTTCTTTCCTAACTGATGAATCTTCTGGATGGTGCGGTCCAGATGGGTACAGGCCTCCGCATGCACCGTAAGGATGTCCGCGCCAATGGCGGCGAACTCATCCAGATAGCGATCCGGATCTTCAATCATCAGATGTACGTCAAATGTCATATTGCTGTTCTTACGCAGCGACTGGATTACCGGCATACCAAAAGAAATGCTGGGGACAAACGCGCCGTCCATCACATCCAGATGCAGGTACTGCGCCCCCGCCTCCTCCACGTTTCGGATATCCTCTGCCAGACGGGAGAAGTCCGCCGCCAGCAGAGAGGGAGATAACAGATTTTTTCTCATGTTTTCTACATACTCCTTCAATATTTCTTCTTGAACATTTCGTCTTAATTTTTCGTATTTTTCTTATACCATCAATATATTATTAATATTTTTTCTTATCTTTCAGTTCCTGATAGATTTGCAGGTAGTTCTCATAACGCCCCCGACAAATCTTTCCTTCTTCCAGAGCTTTCTTTACACCGCAGTCGCGCTCGCCCACGTGGACACAGTCCAAGAAACGGCAGTTTGCTTCATACGGAAGAAATTCCGGAAAATATCCATGCAGATCACCAGCCTCGATTCCGGTAATGTTCAGAGAAGTAAATCCCGGTGTATCCATCAGGAAGGTATCTTCTTCCAGATAGAAAAGCTCCGAATGTCTTGTTGTATGGCGTCCCCGTTGGATCTTCTCACTGATCGCGCCGGTCTCCATGGCCGCCTCCGGCTGAAGGTGATTCATCAGGGAAGACTTTCCCACACCGGACGGTCCGGCCAGCACCGACGTCCGACCGCGAAGCAATTCACGGATAGACTCCATGCCTTCCTCCTGCTGTACACTTGCGAAAACAACGGTATTCCCGCTGCCCCGGTAGCGCTCCCGGCACTCCTGCTCCTTTGCTCCGCTGTCCAGATCCTGCTTATTGAAGCAGATCACAGTCGGCAGATTCTGCTGTTCCATCGAGATCAGAAACCGATCCAGCAGATTAAAATTCGGCTCCGGAGAAGTCAGTGCAAATACAACAAGCGCCTGATCCACATTTGAGACCGCCGGACGGATCAGTTGATTCTTTCTCGGATGGATTGCTGTAATACTGCCTTCACTCTCCGCCTCGGAGAGCACAGTGAATTCTACATTATCTCCAGGAAGCGGCTTGATCTTCTGATTGCGGAAGATCCCCTTCGCTTTACATTCATAGATTCTACTATGTCCATCATGGACATAGTAGAATCCTGCAATTCCCTTACATATCTTACCCTTCATGGATTACTGTCCGGCTCCCTGATCTCCGGTATCTTCGCTCTGCGTCGTCTCCTCCGGAGCCTGCGTAGTTGCCGGTTCCGTCTCATAGGAGCCCATACCGATAATAATCGTAACCGTCGTGCCTTTCTTTACTTCGCTGCCGTTCGACGGAGACTGGCTGACTACCAGATCTTTCTCACTGCTGCTGGACTCTTCGTACTCCACTTCGACCTCCAGTCCGGCATCGCGGAGCTTGGCTGTCGCGCTGGAAAGACTGCTCCATCTGACATCCGGAACCTTCACGCTGCTGCTTCCGGTACTGATCACGATATCGACCTTGCTTCCCTCACTCACCTTATTACTGGAGCTGGGAGACTGACTGATAATCTTTCCGCTGGATACTTCATCACTGCTCTCATAGGAAATATCACCAATCGTCAGCTTCTTCTCCGACAGCAGAGATCTTGCGTCCTCCTCCTTCATACCATAGAGGGACGGAACCTCCACCTCGACAACTGCCGGTCCCTTGCTGACTACAAGATGAATCTCCATGGTCTTATCCGCCTTTGTTCCGGAATCCGGATTTGAGCGGATGACAAGCCCTGCTGCTACACTGTCACTGTTCTCTTCCTCATAACTGGAAGACACATTCGTAAAGCCTGCTGTTGCCAGCGCCTGAGCCGCTTCCTGCGGTGTCATGCCGGTCAGCCCGGAAGGGATCGTCAGCTGGCCGCTTCCGGTGCTGACTTTTACATTCACAGTCGTGGAGCGATCGACTTCCTCGCCTTCCTTCAGATCCTGCTCAAAGATCTGACCCTCCGGATAATCTTCCGAAATCTCATACGTCGCTTTGATAGAGAGTCCGGCATCGCGAAGAGCACTGCTCGCCTGATCATAAGTCATACCCAGTACATTGATTACTTTTGTTTTTGTTGTATCGGAGGAAGATTCCGCCGCCGAAGAGGATTCCTTCGTCGTCTGGCTGAAGAGTCCACAGGCACGGAGTCCAATTGCGCCAATGATCAGCACAATGACCACTGCCACACCGATTCCGATATAGGTGACAATCTTCTCGAAACGGGAATCTGTATCTTCCATATCGTCGTCTTCGTCATCTTCGTCGTCATCATCCCCATAGCGATCCCGGCGGTTCCGGTATTCACTGTCTTCCATATCCATCTGATAGGCATGTTCTGCCCGGCGGTCGTGCTCGGTACGGGCACGGGTTTCATTCTTGATCCGGTCAACATCCCGGCCGTTGAAAATCATGGTCGGGGAATCACTGGAAAGCTGCTTGATCTTAACGAAATCCTCATTCGGCATCGTCAATGATTTCTTCAGGTCCTCAATTAGCTCTGTGGCCGAATTATAACGCAGCTCCGGCTTCTTCTGCGTACACTTCATAATGATACGTTCCAGACTGATCGGAATCAGCTGCTCATACTGGCGCGGCGGAACCATCTCTCCCTGAATATGCTGCAAAGCAACAGCAACTGTGGAGTCACCTTCGAACGGAACGCGGCCGGTCAGCATCTCGTACAGCGTAATTCCCAGCGAGTAGATATCACTTCTCTCATCGCAGTAGCCGCCTCTGGCCTGCTCTGGGGAAATATAGTGCACACTTCCCATGGTATTCGAACTGATCGTCTGGGAAGAAGCCGCCCGCGCGATACCGAAATCCGTAACCTTCACCTTGCCATCCTTGGAAATCATGATATTCTGCGGCTTGATATCCCTGTGGATAATATGCTCGGCATGCGCCGCCTCCAGACCACGTGCCACCTGCATGGCTACCTCGATGGATTCACGGATCTCCAGCTTCTTTCTTCTCTCGATATACTTCTTCAGTGTGATGCCTTCGATCAGCTCCATGACAATATAATAGATCCCGTTCTCTTCTCCGACATCATAAATATTCACAATATTCGGATGCGACAGACAAGCGGCAGACTGCGCCTCCATACGGAACTTCGACACAAAGCTCTGATCCTGACTGAATTCCGGCTTCAGAACCTTGATCGCCACAAAGCGATTGAGCTTGTGGCACTTCGCCTTATATACATCTGCCATACCGCCGGAGCCGATCTTACTGATGATCTCATATCGGTTACCTAAAAACATTCCTATTTTCAGCATTTTTTCACCTCATCAAGTTCCGGATCCACCAGAACCACCGAAAGATTATCCTTTCCGCCGTTCGCCTTGCCTGCGGCAATCAGCTCTCTGCCTGCCGCCGTAAGGTTCCTGCGGTTCTCTGTCTTCAACAGAATCTGTTCGATCTGTCTGTCTTCCACCATGTTGGACAATCCGTCCGAACACAGCAGGATCCGGTCGCCCGGATTTAGTTCCACTTCAAAAAAATCTGCCGTCACGCGCTCATAAGCTCCGATCGCCCGGGTGATAATATTCTTCTTCTCCCAGTAAATTGCGCTGTCACGCGTCATCCTGCCTTCCCGAATCATCTCCTCCACCCAGGAATGATCCCGTGTCACCTGCTTAAGATGATCCGATATTCGGTAGAGCCTGCTATCTCCGACATTCGCCACATAGAGCGTACTGCCGGAGATTGTCGCCGCCACCAGTGTGGTGCCCATCCCCTGCAGTTCCTCGACCATACGTCCCTGCTCATACAGCTCTGCGTTAATCTGCAGAATTGCATCATTGATCGCCGCAATCGGACTCTTTGTCTCCATACTGGCAAGCTTCGATATCATATGCTCAACGGTATAGCGGGACGCATAGTCGCCCCCCTGATGACCGCCCATGCCATCTGCCACAAGGAACAGATTCTCCAGTGGCCCCACCGGCTTCTCAGAAGCGAATACAAAATCTTCGTTCAGCCTGCGCACGTTCCCGATATTGCTTTCTGAAAAACTAACCATTGGATTCCGCCTCCTTTCTGTCCTCTTCCTGACGGACTCTGCGGCGAAGCTGACCACATGCACTGTCAATATCCGTGCCAAGTTTCCTTCTTATCGTAGCATTTATCCCGTTTTTTTCAAGTTGTTTTTGAAATTTCTCTACCTGCTGGCCAAGAGTCTCCTTATAATCCCGCTCTTTGATCGGATTCACCGGGATCAGGTTCACATGACAGTTCCTTCCCTTCAGAAGAGCAATCAGCTGGCGCGCTTCTGCCTCGCCATCGTTCACACCACGTACCAGACTGTATTCAAAGCTGATGCGTCGGCCGGTCGCCGCGAAATACTCATCGCATGCATCCATAATCTCATGGATGCTGTAACTCTTCGCAATCGGCATCATCGTGCGCCGCAGTTCATCGTTCGGCGCATGCAGGGAAATTGCCAGCGTAATCTGAAGCTTTTTCGCTGCTAGCTCCCGGATCTTCGGCACCAGGCCGCAGGTCGATACGGTGATATTTCTCTGGCTGATATTGCTGCCCTTCTCGCTGGTAATCAGCTCCAGGAATCGGAGCAGGTTCGGAAGATTGTCAAGCGGCTCACCGGTTCCCATCACAACGATATTGGATACTCGCTGCCCGGTGTCACGTTCCATCTCATAGATCTGCTCCAGCATCTCCGATGGACGAAGGTTCCGCTCCAGTCCATCCAGTGTAGAGGCGCAGAAGCGGCAGCCCATCCGGCAGCCCACTTGCGAGGAGATACACACGCTATTGCCATGCTTATATTCCATCCACACACTCTCAATGATATTACCGTCCGGCAGTGCGAATGCGTACTTTCTCGTTCCGTCCAGCCGCGACTTCTGTATCTCCACGGCATTCAGCCGGATCAACTCACACTCTTCCTTCAGTTTCTCCCGCAGCGCGCGGGAGAGATTTGTCATATCGTCAAAGGTCTCTGCCTTTTTTTCATGGATCCATGAAAAGATCTGAGCGGCGCGAAAAGATTTTTCGCCCATTGACAGGAGAAGCTCTTTCAGTTCCTCCTCGCTCATGGATTTGATATCTGTTCTGCTCATATATTTATGTACTTCTTTCTCTTCTCTCTCATCTATCTCTCCATTTTCCGGAAACGGGAAATGAAGAATCCGTCGCAGCCCTTATGGATACCGGGAAGAAGCTGAAGGTATCCTTTCGCGGTTGTCTCCGAATGAAGGGCTTCCGGAAGAAATGCATCCAGAGATTCCGGAATCAGAGGTGTATTCTCCGCAATCCAGTAGAAATTCTCCTGGTTCTCCTCCGGTGTGATGGTGCAGGTGCTGTAAACCAGCACGCCGCCCGGCTTCACATAGCGCCAGGCCTGCGCCAGAATCTCCCGCTGAAGCGCCGCCAGCTCACGGATCGCCTCCGGAGTAATCCGGTAGCGAATCTCCGGCTTATGCCCCATCGTTCCAAGTCCGGAGCAGGGAAGATCCGCCATCACAACATCCATACAGTCAATCAGATCTTCGTCCAGTACTCTGGCATCCGCCTCCTCTACCTTCATCCAGGTAAATCCAGCGCGTTCTCGGTTCTCCCGGATCATGCGGGTCTTATTCTCCGTCAGATCTCTCGCCAGAACAGATCCTCCCGAGCCAGTCAGATCGGCCAGATGCATGCTCTTGCCTCCGGGCGCCGCACAGAGATCCAGGATGGAAGCGCCCTTCTCCGGCGCTGCCGCCACAGCTGCCAGCATGGAGCTCACATCCTGCACCTGAATCCATCCCTTTCGGAATGCTTCCGTGCGGTCAATGCTCTCAAAGCCCTTCAGATACCAGGCGTCCGGCACATAGGGAACCGGCTCCGCTGTCAATCCGTCTCGTTCCCAGGACGCATAAAGTGTATCCGCGTTCACGATAGAAGTATTCCTCCGGACAGCCAGAGGACGACGTTCAAAGAATGCCTGCATCATGATTTCCGTCTGCTCCCTGCCGAAGCTCTCCTCCCAGCGATGTACCAGCCACTCCTGCTGAGAGTAACGCGCCGAGTCATCCACATCCGGGAGTGAGGGATCTCTGCTGATATTCCGAAGGATTCCATTCACGAAGCCCTTCAGCCCGTGAAACTTTCTCTTCTGCGCCAGCTTGACCGCCTCATTGCACACAGCGGAGGCCGGGATCTCCGGAAGGAACAAGAGCTGGTATGTGCTCATGCGCAGCAGCTCGCGAATCCACGGCTTCATCTTCTTCACTGGCGTCTTCGACAGGCCGTTGATCTTTGCGTCCAGAAGTAACAGTCGTTCCAGTGTGCCCTGTACCAGCGCTGTAGCGAAACGCCGGTCTCTTCCCTCCATTCCGAAGGTCTCCGTCGCCTGATCCAGCGCTTCCCGCAGCGCTATATGGCTCATGGCGCCTTCATCCATCACCTGCACCAGTACCGTGCAGGCCAATTCTCTCGCCGTAACCATCAATCTCTTCTCCGGTTGGCAATCATCAGAAGACGCAGCAGCTGCAGCAGGCTGGCCAGCACACCGGCCACATATGTGAGCGCTGCCGCCTTCAGTACCTTGCGTGTCTGAGGCAGCTCCTGGTCATACAGGATGCCGCACTCGCCCAACAGACGGAGCCCGCGGCGGCTCGCATTGAACTCCACGGGGAGCGTGACCACCTGGAACAGGACAACTGCCACGAAGAGCAGGATGCCTGCCTGAATCAGTACATTGCTGGCGGAGCCGCCGATCAGAAGACCGATCAGAACCAGCGGCCAGCTCAGCGAAGAACCGATATTTGCTACCGGTACCAATGCGGAGCGAATGGAAAGCGGCGAGTAATTCTGCGCGTGCTGTACAGCATGTCCGCACTCATGCGCCGCCACACCGACAGCCGCCACGCTTGTGGATGCGTAAGTTGCATCCGACAGGCGCAGTACATGGGCACGCGGATCATAGTGATCTGTCAGCTGACCGGAGACATGCTCGATGCGGACGTCATAAATCCCCTGTGAATTCAGGATTCTCTGCGCCGCTTCCGCACCAGTCAGTCCCGTCATGCTGCGGACACGGCTGTACTTGTTATATGTGCTCTTTACATTTGCCGAAGCGATCATACTGATAATCGCACCGATCAGGACCAGGATATACGTAGGATCCCAGCCCCAGAAATACATTCCAGGCATTTCAAAAACCTCCTTATTCTTCCGCTGTGCGTCCGAGAATAGTTCCCGCTTCCACCGGATAGCCGCGCAGGAAAGCATCCGCCGTCATGCGCTTCTTGCCCTCCAGCTGCAGCTCACGGATGGCAAGGATGCCATCTCCGGTCTGCACCTGAATGGAATCTCTGGAAATGACTATCACACTTCCGCAGGATTTCCGGTCTGCGAGGGCTTCCGGTTCTTCTGCCTCCTGAGAAGAAACAGCCTCCGTGTGAAGGACCTCCGCTTTCCAGATCTTCAGTGTCTTTCCGTTCAGGAAAGTGTACGCGCTCGGCCAAGGATTCAGACCGCGTACCTGGCGCTCAAGCTCCTCCGCCGGGCGACTCCAGTCCATCTCGCCCATGGATTTCTTCAAAGTTCCCACGTAGCAAGTCTCTCCTGTCTGCGGGATTCTCTGAAGCGTGCCCGCTTCCATCTGCTCCAGCGTCCGGATCAGAAGTTCCGCGCCGGCAGCACTTAACTTGTCGTGCAGAGTTCCTCCGGTTTCATCTGCCGTGATCGGAACCACGGTCTTTAGCAGCATGTCTCCGGTATCCAGCCCTTCATCCATATACATGGTAGTCACACCGGTCTCCTTCTCGCCGTTCAGAATCACATACTGAATCGGCGCAGCACCGCGGTACATTGGAAGCAGAGAAGCATGTACATTGATACATCCGTACTTCGGCACCTCCAAAACCTCCTTCGTCAGGATCTGTCCGAAAGCCACCACCACCATAACATCCGGCTTCAGCTCCCGCAGTTGCTCCACGAACTCCGGATCTCTGACCCGCTTTGGCTGCAGAACCGGAATGCCCAACTCTAGCGCCTTCGCCTTCACCGGCGTCATCTGCATCTCCTTGCCACGCCCTTTCGGCTTATCGGGCTGTGTCACGGCGGCAAGCATATCGTGTCCGGCTTCCTTCATCGCGGTAAGCACCGGCACACTGAAATCGGGAGTTCCCATAAATATCGCTCTCATATCGTTTCTCATTCCTTTCTATGTCTCTGTTCCCAGAAAGAGTAGAACAATCCATAATTAGTATAGCGCAAAACTGCTGTATATTCCAGTACGGATAGAAAGATTCATTATTTTTTTATATTTTTGTAATTTTCTGTAATGTTTCTGAGTATATATGAAATCATAACTGACATGATTTGACATTTTTCACGGTCAGTGATACTCTGGAGCAAGAAATCTGGAGGTATTCGCATTATTATGAAGAAAATAAATTTGAAACAGCCATTTCTTCTTGTTCTCACTGCTTTTATCTGGGGCATTGCTTTCGTCGCACAGAGCGTCAGTATGGATTACATTGGTCCGTTCACGTTCAACTGCGTGCGAAATCTGATCGGCGGTCTGGTGCTGCTCCCCTGCATCGCCCTGCTGAACCGTATTACGCCGGACGCTACCTCCCGGCAGCTGACTGCAACGCCGGAAGGGAAGCGCACACTGCTTCGCGGCGGCCTGGCCTGCGGCATGATTCTCTTTGCCGCCTCAAACCTGCAGCAGATCGGAATCCAGTACACGACCGTCGGTAAAGCCGGTTTTATCACGGCACTTTATATCATTCTCGTTCCGATCTTCAGTCTCTTTCTAAAGAAGAAATGCGGAGTCAACGTCTGGATCGGCGTCTTTCTCGCCCTGATCGGATTCTATCTGCTCACCATGAAGGGCAGCTTTTCTCTGTCCTCCGGAGATCTTCTGGTTCTTCTCGGTTCGGTGGTATTCACCCTGCATATTCTGGTGATTGATTATTTCTCGCCCCGGACGGACGGCGTAAAAATGTCCTGCATCCAGTTCTTCGTATGCGGCATCCTCTCCGGTGTGATGATGCTTCTCACGGAGGAGCCTCACATTCCGGATATTCTGGCCGCCTGGCAGCCGGTCCTGTACGCCGGTGTACTCTCCTGCGGAGTCGCCTATACGCTGCAGATCATCGGTCAGAGGAACTTCAATCCGACGATTGCCTCCCTGCTCCTCAGCCTGGAATCCGTATTCTCAGTTCTGGCGGGATGGCTGCTCCTGGGTGAAGTGCTCTCCGCCCGCGAGATCATGGGCTGCGTGCTGATCTTCGTCGCGATCCTGCTGGCACAGATTCCAATGAGTGTATTCGCGAAACACACAAAATAGTTCCTGATGTCTCAAAAATGCCAAAAGCAACACAAGGATGAAAAAAGAGGCCGCAGACAACTTCGCAAGGAAGGGTTCTGCGGTCTCTTTGTATCAGCACAGGTAAAATCTGCCACTGTGCCGGCTCTTCAGCTTTTATCTCAGTCGAGAAGACTCCCCCCTCTTTCAGGTGGCGAGTGACAACAAATTTGTCTCAGTGGGAGTCCAATCTCCGACTGAGATAAACGCTCCGCGAGGATGCGCAGTGATTCTGTAAAGAATA
>JABLTL010003562.1_pt1 | contig 21886 bp, 18 predicted proteins | sample 7160151 | NCBI WGS metagenome assembly JABLTL01 (sample SAMN14651223, study PRJNA627086) | human gut metagenome | isolation source: feces | host: Homo sapiens
ATTTCGATTGAAGATATCGCTGCGGTATGCGGCATCAACCGGAGTTATTTCGGAAAAATCTTCCGCAACTCGATTGGCCGCTCCCCGCAGGAATTTCTTATGAACTACCGCATGGTAAAGGCTACGGAATTATTAAAGCTGACTTCCTTATCCATTGCAGATGTCGGCTCTGCTGTCGGATACGAAAATCAGCTTCATTTTTCCCGTGCATTTAAAAATATTTATGGTGTCTCCCCACGGGAATGGAGAAATCAGAACAAGTAACAATAGATAAGATAGATATCATTCCTATCAGTCTTAATATCTCTCAGTATCATTACCTTGTCCATTGAACACTTCCATATCAGCAAAAAGGACATCCCCTGACCTGTAAAATCCACAGTTCTGGAATGTCCTTTTCCCCCATACTTCTTCCTTTTCTGTTGTACACTTAGGCTGCCTTGCATTCTCTGATTTAGCCAGATTAAATGAGCTACAAAATTGATAAAATTTCTGAAAAATGAAAATATCCAGATAAAAGCAACCGATCATAACTTATTTCATGTTGAATTGTTACATATGGTTGGTGGAGCAAAATTATATGCTTATCTACAATAATGTTAATAACGGTTGCAAAGGTGAGATTAGTATGAGAAAGCATTATTTGGATAATATCCGATGGGTAACAGTGGTTCTGGTAGTCATTTACCATGTTTTGTACATGTATAACACAGAGGGAGTACCGGGAGGCCTTGGAAGAATTACGGAGCTTGATGTACAGTATTACGATCTGTTTCTTAATGCAGTATATCCCTGGCTGATGCCGATACTGTTTATCGTTTCCGGCATTTCTTCAAGACTGTATCTTGAAAAACATACAGATAAAGAATTCGTTAAAAGCCGCACAGTAAAGCTTCTGGTTCCTTCAACGATCGGATTGTTCGTCTTTCAGTTTATTCAGGGCTATATCAGCATGTCCCTCAGCAATGCTTTTGACGATCTGAAGGAAGTTCCTGCCATTATAAAGTATCTGATCATGGTGCTCAGCGGCAGCGGTGTACTGTGGTATGTTCAGATGCTCTGGCTGTTCAGTGTAATACTGACGTGGATCAGAAAAGCCGAAAAGGACAGAGGCTGGCAACTTGGGAAAAAAGTGAACCTATGGGTACTGCTGTTAATGACACCGATAATATGGCTGTCTGCTCAAAGCGGCAATACGCCTGTAGTGATCGTTTACAGATTCGGTCTGTACAGCACCGTGTTTTTCCTGGGCTACTTTGTATTCTCTCATGATGAGGTAATTAAAATACTAAAGAAATACTCCGGATTATTAGTTTCTGCTGCGGCAATACTGGGTGTGTCATTCTGCTGGTACAGTTATGGAAAGAACTATGCTGACGGGCCAATCAACCGTTCGCTGCTGTTTACAAGCTACAGCTGGTTTGGCTCTCTTGCCCTGTTGGGAGGATTTGCTGAAAACTTCGATTTTGAAAATGGCTTTACGCGGTGGATGAACCGACACAGTTTCGGACTGTATGTGTTTCATTATCTGGGAATATCAGCTATAGCCCTGTTTGTTGCCAAGCCGGGCTTATTGAACCCGGCATTGATATATGTCTTTAGCCTTATGGCAGGATTTGTATCAGGCTATGTTTTATGGGAAATCATATCAAGATTGCCGTTCTTCAGATGGGCAGTACTGGGAAGGGAAAAGAAAGGATAATTACTATGTTCAAGGACAATCTGGTTCAGTTAAGAAAGATGAGATCGCTTACGCAGGAAGACGTTGCAGAAATCGCGGGTGTTTCCCGACAGGCAGTGGCCAAATGGGAGGCAGGTGAAACGCTGCCGGATCTGGAAAAGTGCAGGCTGCTGGCCAATGCATTTGGAGTTTCGCTTGATGATCTGGCAGACCATCAGGCGAATGATGACATGGGATTAGGTGTTCCGCCAAAAGGAAAGCATCTTTTCGGAATTGTTACAGTTGGCGACAAAGGCCAGATAGTAATCCCTGCCAAAGCCAGAAAAGTGTTTGACATAAAAGCAGGAGATTCTTTGGTGGTTCTGGGCGATGAAAGTCAGGGAATGGCTATCATTAAGGCAGAAGACTTCCTTGGCCTGGCCAATATTATCAGAACTATCACAGACAAATAGAGGTCATCATATAATAAAAACAATACTCTTTTGATGCGCCGGAGGCGCCTGTCCGGGTAGTCGGGAAGCACTCTGGCGGCATATATGCGGCGAAGCTGCCTGCGGATCTCCGCCAGACAGAAGCAGCACGGTCCGGTCTGTCAGCGCCCCTCTCCGAAAGGAGAGGGGTGCATTTTCGCAAAGAAAACCCCCGGAAACCTTGATTTCTCAACGTTTCCGGGGATCTCATCCTCATCGAGGCGACAAGATTCGAACTTGCGGCCTCCGCGTCCCGAACGCGGCGCTCTACCAAACTGAGCCACGCCTCGATTTGTATCTGCTACTGCGAACCAATCGCTCGAAGCAGATGTTATCTTACCTCATATTTACAGAAGCGTCAAGCCCCGTTTTACGGTTTTACTGTTTTTCCGTTTTTTCCGTATGTCGGACAGTCGTGTTCGTCATTGTCAGCCGTCGGTCTGTGTTCTGCTTGATCACAAATGCAATCACGCCGGAGAGCACCTGAGAGCAGGGAATTGCAACCCAAACGCCGTCAAGTCCCATCTTCAGGGGAAGAAGCAAGCAGGCAACAAGGGACAGAACGGGCTCCGTGTAGACAAGTACATAGGACAGTGCAACCTTTTCTGTCGCATACAGATAGGATGTCGTGACGCGGATAAATGCCACAAAGATCAGGGTTGCCAGGAACAGCGGGAGTCTTTTTACGACCTCAAGACAGGTCTCCGGAGATGCTCCGAAGAGAGCTCCGATCAGGCCTCTTGTCAGATAAAGGCCCGCCATACAGACGACCGTGATCACCCCGGCGGTGCGATAGGCCATGGTACGGTAGGCTGCAGACATGGCATCATTTCCCTCGCCGTACTGCTCGCTGATGACCGGCTGGCTCCCGTCACCGACTCCCTGCAGCAGCAGATAGATAACGGCAACCACATAGTCGATGCAGCCGTATACAGCAACCGCCTGCTCTCCTCCGTAGAGGAGGAGGAAACGATTCATCAGAATCAGCGTTATGGTAGGCGAAATCGTCATGCCAAAAGGAGCAACGGCAACCCGGAACATCTCTCCCCAGATCGAGAGCATTTCTCCGATTTCCGGAAGGCGAAGTCCCGGCTTCTTCCGAAGAAGAAAGAGGATGGCCGCAACCGTCGTCGACGCCTGCCCGATCACAGTTGCCCACGCCGCTCCCGACATTCCAAGAGGGATATGCCACACAAGAACATAGTCCAGAATGATGTTCACAACAAAGCCAAGGATCATGGAAACCATGGCATAGGTCGTCCCGCCCATGTTACGGATAAACGGAATCAGTCCGGTTGCAAGAAGCTGCAGAGTCGTTCCGATTGCGAGAACTCTCACATATTCGGCGGTCATCTCCAGAAGATCCCCTTCCGCTCCAAGGAATCTCAGAATCGGATACAGCTGTGTCAGGAAAATAACCGTCAGAACAATACTGACCAGTATCAAGAGAAGGAGTGACGCCGTATAGCACTTCTTCTGCTCCTCCTTCCGGTCCTGTGCACCCCAGATCGTATAACGAATGGCACCTGCAAGGCCGAGTCCGGTTCCGACCGCCTGAATCAGGACGGCCAGAGGATACCCGATCGTAACGGAAGCAAGGCCGGGGTCCCCCAGGCAATGTCCGATGAAAAAGCCATCTACAATGCTGTAGACACCGCCAAGCGCAAAGGCAAGGATCGATGGGATTACGAAGGTATAGTATTCTTTTTTCTGTCTGGGCGTCATTTTTCTCAATTCTCCTTTGCAGGGTGTGGCTGTACTCTTTACAGACTCAGCAGCCCCTGACTGCATGCTGATATCAAAAAGCGGGCACCCTCAATTACCGGGGTACCCGTACCAAGCAGAATCATTCTGGATCTATGACCTCTATTTATAGCGGTTCTCATTGTTTTTGTCAAAATAAGCCGACGCGTCATTCTTAAAATCGTGCTAAGAACCGTTCTTCCCTCGTTAACGATCCGCCAAAGAGAAGGCTGCTGCAAATCAAGGCCGTTTTTTCATGTTCATGATTACATCACCCGGATCCGGTTCTGCAGCATCGCTCCCACAGCTTCCGCAAACAAATCCAGCTGGCGGATGCGGGTAAAATCCTGTTCATAGATCCGGTGGACATTCGGCAGCGCATCGTCTTCCCCTGTAAATACGCAGAGCACGGTAATTCCGGCCATTCTCGCCTTATGTACTTCGGCCGCAGTATCCTCCACGCCCAGAGCGGCCGCATAGTCCTTATACTGCCCGGTCGAGGTTCTCACCTTGATGACGTCATTCGGCTTGCAGTCGGACAGAACGATCAGAATGCGATGCTCCGCGTGATTGTCCTTCATCATTCCGGCCGCCAGACGAATCGCAAGTCCGTCCCGGTTGGCTCCTGCTGTAAAATAATCAAAGATTTTCCGGTTCCTGTCGGTTTCCTGATAATCCCGATAGAGATTCATGATCGTATATCCATTCAGGGAGCAGAATGAATACATCCGCACCGGAATTCCGCAGTTCGTCAGACTCTGCGCGATCATATAGCCCTGCGCCGCCACCGTCTCCTGTCGGTGCAGCTGCGACGTGGAGGCATCCAGCAGAAGGTCCACCGTGATATTGCCCGTATCCCCCAGAATCTTTTTTTCAAATACCTTGTTGTCATCCAGATACAGGGCGCGCCAGATTCGGTCCCCGCGAAGCTTTCCTGCCGCTGACTTTACAATCTGATCATCCAGATGCGTCAGAATCGAATTGCGGATCCGCGCGGTCAGCTTATCAATCTGCACACGGTAAATTCCTTCCTTCGCAGCATATTCCTTCCGGTTCGCTTCTCCCTGCTTCAGAGCCTCCTTATGCATCTTTCCGGCAAAGCCTGCGCGCAGCATCTCCTCGGTGTATTCGCCGCGCGTAATATGAAGCTTCACGTCTGTATGATTCCCGTAACAGTAATCCTTCTGAAGCTTTGCCGTCTCCTTCGCATCATAAATCGGCTTTCCGAAGTAGTTGGTGATGTATTCCTTCAGGCCCTCGTCCGTCTGCGCCGTGTAATTGGCAAATGCAACGCTTAAATGGCTCTGATCCAGAACCTCGCTTCCGTACTCGGACACATGCTCGCCGTAGCCGAAGGACATTTTCCGCACCGGTCCCATTTCCGCGTAGCCGTTTTTTCTCCGTCTTCTCAGCGAGAACAGGGAAAGCAAATTGGGAATTCTCCGGTCCCCGCCCGGGAGATCCGGTCCATCCGGCCGGTAGGTAAAATATTTTTCCAGTGTCGCCGTAAGACTTGCGATGATTTCGTCCGTGGTCAGCTCCGATCCCAGCTCAATGGAATCCAGAAGCTTTCGATCTACAAGATCCGGAAGCCCGCAATCCTCTCCCAGCGCCCTGCGGAAATGCCCCAGTGTGATCGCAAGGAGACGCTGCCCGGCGGAATCCTCCAGCGAAAACTGTCCGTGCATGGCGTTCAGCTTGTTTCTTGCATACTGCTTCCGAAGGTAAGGAAAAACAGGCCGCAGATTCTTTTCCTTCTCATAGACAGCATTCTCCAGCGCCAGCCAGAACAGGCTCTCATACACCTCCTGGTTGATCTTCTCATGAAAGGTGTTGTAAAAAGCAAGAAGCTTTTTCCAGTCGTAATGCAGGTGAATGGCGCCTACGATGCTGTTCCAGTAGACATCTGCCTTCCCGTCTGCATCATAGACACGAAAGCCCGTTTCGATCGTATAGTCGTGTGCACTGTTCCAGATCAGATTCGCAGCACGCTTTTTCTCAAATTCCGTAATTTCCATAGAGCTTCCACTGTCCTTATGCGAAGATGCTCTCTTTTCCCAGATCTCCCGGGAAGCGCACGGCAATCATATCGCTGACAAGCTGCCTCTCATAATCATCGAAGCACTTGTTCACAATTCCAAGCTGCAGAGCCTGAACGGCAGGAAGGCCGCGGTGCATCATCCGGATGGCAGCAAGAAGGCCGCGCAGATCCAGAGCCTTCGTCGAGATCTCTCCGCCCTCACATTTACGGCGGATGTCTTCAAACAGCTTTGCAAACTGGTCCTTGTAATCCGGCTTGATGTCCGGATATTTCTCCAGAATCAGCTTCTTCAGATTCTCTTCTGTAATGACCGGCATCTGGATAATCATGAAACGGGATGCCAGGGCCTCATTGATCTCTCTCGTTCCGGCATAGCCATAGTTCATGGTTCCGATAAAGCGTGTCGCATCGTTCAGAACAATCCGGTCATAACCGGGAACATCAATGATCCTTCGGAAGTCGAGTGTTGCATGAAGAACTGCAAGGGACTCGTTTTTGGCCATATTGATCTCATCCAGAATGCCAAAGCCGCCCTCCTCCGCGCACTGCAGAATCGGTCCCTTGCGGAGCGTCACCTGTCCATTCTCGAAGGTGTCCGTCCCAATGAGCGATGCGGCATCCGTATTAATATAGAAAGAGACGTCCCACTCGGGTCTGCGAAGTGCCGCAGACAAGCCCTCTGCCAGCACGTTTTTGCCGGTTGCCTTAGGCCCCACCAGAAGAAGATTTTCACCTGCAAGGAGGGTGGAAAGCGCCTGCTCCCAGATTTCTTTTCCGTAATAGGAATACTGCGGTGTCGGAATCCGTCTCTCCATTCCTTCTTTTAACTGATAGAATCGCCGAAAGTGCTCCACCTCAGAGAGAATGCTCTCTGAAACTCCTTCCTTCCGCAGAAAATCCAATAATTCCATAACTACTCTCTCCTTCAAAAAAACCGCTGAACGTACCCTGTCCAGCGGTTTTCTTTTCCATGTTTGATTCGACAGACAGCTGCCTGTCCGCAGCAGATGACTTATGCCGCTTCCTTTGCCTTCTTCTTGCCGTTGAGAACACAAACCACAAGATAAGCAACGGTGAAGATTGCGCCAACCGCATAAGCAATCGGCCAGTCAAGACCAAGACCGATCTTGGCATTGACAATGAACGTGCAGGTTGCAAATGCATAGAATGCAGCCGGGATCAGCGGAATCCAAACGAACTTCGCCTTTCCGTTCTTGTACATCCATGCAGTAATGCAGGCCAGAGCGAACAGAGAGATCATCTGGTTGGACCATGCGAAGTATCTCCACAGTGTATTGAAGCCCTGAGGATCGTTCTTCGCCCAGATCAGGATGATATAAACAAGTGCGAAGACCGGAACTGCAAGGCCGATGCGCTGCTTGTTGTTCTCCTGCTTGATGTGCAGCGAATCCGACAGGGTCAGACGAAGTGCACGGAGTGCAGTGTCGCCGGAGGTGATCGGAAGGATGATAACACCGATCAGAGCGATGACGCCGCCGACAGAGCCCAGAGCATTCTTGCAGATGATGCCGACCACAGAGGTTGCGGAAACAACGCCGTTTGCAGTGACATAGGTCCATGCGCCTGCATCGGAGAGCGTCATGGTAACGCCGCCGTTGGAAGCACCGAGATTGATCATCGCCATGGTTCCTGCTGCCCAGCACATTGCGATGAAGCCCTCAACAACCATCATGTTGTAATAGGTCATGCGTCCTGCCTTCTCGGACTGGATGGTGCGGGAAACAAGAGCAGTCTGGGTGCTGTGGAATCCGGAAAGGATGCCGCAGGCAACGGTCAGGAAGAAGATCGGAATGAAGTGTCCGCCGGAGAAAGCACTCGGGCCAAAGTATGCACCAAAGTCAAATCCTCCGTCTGCTGCAAACTGTCCGACCGTATTCCAGTTGTCCCATACGTTGATCAGCGGATATCCCTTTGCAAAGATTGCAATGAAGATACCAACTGCAGAGAACACCAGGATCAGACCGAAAATCGGATAGACACGGCCGATGATCTTATCGATCGGGAATACCGTTGCGATCAGATAGTAAACAAAGATCACGGTGTAGATGATCCATGTGGAAGCCTCCTGCGGAGTTCCGCCGAAGCCGAATACCTGTGTTGCTGCGATATCGCCGGGTGTGTAGATGAATACAGCGCCGACGAGGAGCAGCAAAATGCAGATAAAGATATCATACAGAACGTATACAGCCTTGTTTGTGTAGTTCTTAACGAACTCAGGCATCTGGGCACCGCCGTCGCGGGTGCAGATCATGCCGCTGAAATAGTCATGCATGGATCCGCCGATGACATTTCCGATCGGGATTGCAAGGAATGCAATGGGTCCGAACAGAATTCCCTGAATCGGTCCGAGGATCGGGCCGGTTCCTGCAATGTTCAGCAGGTTGATCAGGCTGTTCTTCCAGGTCTGCATCGGAACATAGTCGACGCCGTCCTGCTTCGCGTAAGCGGGTGTCTCACGATCATCCGGTCCGAAGACGTTCTCGCAAAACTTACCGTACAGGAGTCCCCCGCCGATAAGGATCACAAGGCCAATTAAAAATGTTGCCATATCTCCTCCTTCCTGGTCACACTTTTATGTTGTGGGTACCTGTGACCAGCTCATAACATATAGTATTACTTAGCAGAATCACAGATATTGGCCCTATCTGTAATCCTGCACAGTAAACAAGGGTTTGATGGTGACGACCTGTTTGAAATCGTCCCCCGATAGCGCAACACTGGAATCCATGGATTTCAGGTCCGCCTTCAGCACCTTCAGTGCTTCCTCCGGTGTTTCTGCCCGCTCCTCCTGAAGAATCCGGATCATGCGGTCAAATGTATACGGATGTGCATAGCAGCAGGGAATCGGAAAATCCGGAAGATGCTTCAGTGAATTTGTCATGGCATTCAGTGCTTCCTCATATTCCCTGTCGCGAAGCTTACGATTGGTCAGCTTGCTCGGAAGGCCCTTGCTGTTGATGGCAAGAAAAACAAGCATGATTCCGATCAGGGCCACAACAACGCCGATGTTCCGGCTCGCACTCCGCATCATCAGAATACCAGCTATTGCAGCGGCAATTCCGACGGCAAGAAGTCCGACGGAAATATAACGGACGGAGGGCTTCATCAGATCCGCATGGCGCTTGAGCTTCGCCATTGCGGCAAGCTTTTCATACAGAGCGGGACGCTTATGTACCTCCCAACGGGCATCCTCCAGGATCTTTTTGCTGTGAAGTGCCGTCTGCGTCAGCGCATTGGCCTGAATTCTGGCCTCTGTCGCCTCCCTTTCCTTCTTTCTCCGCATTCCTTCCGGTGACAGAAGCGGGATCTCCGGATGATTCTTCTCCAGATCATCCAGCATCTTATCGGCATCCTGAAGATACCGGAACGAGCATTCCTGCTCCTTTCCGTCGTCATAACGAACGACGATGAACAGCACCGGAGCAAGGAAACCCTTCCCATCCGGATTGCTTGCGCCAACCCGCTTGAATACATTGGTAATGGACTCATAAGGAATGTAGTAATTCCTCGGGTGCATTGTGCTCCCCATGTATACAGCCTTCTCCCCAAGGCCGCACTGATCATATTTCCGACACTTCTTCCGATCCGCCTTGATCTGTGCTTCCTCAATTGTTATCCGGCTCAGCGGTTTCGCTATACTCATCTCGTTTCGCTTACCCTTCGTTTCTCATATGGAAATCGCATATCATAATAGCATGATTCCGCCGAAGTGGAATGGATTAATTGCGAAAAAGTTTATACTTTTTTAATAATCGTTGCTTTTATGTATGAATTATTCATCTGTATACACTTGCCGTATTATAATTCGTTCCAAATACAGCGTCGCACCATTAGCCACCTGTCATTGTAGTCTTACCAGGCCATGATGTTCGCTAGCTTTTTGCTAAGAAACCCGCACACAGAGCCAAGTCTCCGTCAAGGCTCTGTTATACTTATAGAAGGTATGACCTCCTTATGCTAATGTCATCAGGATTTGAACCGGCATCCGAACTCAGTCTTCCGTATTACATGATCAAAAAGATCCTCTGCTTCTTACAGATCATCCATGACCGGTTTTGGCAGATGGTTCTCCGGGTACTTAGAATATGAAGAACTTTGATTTGCATTATTTTAATCTGCATCCCATTCTGAAGAACAGCCTCATGACCAGCGGAATTCTTCTGGTGACCAGCACCTTCTGCTTTCTTCTGCAGCAGTTCGTAACGGCCGATGCGTATGTTCCTCTGATTTTCATTCTGGCCATCGTTCTCATTTCCCGCTTTACGGAAGGCTATAGCTACGGCATCGTTGCCTCCTTTATTGCGGTTTTCGGCGTCAACTGTATTTTTACTTTCCCCTATTTCAGCCTTAATTTCTCACTGACCGGATATCCATTGACCTTCTTCGTCATGCTGACTGTATCCATCATGATCAGCGCCTTAACGACGCAGATCAAACAGCAGGAGCAGATCAAGCTTCAGATGGAGCGCGAACAGATGCGTGCGAATCTCCTGCGTTCCGTCTCGCATGACATCCGCACTCCGCTGACTTCGATTGTAGGGTCCGCCTCTGCCATTCTGGACAATTACGACACTCTGGATGATGAGCAGAAGAAAACATTGACCGGGGACATCAAGACAGAGGCTCAGTGGCTGAACCGGATTGTGGAGAACATTCTGTCGATCACCCGAATCAGCAGCGGTGCCAATGCTCACATTACCAAAACCGAAGAGCTTGCCGAGGAAATCGTCAGCAGCACGGTCCAGAAATTTCACAAGCACAGTCCTTCCATTCCGGTGGAGGTTAAGGTTCCGGATGAGGTTTTACTGGTCCCGATGGACCCGATTCTCATTGAACAGGTGCTTTTGAATCTGCTGGACAATTCCGTCATGCACGGAGGGAACATTACCCGCATCGTTCTTCACGTCATGCACATCCCGGGACATGCGGTGTTCTCCGTAGAGGATGACGGCACAGGAATCGATCCGCAGCTTCTCCCGCATCTTTTTGACGGGAGTCTCCCTCTCCATGCCGGTGATACAAGAGCCTCCGGCCGCAGTATGCAGATCGGACTCTCTGTCTGTATGACCATTGTCCTTGCGCATCACGGCACCATGCACGCAGAAAATCTTCCCGGAGGAGGCGCTCGTGTCTGGTTCGAGCTTCCTCTGGAGAACACCTATGCATAAAGATAACTGAATTTTCGATGCCGGCAGATGGTCGGCATCTGCATGCAGGACGCATGCAGAAAGGAGATCTATTTTGCAGATTCGCGACAGCATTCTGATTATCGAAGACGACAACAGCAGCATCAATCTTATGAAAGCTGTTCTCCGTTCCAACAATTATGAAGTTCTGATCGCACGCACCGGGAATGAAGCTCTCAGCATCGTAAGCTCCCAGTGCCCGAATCTTGTGGTTCTGGACCTTGGCCTTCCCGATATGGACGGTGTGGAAATCATCCGCAAAATCCGGAGCTGGTCCACCCTTCCGATTCTGGTGGTATCCGCCAGGGATCATGAACACGATAAGGTTCAGGCCTTTGATCTCGGCGCCGACGATTACATCACCAAGCCCTTCGGTACGTCAGAGCTCCTTGCCAGAATTCGTACTGCGCTTCGGCATGCACACACTGCCGTGCAGAGCTCTCTCTCCGAAAGTGAACAGTTCCAGGCCGGCGATCTCCACATTGATTTCAACAAGCACAAGGTTCTTGTACGCGGTGAGGACGTACATCTCACGCAGAACGAATACCGCATTGTTGCTCTGCTTGCCCGGTATTCCGGACGCGTGATTACATACGATGCCATCATGCAGGAAATCTGGGGGCCGAACATGAAATCCGACAACAAGATTCTTCGGGTCAACATGGCAAACATCCGTCGCAAGATTGAGAAGAATCCCGCCGAACCGGAGTTTATTTTCACCGAGGCAGGCGTCGGATACCGCCTGCTGGAAGCCAATTAATCCTCCGGACAGCTTTTCCTTTTCCCATGATCCGGGAGAACAGAAAAGGGGTCATCCCCCACCGTGAATTCCTGGTGAGGGATGACCCTGGTTTCTTTTTGCGGGGCACTTTTATTTACTTCTTTTTACGGAACAGGTGTGCAGCCGCTCCGAGTGCAACGGCCACCGCAGCACCTGCTGCCAATGCGGCTTTATTCTCTTCCACAAGAGTCTTTGCTTCCTCTTCGTTTTTCGGAAGCTTCTCCTTTGCAGCCTCTACGCCTTCCCGTGCTTTCCGGACACCGTCCGTCACAGCATCCTTAATGGCGTCTGTGGCCGGCTTCTTCTCCGCCTCTTCGATCACATGATATTTCTTCAGAAGCTTCTCGATTTCTGTTCCGCGGATCTTCATCATGGCTGCCTTCAGTGCCGCATCCGCCACAGGTCCCATGGAACCGTCGTTCAACGGCCTTCCGTCACGAAGAGCAACGGTTGCGTGAAGCAGATCACGCACATCGAAGGTGCTTCCCCAGACCTCCGGAACGCCGCGGTCAATGTCAAGAAGCGTGTAGACCGCTTCCATGCCGGTGCGGATGGAATACTCTGTCGTAAAGATCGTATCTCTCGGAGTCTCTGCGAACTGTCCGATAAAGGCAAAATTTGCTGCGCCCTTGGGAACAACCTCCGGACGATCTCCTGCCTCACGCGGCATAAAGAATGCAGTGATATACGGCATCATGACCGGAACGGTGTTGCAGCTGTTCTCTGCCAGCTCTTCAATTTCATCCATCGGAACCCCGAGATGATACAGCCATTCCTCGCAGATCTCCTTACCTGTGCAATCCCTCATCGGCTTGTTGACATAGTCGCCGGGCTTATCGGAGAACAAACCGTATACCCATACAAGGCACTGGTCCTTGGGCTGGTCACGGAACTGCGGCTGACGGTTGATGGTCCAGGAAAGAAGCCAGGACGAATCTCTTGCGGTAACAATACCGCCTGTCACAACACCGCCGCTGAACGGATCGCGATGGCAGATATTCTTGATATAAGGGATAACCTTATCATCCAGCGTCGTCACCGTTGCGCTCATCCAGTTCGTCTGCTCCGGATCATAATCGAACTTTTCCGGATGTCCGAACGAAGGATCCTGCAGCGCAATGCGGTGCCACATATCCCAGCCTCCGCCTTCATGAAGACGGGGATCAAACGGAGCAGGCTTGTTCTGACTTCCGATCGCTGCATTCTCCACGCATCCGCCATTTGTGATGAATACAAGATCATTTTCGGTCAGCGGGATGAATTCCTTCTTGCCGTCTCTTGTCACCTCAATGGCCGTTGCTGTCTTCTTCTCGCCCTGGATATCGAACTTGACGTTGTCAACCTTTACGCCATATTCGAAACTGACACCGAAGCCCTCCAGATACTTGATCATCGGAAGAATCATGGATTCATACTGGTTGTAACGGGTGAAACGAAGCGCCGTGAAATCCGGAAGTCCGCCGATATGGTGTACGTATCTCTGCAGATAACGCTTCATCTCCAGTGCGGAATGCCAGTTCTCAAATGCGAACATCGTGCGCCAGTACATCCAGAAGTTGGTATCAAAAACCTCTTCGTCGAAGACCTCGTTGATTCTCTTATTGTACAAATCCTCATCCGGGGTCAGATACAGCTTCATGATTTCCTCTGCACCCTTGTCGGAAAGTCCGAATTTCTTATCGGTATGTGCATCCTGCCCTCTCTTCTCCGTCGCGCGGCACAGGGAGTAATTCGGATCCTTCTTGTTCAGCCAGTAATACTCATCCAGCACACTGACCCCCGGCGTCTCGATCGAAGGAATCGAACGAAACAGATCCCACATCACTTCGAAGTGGTTGTCCATCTCGCGGCCGCCGCGCATCACGTAGCCGACATCATTGATATACAGTCCGTCGCAGGCACCGCCCGGTACCTCATCCTTCTCAAGGACATGAACATTGCTTCCCTTCATCTGTCCGTCTCGCACCAGGAAGCAGGCTGCAGAGAGAGCTGCCAGTCCGGAACCAACGATATAAGCCGATTTGCTGTCGACTCCTTCCGGCTTCATGGGACGTACAAAAGCTTCATAATTTCCGCTGGAATAATACATAGGTTACCTCCATCCTTTTATGCTGAACTGTTTTTCTTTGCTGTTGTTTTCTTTTCTATGATTGCTATTATACAAAACATGACCATTGGTCACAATCTGTTTTTCATAAACAATCTGTGAAGATTTTCTAAAGAGGAGAAGCAAAAACAGAGGCGCCCCTTCGCCGGTTGGAAAATCTTCCGGAGAAGGACTGCGCCTCTGCTCTTATTGTGATCCTGTATGCTGTTGTTTCCGATCAGCGGATGTTGATTATTCCACGGTAACAGAAGTTACGTGAGGCTGTGCTCCCTCGTACCAGTACAGGAAGCCCTCGATATCGATGGTGTCGCCGATGTTGAGATTCTCTACTGCCTTATAAACATCGGTATCCTTGCCGCACAGGTAGGACTCTACGGTAAAGGTATAGGTTGCTCCGTTTGCAGATACATTGAAGTAAAGATCGTCACCTTCGGTTCCGGAGCCATCGTAGTTGTACAGGAAGGCTGCATCCTCGCCGTTTGCATCCTTGCTTGCTTCTACCTTAAGGCCCTTCATGGCAATGCTCTGGTTCATGTACTTCTCCAGATCATCGCTGCCAAGGCTGTCTGTGACATCAAGAGGCTCTGCCACGTAGGTCCCGTCCTCCACCTCATAGGTGGCATCCATAATCTCAACCTCGCCGGACCACTCGGCCTTATATCCGGTCACCTTGATCTTTGCGCCGACGGTCAGCTTATCATTGTAATCCTCTTCGGAGCAGGGCATGTTATAGATGAAATATCCGCCCTCTGCATCCTGTGTATAGAAGGTTGCGACGCCCTGGCCGTTATCCTCCCACCATCCCTGCTTCGCCTGGATGTAAGTCTCAACGGTCACTTCACTGTCGATGTCTGCAGCAAGATATTCCTCATAGGTCATCACGCCGTCCGACTTGGCCTCATCTGCGGCGCCGGCCTCTGCAGCTTCCTCTGTACTCTCTGCTTCCGCCGCTTCGGTGCTTGCTTCCTCAGCAGCATCTGCAGCAGCCTCCGTTGCAGCAGTCTCTGCGGTATCTGCAGCAGGCTGTGCATTGTTTCCGCAGCCGGCCATCGACAGCATAACCGCAGAGATCATTGCCATTACCAGTGTCTTTTTCATAAATTCTCCTCCTGCCAGGTCCTTTCAGACATCGGCTTCTTCATGATGTTCGAACCGGCAGAATGCCCGTCCGAGTTTCCCTACCCTTATACCACGATCTCCCTCTTCGGGAAAGTCTTTTCGGTCATTTTCTCCTTTTTCTTCGATAGCGAAACAGGAAAGTGACCAGAATCAGGCTCCAGGCTCCTGCCAGGGTACCAAGAAGCGCCTTGGCTCCAAAGGGAAGGGGGCCAAGATCCGCATTCTGTCCGCCCTGCACTGCGGATGCCTGAATCTGATCCAGCTTGTACATACTGGCCGTATCTTCATATAGCTTTGTCAGATATGCATCGTCCACAGTCTGATGCCGGCGCACCGATTTGGTCACAGATTCAATCAAGGCCCCCGCCGCCAGGCGAAGTGAAGCCGAACCGTTGAACACGGGCGTGGTAAAGGTATCCTGCACGTGATCCAGAAGAAGGGAGGCTGCATCGATTTTCACGGAATAGTGCTCGTCATCCTTCCCCCGTTCTGTCAGATATTCCCGGTATTCCTCCGAATTCTGTGCCTTCTCTGTAACCGGCACGTAGCCTTCCGTTTCCGAGTAGGCAAGCTGCACCTTATTTGTCAGCAGATACTGCATAAACAGCCAGGACGCCAGCACCTCCTGCGGATCCTTTTTATTAAAAATACAGACCGACGGTCCCTGCGAAATCATCTGAGGAGTCTGCGGATCAAACTGAGGCACCATCCGCACCTCTGTAGTGAAGCTCTGCACAGCATCCTCACTGATGTCCGAAAGAGGGGCCCCGGTTCCCATCCAGGTTGCCCCGGCCGTGGAATCAATGGCGAACACGCACTGGCCTGCATTCAGAAAGTTGGCAGGATAGCTGGATATTTTGAACGTGGAAAAGGCTCCCGTTCCGGCATGCTCCGCGACCGTTTTGAGAATCTGCGTCGTCTCGTCATTGAACAGCTCCACGTCCCCTGCTTCCGAAGCATAGCCTGCCTTCTTCTGCCGCAGCATCTGAATCATCATATTGTCCGTGGACTTATAGATGATGGGAATCATCACCTTCTGGCCGTTAAGAGAATAGGTCCCGTCTGCATCCTTCTTCGCGGCAGCCTCTGCCACCTCGAACATATAATCCCAGGTCAGGACCTCCGGAAGCTCATAACCGAGCTTCTCCACCAGATCGCGGTTGATATATACCGCCTCCGTGGAGCGCATAAACGGAACCGCATAATGCTCTTCTCCGATTCTGCATTCCTCCAGAAACTGAGGAACCATCTCCGACAGCTTCGGACCGTCATAACGGATCTCGCTCCCGCCAAGGCCGTACTTCTCATCTTCAAACAGGTTATCCAGCGGAACCACCTCGTTTGTCCCCGTCATGTACGTTGCAATGTGATCCGGATAGGAGATGCAGACGTTCGGTGTGGTTCCTGTGGACAGATTCGTAATGACGTCGTTGTAGATCTTCGTGTAATCCGTGTACAGCTTCATATTGACGCTGATATTCGGATACAGGGCCTCAAAATCCTGAATGGCCTGATGATAGACTGCCGTCTGGTTCTTGTTCGTATCGTTCTTGGCCCAGAACGTGATGGTAACCGGCTTCGTGTCATCAAAGGACTCCGGTACCGTAAACGCCTGCAGTCCCTGTGAGCCGTGACAGCCGGTCAGCCCCAGACAGCTCCCTGCCAGGATGGCAGAAAGAAAAACTCCGGTCAGTCTTCTGATTCTCTTTTTTCCTGTTCTCATTCTCATGCTCAGCCCTTAATGCCCCCTTGCGACACGCCTTCCATGATTTTCCGATGGAAGATCAGAAACAGCAGAATCAGAGGAATGGAGATCGCAACCACAGCGGCCATCATCGCGGGGATATTCTCGCGTCCGAAACCGTTCTCCCGAAGCTCCTGAATGCCGTTTGATACCAGAAAATACGAAGCGTCATCGGTAATCAGCCGCGGCCACACATAGGAATTCCAGCATTCTATGATCTTCAGAATGGTGATGGTGACGATCGTCGGCTGGCAGATGGGGATCATCACCTTCCAAAGGTATTTCAGATCCGAGGTTCCATCCACCTTCGCTGCCTTGTACAGCTCCTCCGGAACCTGCTCGAAGTTTTCCTTCAGCAGGTAAATATAGAACACCGAGGTTACACTCGGAAGAATGAGTCCCAGATACGTGTTCCGCAGATTCCAGTCTGTGATTGTGACGAAATTCGTGATGATCACAAGCTCATTCGGAATCATCATCAGCGACAGATACAGCGTAAACAGCAGATTTTTTCCGCGAAAGCGAAGCCTCGCGAACGCATAGGCCGCAAGGATGGTGACGGCCAGCATGATCGCCGTGGTTGCCAGAGTGAAAACAATGGAATTCAGGAAGTACCTGCCCAGCGGAACCTGCGTGAAGGCATCTGCATAATTCTGCAGCGTGGGATGCACCGCATACAGCTTCGGAACATATTCCGCATTATAGGAGCTGTAGCTTTTCAGGGAAGTCAGAATCATCCAGTAAAACGGAAACAAAACAATAACTGCCCATATCGCAAGAAGTGCATACACGACTGCTCTTCCGGCTTTTCTGCCAATACCGGCTTCCCGTCCGGCTTTCTGATGATTGCTCATGAAGCCCCTTCCTCTCTTCCGGTCAGCATAAGATTGATCACGGTAACGGTGAATACAATGGCAAACAAAAGCAAGGACGCAGCAGATGCGTAGGACGGATATCCGCCGCTTTCTCCGTACAGCATGTCATATACATAGCCCACAATGGTATTCATGCCTGCCGCATTCAGATTCGTTCCGAAGATTGCAACCTCATCACTGTAGGCCTTGAAGGCTCCGATAAAGCCGGTGATCACCAGATAGGTAATCATAGGCGCAATCATGGGAAGTGTGATCTTATAGAAAATCCGGAAGCTCCTCGTTCCGTCTACCTTTGCCGCCTTGTAGTAGTCCGGATTGACGCCTGCCAGTGCACTGGTCAGAATCAGGATCTTGAAGGGGAGCACGATCCAGACGGTATAGATGCACATCACCAGCATCTTCGCCCAGTAGGGGCCCTCAATAAAATCGACCGGAGTTCCTCCGAAAAAGCGGATCAGAAGATTGATAAAGCCCTCCGAATACGGAGTCTTTTTGAAAAGAATCATGAAGACAAGGCCGACTGCCAGCGTATTCGTGACATATGGCAGAAAAAAGATGGTCTGAAACAAATCCTTGAATCGGGAAATGGAATTCAGCCCCAATGAAATCAAAAGCGCCAGTCCCGTCGAAACGGGAACCGTAATGATGACAATCAGAAAGGTGTTCTGCAGTGCCTGCAGAAAATACGGATCCCGCAGCACATACCGGAAATTATAAAATCCGACGCCCCAGTAGGTCTGCGCGGCGGAATTGTAGCCCTCCTCCAGTGAATATACGATGACATCAAAAAGCGGGTATACCATGAAAATACCCAGAAAAATCAGTGAAGGAAGAAGATACAGCCATGGCTTCCACTTACCGGTGTTGTTCATTTCTCTTTCACGGCCTCCTCCGCCTCAGTACGCCTGCCTCTGCTCAAATCAATGCGTTCTCCGCCTGCAGCATCAAACAGATAAACCTTACCCGGCTTTACGGCAAAGCAAAGCTCCGCTTTCCCGATTTCCATCCGGCTTTCCCCCGGAACAATCGCCCGAAGGGAAGCTCCCGTCATTCCCGGATGCTCCATCACCACACTGGTATCTCGTCCCATTACTTCCACCGACTTCAGACGGCAGCGGAAGGGTCCGTCCTCCTTCAAGATAAAGCCCTCCGGCCGGATCCCGACCATGACCTTCCTGTCTTCTTCGCCTGCAGGCAGTCCTTCGGTTTCAAGAATCCGATCCTCACCCACATAGACACCGTCCTGACGGAGCTCTCCTTCCAGTACATTGATCGGAGGATTTCCGAGGAACTGTGCCACAAAAAGATTTTCCGGATTGTCATAGATTTCCTGCGGCTTCCCGATCTGCTGCAGAACACCGTCCTTCATGACCACCATGCGATCCGAAATGCTCATGGCTTCTTCCTGATCGTGCGTCACGAAAACCGTAGTAATTCCGGTCTCCTGCTGAATGCGGCGAATCTCCGCGCGCGTCTGAAGGCGCAGTCTCGCATCCAGGTTTGACAGCGGCTCATCGAGGAGAAGGACCTTGGGCATCTTCACCAGAGCCCTGGCAATCGCAACGCGCTGCTGCTGTCCGCCGGAAAGCTCCCTTGGTCTGCGATCCAGATACGGTTCAATCTGTACCAGCTTCGCCGCTTCCTCTACCCTGCGGTTCATCTCCTCCTTGCTCAGACGACTGGCGCCGGTAAGGTTCTGCAGCGGGAACAGAATGTTCTTCCGCACACTAAGATGCGGATACAGCGCATAGCTCTGAAACACCATTCCCACGCCGCGAAGCTCCGGCGGAAGATTCGTGACCTCCTCTTCTCCAAAGAAGATATGCCCTTCCGTAGGCTGCTCCAGCCCGCAGATCATATTCAGGGTTGTACTTTTCCCGCAGCCGGACGGTCCGAGAAGACTGACCAGCTCCCCATCAGGAATCTCAAAGCTGAAGTGATCGACTGCCGTCACTTCTTCCTTTTTATGATCACGGTTCGGAAACCTTTTGGTCAGCTCCTTCAGCACAATTTTCATAATCTGTTCTCCCTCGCCGGTTTACAAAACACCCTTCACAAAGATTTCGACTCCGATGGCAATCAGAAGAAGGCCGCCGAAAATCGTTGCCTTATCCGCAAGACGTTCCCCGAATTTTTTTCCGAACTTCAATCCTGCCATGCAGAGAACGAAGGTCGTCACTGCAATCAGAAAGGAACAGACTGCTGCCATCATGGTACCATAATCCGAAATGGTAAAGCCAACGGAAAGCGCATCAATGGAGGTTGCAATTCCCTGCACCATCAATGTCCCAAAACCAAGACAGGCTTCCTGCTTCCTTTGTGCTTCCTCTGCCTCGGCGCTTTTCCCGCTCCAAACACTGCGGATTCCCTCCGCCAGCATTTTCCCCCCGATCAGGGCCAGAAGAAGCAACGCAATCCACGGAATGAATTTCCGGAACGCCTCAAATTGCTCCGCGACGGCATGAACGCAAAACCATCCGATCATCGGCATGGCAAACTGATACCCCGCATATGTCCCCGCCACCCGGCACATTTTACTGCGTGGCATGTGCGGCTCATTCAATCCATTGGCAATGGAAACCGAAAATGCATCCATTGCAAGGCCGGCGCCAAGCAGGATACTGTTCAGTACAAAAACAACATTCATGCTTTACTCCTTCACCTATCTCATAACCCAAAAACAGGCACAGCCTTTCGGCCATGCCTGCTTGTCAGAAATTGTCGCACTCTTCTCCGGAATTAGTCAATTCTAATTCACGCACCCTTTTTCCGGATAATGTCATTGTTCAGAGAAGTAACTCTGCTCTCAAACCAGTCTGCGAGCGGATCGACCACATCCCTGTTGGTAAAGCAAATCATATAATTGGTTCGTTCATAAGGAACAACCACGGCCGCCTGCCGTCCGATCAGGAACATCTGCCACTCCTTATGCACACGCACGCGCCGGTCATCAAGAAGAAACGTAATCCGATCCCTGTGCTCATTGATCGTTTCGCGCACCTTCTTCATATCTTCCGGGTCGATTCGCAGATCCACTCCCGCCTCATGGATTCTGGAATCCATGAAGAACGCTTCCATCCCGTTCTGTGTGGTAAACTCTCTTACATTCAGATTCCGGAAGGTCTGTCCGTAGGAAACAAATTCTTCCTCGTGCATATACTTCCGGACCATTTCATCCGTGGAGCACAACCATGCACAGGGCCTCGGAGTCAGAAGGTAAACGGGCTCTCTTCCAATCGTCATCCAATTACGATAGAAAAACTGCATGATCGATATATAATCGGTTTCCGTCGATGCAATCTCTTCGCCATCCTTCAGGATATGGTCAAAATTATCCCTGTATGCATTGACAATGCCCGGATCCTGCACCTCAACAATCTGTTTCTCATTGTAGCTGATGAGCAGCATCCCCGTTCCGCCAATGATATAGTACGGAAAAGCAACGGTATTTAACCCCGTCATGGGCTTTCCCAGAGAATATGCATGGAACCGGATCGTTTTCCCCTTCAGATGGAAAAACCAGTCCTTGAATTTCGGATACTTGCCCGCTGCACCTCTCCTGCCGCTCTCTTCCGCAAGCAGCTGAAAAATCTCCGGAGCTTTCTCATTGTCGGGAGCAGAATTCTCCATCGCCTGAAAGACATCCGTCGTTCTTCTGCTGATGGAAGGAAGAAAAAGACGGAAGCGCTCTGCTCCTGCAGCCGTTTCACGTTCCAGAAATGCTGCAATCTGCTGACCCTCTCTGGTGTGTCTTCCTGTAGTCTCCTCCTCGGAAAGAGAATTGAAAAACTGCTTCACATACTGACGGTTCTGATAGGTCTTCGCGTCCACACGCTCCTCTTCATAGCAGTCAATCAGCTTGTCATAGGTTTCCGCATCCGGATGAATATACTCGCAAATCCGCTCGATCTGATCCTCCGTGGCAACCCGGTTTCCCCGGAGGATCTGATAAAACGTTGACCGGTCAATGCCGGTTTCTCTGATGACATAATTCTTGGACTCACTGGCCTGGCTTAACAGGTCAGAAAGCATGCTCCCCACACTCACTCGTCAGTACCTCTCAGCAAAATTTCTTTTCCCGTTCTTTATGAGCAATACCAGTTTTTACCCCCCCCCCC
>JABLTL010074676.1_pt1 | contig 21861 bp, 16 predicted proteins | sample 7160151 | NCBI WGS metagenome assembly JABLTL01 (sample SAMN14651223, study PRJNA627086) | human gut metagenome | isolation source: feces | host: Homo sapiens
TCGAAAATTGTCTTCTCCGCCGCCACTGTTCCGCCGGAGAAGACAATTTTCGACCTGGATGTCGAGGCTGTCCGCAAGGTGGTGGATCTCAATCTGTTCGGTACAGTGCTTCCTACGATGGTCTTCGCGAAGGCTATGGTGGAGAAGAAGAAAGGTTCGATCATCAACTTCTGCAGCGAGACTTCGCTCAGGCCGCTTACCCGTGTCGCGGGTTATGGTGTGGCCAAGGCCGCTGTGGCCAACTGGACCAAGTATCTGGCCGGCGAGCTTGCGATAAAGTTCGGCGAGGGCTTCAGGGTCAACGCCATCGCTCCGGGATTCCTGCTCACGAACCAGAACCGTTCCCTGCTCACGAATCCTGACGGCAGTCTGACCGACCGCTCTCACAAGATTTTGGCCCACACTCCGTTCGGACGTTTCCTTGAGCCGGAGGAACTTCTCGGAACCCTCCACTGGCTGGCTTCCGACGCCTCCAAGGCCGTTACCGGAACGATCAACGTAGTTGATGGAGGTTTTGATGCGTTTTCGATTTAGCTCCTCGCTAAATCGAAAACGCATCTTTTTTTCTTAACCCCCAGTCACTTCGTGACAGCCCCGGTGGGGCACGGGGAAAGGATTCCCCGAAACCCCTTCGGTCGCTTCGCTCCGAGTGTAGGCTATATTATGGATTTAATTAAGTTATTATTTTTTAATTGAAAATGAATAAAAATATATATTTGATGCGGGAGAGTTGGAGATGGTACGGCCCGAACGATCCTATCTCTCTGGACTACATACGTCAGACAGGCGTAACTGACATCGTTCACGCTCTCCATCATATTCCTAACGGTCAAGTCTGGCCGGTCAAGGAGATCAAGGCCCGCCAGAAGATGATCGCCGACTGGGGACTCATCTGGAGCGTGGTCGAAAGCGTGCCTGTGCACGAGCACATCAAGACCCAGACCGGGGACTATCTCCAGTATATCGAGAACTACAAGCAGACTCTGCGCAACCTCGCTGAGTGCGGCATCAAGTGCGTGACCTACAACTTCATGCCGGTGCTTGACTGGACCCGTACCGATCTGGACTACAGGCTTCCGGACGGCTCGACCTGTCTGCGCTTCGAGCGCGCGGCCCTGCTGGCGTTCGACCTTTTCATCCTGAAAAGACCGGGGGCGGAGAAGGAATATTCAGCCGAGGACATCGCCAAGGCAAAGGCACGTTTCGAGAAGATGGACGCTGAGGAGATCCACAAACTCACCCGAACGATGATCGCCGGCCTTCCTGGCAGCGAGGAGAGTTTCACCCTTGACCAGTTCAGAAAAGAGCTCGAAAGGTACGATGGAATTGATTCCGAGAAACTTAGAAGCAATCTTATCTTCTTCCTGAGCCAGATCTGCCCAGTGGCTGACGAAGTTGGAGTGAGGATGGTCATCCATCCGGATGACCCACCGTTCCCGATTCTTGGTCTTCCAAGGATCCTTTCAACGGCGGATGATTTCCGTAAACTGATCGCCGCGGTCCCTAACTGGTCCAACGGCCTTTGCCTCTGCACTGGTTCGTTCGGCATCAGGGCTGACAACGATCTTGTCGGAATGATGCGCGAGTTTGGGGACAGGACTGATTTCGTGCATTTCAGAAGCACGAAGCGTGACGCCGAGGGCAACTATTTCGAGGACACGCACCTGGCCGGTGACGTGGATATGTACGGAATGATGAAGACCCTCCTTGAGGTGATGCAGGAGCGCAAGTTCCGTGTGTTCTGCCGTCCTGACCACGGCCACAGGATGTGCGATGACCTTCAGAAGAAATCCAACCCGGGATATTCCTGCTACGGCCGAATGAGGGGCATCGCTGAGCTTCGCGGCCTCCAGATGGGCATCGCCGGCTCGCTTTATCCTGAGAAGTAAAACTGATTGTATTTACAAATATATTCATTATGAAGACATTGAGAACCACCTTTCTGGCAATCTGCCTTTCACTCGTGACCGCTTCGGCGGGATATTCACAGAACCACTATCAGCCGACTCCGGAGAATCTGGAGGCGCGCCGCCAACTCGTCAACGACCGCTTCGGAATATTCCTGCATTGGGGAATATATGCGTCATACGCGCAAGGGGAGTGGTACCTCCAGCTTGGAGGCCTGAACAAGGATGAATATGCCCACGCGGCGACCGCTTTCTATCCCGCCGGCTACAACGCCGAGGAATGGGTTAAGGCTTTCAAGGATGCCGGTGCCGGCTATGTGACGATCACCTCCCGTCATCACGATGGTTTCTCTATGTTCGACACCAAGGCTTCGGACTACAACATCGTCAAGGCTACCCCTTGGGGAAAGGATGTGATGAGGGATCTGGCTGACGCCTGCCATAAGGAAGGTCTGAGCCTCCAGTTCTATTATTCGATTCTGGACTGGATCAGAGAGGATTACCCTCTTGGCGAGTCCGGCCACAACACCGGCCGCAAGGGCGATCATCCAGACTATGACCACTACCTCGGCTTCATGAAACAGCAGGTGAAAGAGTTGATGACTCAGTACGCCCCTGTCCGCGCCCTCTGGTTCGACGGCTATTGGGACCACAAGCGCGACTCGATTCCTTTCAACTGGAAGATGCCTGAGTTCTATGAATATATTCATTCAGTGGATCCGGCCTGTCTCATTGGTAACAATCACCATATCCAACCGATTGAGGGTGAGGATTTCCAGATGTTCGAGAGGGATCTTCCGGGGCAGAACACCGCCGGTTATTCCGAGGGACAGATGGTCAGCGACAAACTCCCGTTGGAGATGTGCCAGACGATGAACCACACTTGGGGCTACAGTGTGAAGGATCGGGACTACAAGACCGCCGCTCAGCTCATCGGCACTCTTGCGAAGGCTGTCTCTATGAACACCAATCTTTTGCTGAACATCGGTCCGCGCGCGGACGGCCGCCTTCCTGAAGCCTCTCTGTCTCTGTTGAAAGAGATCGGTCAGTGGATGAAGGTCAACGGTGAGTCAATCAAGGGCTGCGGCCCCGGCCCGATCGCCGAGCAGGAGTGGGGAGTCTCGACCGCTCCTCTCACGGGTGGCAAGACCTTCTATATTCATGTCCTTCAGAACCCAGGCGCAGTCTTGGAGATCCCTGTAGCCAGAAAGTCCAGGATCAAGTCCGTGGCCGCATTGGCCGATGGCTCCGCCCTCCCGTTCAAAAAGGTGGGCGCCAACCTCTTCATCACCCTTCCAGCCGGCCTCCCAGCCCAGGATTATGTGATTTCCGTGACAATGAAATAGCGTTTCCTCATCAGCCATCCGCCACCGGCACACTCCCTCTTAAAAAGACATCTATCGAAAATACTGCCAAATCTTTATCAGCTTATTTTTTAAACGCTTACTAAAAGAGGGTGACGCAAATGACCTGAACCCCGAAAGTTTTTGTCTAACTTTCGGGGTTTTGTTATGCGTAAAACGCATTCTTATGAGGAGCGTCTAAAGCATGAGGATCGACTAAAGTATATAATACATGAGGATACTTGAGACTGGTTTCATGTTTCACGTCTCCTGATAGCACGCAGGCCATGGCTGGAGATGCCGGATTGACCCCAAAAAACAAGCCCAAAAACAAGCCCCCAAAACCAAGCCCCCAAAACCAAGCCCAGAAAACCAAGCCCAGAAGAAAATCGACCGAGTCCGTGAAGTGGTCAATCATCACAATGATTCTTAAGCTTTCGTGAAACTTTCGCAATTTGAACCAAATATGGACTTGACACGAATATTCTAAAAATCTATCTTTGCCCCTTGACAGCAATTCTAATCCACACAGATAGCGCGGCCCGGACAAGATCTTTCCGCCGCGCATCTTGTTTCTACCACTCTCCAGCAATGTTTTCGTCCCTTCCCGTCGCCCGTGAGTGCCGCCCTGTACCCTTAGGCGACGTTTATGCCCCTTTCCGTTGCCTGTGAGTGCCGCCTGACACCCTTGGGCTACGTTTCAGCCCCTTTCTGTTGCCTGTGAGTGCCGTCCGACACCCTTGGGCTACGTTTATGTCCCTTTCTGTTGCCTGTGAGTGCCGCCCTGTACCCTTGGACGACGTTTCTGCCCCTTTCCGTTGCCTGTGAGTGCCGGGCGACACCCTTGGGCGACGTTTCAGCCCCTTTCTGTTGCCTGTGAGTGCCGGGCTGCACCCTTGGGCGACGTTTCTGCCCCTTTCCGTAGCCCGTGAGTGCCACCCGGCACCCTTGGACGACATTTCCGGCGATAATCGTTGCCCGTGGGGATGGCTGTGTAGGTGTGCCGGCGGGATGGGCTGGGACTGAGGTCGTTCTGTACTGAGAAGCAGGGGTTGGGGACTGGAGGTGAAAAAAAATGCAGCTGTTATTCCGGTTGTTTTCCGGCGTTTGTTATTTGGACCAAATATGAACCTAAAGGTTTCATTTATTTGTAAGTATATTTCTAAAATCCAATCATCAGCAGTCGAACCACCTGCAATCATGAGTAACACTTTCGATGGTGTAGCCAAAGACAATTTTACTCTTGAAGTTCCCGCCCAATCCGTCAAGCGTTACCAAGCCGAAACCGGCTGGAGTGACTTCAAGCGCATCGCAGCACACTATGACTTCTCGGTAAGCCGCGAAAGGATGCGGGCATTGAACGCGGCGCAGAGCAGAACCTACGTCCTTCGCGCTCCGGCGAACTTCGCATGGGAGGTGGAGAGCAAGCCGGACTGGGTGACGGTTTCGCCATCTTCAGGAACCGGCAAGACCGATGTCACGATCTCCGTCAGCGAGATGCCTCGCACAAGCGAGACGTTCGAGGTCAACGAAGGTTCATTCAACAGTCCAAGCTACAAGAAATACGCAGGGCGAAGCGGAGAGGTTGTCTTCAAACTCATCGAAAAGGACTACACCACAACCTTCGATGTGGAGCAGTACGACAGTGATCTCTCAGACGGTGAGGTAAAGATTTACCAGACAGCCACAAAGGGCAATGGAATCGACATTGTGTTCATCGGTGATGGGTACGACGCCAAAGACATCGCCAAAGGCACATTCTTCACCAACACCGAGAGTGGCTACAACGCTTTCTTCGATGTCGAGCCATACAAGACCTACAAGGACTATTTCAATGTCCATGCGGTTGTGTCACAGTCGGACGAGAGCGGAATCGGTACCGTCAACACCATCATTGATACTAAGTTCGGCTCAACGTTCAGCAAGAACAGAATCCTCACTCCGAACCCGACACCTTGCTTTGCATGGGCAAAAAAAGCGAACCCGTCACTGGATCTCACCAAGAGCCTTACGATCCTGCTCATGAACACCTCGACCTACGAGGGCGTGACGATGATGTACGGCGACGGCTCGGCGATCGCCTGCTGCCCTGTCAGCACGGACGCCTATCCTTACGACTTCCGCGGAATAATCCAGCATGAGGCCGGTGGCCACGGATTCGGAAAGTTGGGAGACGAGTACATCTATCACAACGCATTCATACAGAATTGCACATGCACTGATGGTTGCGACCACCCTAAGGGCGAGAATGACCTTAATTCAGCTTATGGCATATTCAAGTCCCACGGTTGGTACAAGAACCTCTCCCTGACCTCCGACGCCACCCAAGTCCCTTGGGCGCACCTCATCTACAACCCGAAATATTCTGACTATGTGGACATGTTCGAGGGAGGGTACATGCACAACCGCGGCGTCTATCGCTCGGAGGCGACCAGCTGCATGAACAACAACATTCCTTACTACTCGACCATCAGCCGCCAGGCGATTGTGGAGCGGATCATGGAATATGCCGGCGAGACCTTCACGCTTGAGAAGTTCTACGCCCTTGACAAGGACAACTTCGGCACTATTCCCTCCACAAGGTCGTACAGCAAGGATTTCTCGTTCGACCAGAACTTTGTCAAAGCCACCGGAGCGGCGCCTAAGTACATGGGCGAGCATCCGGACATCAAATAAGGAGGAAGGAACATGAAAAAGAATATATTCATCATCGCGGCGCTTTCGCTGCTCACGCTGGCAGCCTGAGACAAGATCCAAAAGTCTGAATATGAAGACAGGGAGATCCGTTTCAATCTCGGCCACCCTGCCACAAGGGCCACCGCCTCCGCTTTCGAGAGCGGGGACAGGGTCTCCCTCTTCGCCGTTGAATATGACGGCGAGACTGTCGCTCCTGTTCAGGTCGGAGGCAACTACATCAACAATGAGCCTCTGACTTTTGACGGGACGAAATGGACAGCCGCACACAAGCTCTACTGGAGCGGGAATCCGTGCGATTTCTACGCCCTTTACCCGTACCAGTCGGACATGAAGTCTGTGGACGACTATCCGTTTGAGGTCGCCACTGATCAGAACAATGGAGGCTACGAGGCTTCGGACCTGCTTTTTGCAAAGACCGAGAAAGTCAGCAGGGCCGACGGGGCGGTCAATCTTCAGTTCCGCCACATCTTCTCTAAGCTTATCGTGAAGGTGGAGAAAGGGCCGAAGTTCGAGGGTGAGATTCCCGACGACATCGTGTCCCACATCTACAACACGAACGTGGAGTGTTCGGTAAGCCTGAACACCGGATCCGTGGAGAAGAACGCTTTCGGTGCGAAGAAGACCATCACGATGAACAAGCTGAGCAACGAGCTGTTCGAGGCCGTGCTTGTTCCGCAGAACATCGAGAAGACGACTCCGCTGATCGAGCTCACGATGGGTGGCATCGCCTACCTGCTCGACTATTCCTTAAGTTTCCGGGCTGGGTACGCGCACACGATCACTGTGACGCTGAACACGTCGCCGGATCAGGAGAAGATAGAAATCTCCATCGATCCGAGTATCGAATCTTGGTAATAAGTGAGATCAATATTCTGTGAGGCGGGCGGTAAGTCCGCCTCATTTTCGATTGCCCTTGCCTTTGTACGCCGCATGTGTGGTTCGGCTTATTCCTCCGCCACTTTCCAGGACTCGATCGTGCGGGTCTGGGTGGAGATGTTGACTCTAAACCAATTGGTTGTGCTTGGAAAGGAGTTTTTGTCAGAAAAATCCGTTATCTTTGTGAAGTTAGGACCGCATTGTCGGTCATTGTGCGAAATGGTTAATGAACGAAAAATCGGACTTATGAATTCGGCTCGTGATATTATTGACTATGTAGTGTGTTGCGTTGGTGCCTTTGCCAAACGTTTCATGATGACAAATGCTCAGGCGTATGCATATCTGCGAAGATTTAAAGGAATTGATTTTTTAGTGGATTGCTATGCCGCTGAACATACACTTTCCATTGATGATGCGGTGGAAGACATTCTTCAAGTCTGTCGAAAACATGGAGGACGTGTCGTATGATAACATTATATCATGGCTCAAATATCTCGATAGATACGGTTGATTTATCTTTTTCGCGTAGGGGAAAAGACTTTGGGTCTGGATTTTATTTGAATCCGGACAGACAGCAAGCTATGGAAATGGCAAGCCGCACAACCCAACGAATGCTGGAGGGGAAACCTATTGTCACTACTTTCCTTTTTGATGATACTTTACTAAAAGACAATTCACCTTTGAACGTGAAAATCTTTGAGAATACTCAAAGGAATGGGCGGAGTTTGTTTTGTTGAATAGGAAAAACTCGAGCGATGTTCCTGCTCATGAATATGATGTGGTTGTCGGTCCTATCGCCAATGATACTGTCGGGCTTCAGATGCGTAGATTTATTCTAGGCTACATAAGCATTGAACGTATGATTGAGGAGCTGCGCTTCAAAAAGCCTGCTATTCAATATTTCTTTGGAACTGAATTGGCGGTTGGATACTTAAAGAAAATTTGATATGTCGGATGATGTTCAATTCCAGGTAGAATGCCTCTCATCGGAACTTGTTGAGATGCTGATGCGGAAGTATGGGTGGGACATAAAGAGGGCTCTTGACGAATTGTATTCATCAGAGACGTACAAACGTTTATGTGAGCCTGATTGTGGTCTATATTATGAAGGCCCTGTCTATGTCTTCTCGTATCTTCAAAATGAAATTGAGACTGGGGTAGTAAGGTAACAGTTATTCCTCAGCCACCTTCCAGGACTCAATCGTGCGGGTCTGGGTGGAGATGTTCACTCCGACCTTGACGAGTCTTTTGCCGGACGCTGAGCCTATTCCAGTCGCTGAGCCTGCCGAAGCGTCACGACGGGTCGCTTCGACAGCCTCTGCGGCCGATGTGGCTTCACATCTCTCCGTCCCCTCAAACCTGTACGGAATCAGATACCCTTTCTCATCGATCTGCCTGAGCGCCTCCTCGGCGGAGCCGTCCACCTTGAACTCAAAGACATAGACCCTGTCCTTGGTCCGGCACACGGCGTCCGCCCGTCCGACGGCGGACTTGACCTCGGCCTGGGTGTAGTAGCCAAGCAGCGAGAAAATCAGATAGATGATCGTCTGAAAATGCTTTTCCGACTTGTTCTCCAGATCGTATGGGATTCCGGCAAGGAATGATCGCATCCTCTCCAACGCCCCATCGATATCGTTGTTTTTTAAAGCCCTGTTGAATTGGAGAACAAACGAAGCACTCATCCCCTCCGAGCCTCTGTAGCTATTCAGAAGCCCTTTGAGGAAGCCTTCCCTGACCTCTCGGTTCGGATAGCCTAAGGTGTAGGACTCATCTTCGGTGCTGTATCCTTTTATTGTAAGATAGCCTGTCTGATAAAGAAGCGGCAGAATGCTGTCCGAAAATTCAGGTGAGACATCAAAGTCGCTTCTTGCGATCTCGTTCATCCTGTCCAAAAGGTTCTCGGGAATAGGATTCTCTCTCATCCGCTCGATCAGGAATGTTGGTGTGGCCGTGTCGAACCAATAACTGCCGAACATTTTGTCAGACAACGAATTGAGTAAACTGAAGGGGTTGTAGATATCCTCCGATTTTGCGCAGAAATGGTAGCCATCGTAGTTGCTCTTCAGCTTTTCCAGAGCCGCATCAAAAGATATTCCCAGCTCGTCAGCCATATCCTGCACAGGAATATTCATCTGTGTGACAAGCTCCTCTTGTGAAATCCCGCAAACCGCTGAATATCGCGGCATCATCGAGATATTCTTCAGATTGTTGAGTTCACTGAATATGCTGAGCTGTGCGAACTTGGTGATTCCGGTGATGAACACGAACCGAAGATACGGATCCAAACTTTTGATCGGGCTGTAGAAGTTTCTCATGATTTGGCGCATAGGCGTGAGCCGCTCCTTATCGTTCACCACGTCCAGCAGCGGTGCGTCATATTCATCGATGATTATGACGGCCTTTTCGCCGGTCTGCTCCACCGCCCTGTGGACAAGACCTTCGAACCTCTGGTTGACACCGACCTCGCAATCTCCTTTACCGTAGATCTTTTCGTATTTGAACAGCTTGATGTTCAACTCGTTGAGCAGCTCCTCCTCGCTGCAATGCTTCGCCGTGGACATGTCGAAGTGGAACACCGGATGCCTGGTCCAATCTTTCTTCAGTTCCCCGGCCTTCAGCCCGTTGAACAGTTCCGCCTCCCCCGCGAAGTAACTATGGATCGTAGATGACAGCAGCGACTTCCCGAACCGCCTTGGCCTGCTCAGGAACACGTACTTGTAATTCTCCGCCAAGTCGTGAACGAATCCCGTCTTGTCGATGTAGAGATACCCTCCTTCGATAATATTCCTGAACGTCTGTATCCCGATCGGGTACCTGATCCTTTTCGCCTCCATAGCCCTTAGCAATTAATGTCCAATGCCAAAGATAATGAATATTTCTCAAATCCTGGTGAAGACAGATGAAAGTAGGCTGAAAGTCTTGACATTAATTCACTTGGAATGTGTATATTTGCACTGCAAACCTTGCCGCAGTGAACCACTATGCGAATCTAAGGTTTGCAGTAGAGAACAAACCAATCAAAATGAACCTTCTTCGGGTGGCAAAGATGTGTCTTCTTGCTGTGGCGGTCGCTCTGACCGGCTGCGAGAAAGGCATTGTGCCTGAAGAACTGCGTGTTCCATCGCTTCCATCTGTCAGTGCGGTGGCGGATGGGCGCGCGGTGACGCTTACCGCGATATTCAAGAACGATGAGGATCTCGCCTCGGCCCGTGAGTTCGGCTTTTATTTCGGGGAGGACGAGAGTTCGATGGAGCGTCTGGCGGTGACAAAGAAAGACGGTCTGGAATATTCATTGATCAAAGAGAACCTTGAATATTCCACAACTTACCACTATAAGGCTTGGGTCGGCAATGGTCGTGATGAGGTGACATCTGATTTGCGGGAGGGGGACAGACGAAGAGCCGGTAGGCCCGGATCCGCCTTCGCCGACGTATATCGCTGAATTTATATATAAACCTGAAACAGATGACTTTTGGGGAAGTTTATATATTTTTTGCATCGTTGCCAGTTTTGTGGCCGAATTCCATGTGTTACGAGAATATACGGATATCGTCATAAAGCAAAAAGAGGAGAATCTTCTCTTGACCAAAAGACTTCTCAAATCACAAATGGATCCTCACTTTGTCTTTAACAGCCTTAATATCCTTTCAGGGTTGATCGAAGAAGATCCTGAAAAGGCGGAACAGTTCACCGTTTCTCTGTCAAGGATATACAGATATATCATCAACAGCCTTGATAAAGACATCGTCCCGATTTCGGAGGCGATGACCTTCGCTAAAGAATACGTGTCAATCATGCAGACCCGCTACCCGTCAAGCATAGACTTCTGTGACAGACGGTTCTTCGAGGTGAGCCTTCCCATAATCCAAGCATCATGAAAGCATTGATAATAGAAGACGAGGAGATCAGTTTCCGCAGGTTGAGACGGATGCTGCGGGACCTCCGTCCGGACATGGAGATAGACGGACCTTTGACCACCACCTCGGAAGTCATATCAAGGCTTTCGGAATATTCCGGATATGACATTATCTTCTCGGACATAAGGCTGCGGGATCATGATGTGTTCGACGCGTTCCAGGCGGTAATACCGGGATGTATGGTCATATTCACCACAGCCTATGACGAATATGCGCTAAAGGCGTTCAAGAACAACGGTGTGGAATATCTCCTTAAGCCCATCGAGAAAGAGAGCCTTTCCGCCGCGCTTATGAAAGTGGAAAGCATCGCCGGGCGGAAAGTGTTCGGCAAGGACAAGCTTGACATGGTCGTCGGTGAACTCCGGACTTACAGGGAGCGCATATTGATCTGGAAGGGAGATGAGCTGATTCCGGTCAACGTGAAGGATATCCTGTATTTTTATTTTGACCAGCGGCACGTGTATGCCAAGCCTGGCTTCGGGCTACCGCTTGGGTGATTGTGGGCCAGAATCACGCCTGTAGCCCCCGCAATTATCGCCATCTTTGCGATTCTTGCCACATCTATATGGCATGCGCTTACAGTTCCTGACGACATCCTATGCTTCGACAGGATTTTATTCGCGCGGTTGGGGCACAAGTTAAGTCGGTGCTAAAAGTTCGATTTGTGCAATACGGGCGTCACCGGAGGCTTACGTTGTCCAAACTATTGAAAGTGCTGCCTTCGTGTTCGCCTATGGAAACCATTCTCGGGGGAGGAAGCTCGGTGGGTAAACGAGCTTGCTTTGAAGCCTAAAAAGCCCAGTCCTTGAAAAGGGTAGAAACTATTTATGAGTTTCCTATGATTATCAGCAAGTTGCAAGCATAAAATGTCCGATTGGAGCAGCCGGGGCGGAAGCAAAATGTCCGATAGGATAAGTTTTTTGTCCCAAATGGTTGTTTTTTTTGCGTTTTCCCTTTATCTTTGCGAATGATAGCACGTATGATTATGAACAAGTCGGAAAGGAACCAGTCAGTTGAAAGGGATAGACAGTAGACAGGACGGAATATGATGATGAAGGAACATCCCTTGAATCACCAATGAACCCAGCGGCAACTCATGACGAAACTTGACCGGAATCATGAAACAATACGGCAGCAAGCCAGGCAGATCGAAGCCAAGGAAGCCAGGACTGAATATAACAACCCAGCGCGGCAAGCAAGGCGTGACATCAATCCATAAACAATGATACAAATCATCAATATCTAAATCAAAAGCAGTATGAACAAAAGTCTAACAAAACCTCTCATCCGGCCGCTTGGCGGCCGATGGGCAAGAGTGTGTCTGACGGCGCTGCTCACCGCGGTCGTCACCGTCGGCGCACAGGCGCAGGCTACCTGCGAGAGCAGTATGCAGGCGTGTACTACCGGCCGGGGAGGCGCACAGACGCAGGCGATGACGCAAGCGCAGACACAGGCGCAGACGTGTGCTGCCGGCCGGGGAGGCGCACAGGATCTGGCCGCGGGCGGCGAGATCGTCCTTACGCCGCCGCGGGATCTGAACAGCGAGCTGCGCCACCTCACGTGGAGCGTCTACACGCAGGGCGGGCTGTCCTGGGCCACCGGCGTGTGGTACCGGAACATCGACGCGAAGAGGAGCTACCGGCAGTCGGCGGCGGCCGGCGGCGGAGTCGACCTCACCATCCGCCCATGGGTGCGCGTGGGCGCCGAGTACATCTGGTCGCGCTACCGCCGCGAGCAGCGCCTCTCGGCGCTCGATGCCGAGACCATGCCCGTGAAGGCCTACGGCAACTACATGATGAACCTCCACAACGCCAAGCTCGGCGTGGGCCTCAACCTCATGGAGATATGGCCGGAGCGCCGGGCGCAGTGGCTCAACATCTGGGCCGGGACGGGCGCGGGCTACACCTTCGGGCGCGGCAACGAGTACGGCATCCATTTCAGCAGCACCCAGACGCAGGGCGGCCAGACAACCCCGCTCACCGGCGGCGCGTCCATCAGCAACGACGACGCGATAACGATCACGGGCAACGTCCGCACGACGAACCGCCACGAGAGGTTCAACACATTCTACATCCCCGCCTCGCTCCACGTCGAGGCCGACCTATGCCGCCGCCTCACCGTCGGGCTGAAGGGGGAGGCGGACTGGCTCCTCAACCGCGGGGACATAGCCCCGAAGCGCTACGCGTTCGCCCTTGTCACCCTGCGCTACAACCTCGTGCCAAGCCGCGCCAGGGTGCAGCGCGCCTACTACGAGGGCGAGATCTCCGCGCTTGGCGGCCGCCTGGACGCCCTGCGTCTTGAGGCCGACCGGTCCAGGGCGCGCGCCGACGAGGCCGAGGAGGCGCTCCGCCTGGCGGAGACGCGGAACGCCGACCTCCAGGGCCTCCTCTCCGACTGCGAGGAGTGCAGGGCCAGGGCCGAGGCCGTGGCCTCCGCCGCCCCTCCGTCGCATTACGTGCAGTTCGACCACAACAGCTCCCATGTGGGCGGCGCCGAGGCCGAGCGCCTTAAGGCCTTCGCCCGGAGCGTCCGCGGCGAGAGGCTCTCCCTCGTGGCCGAGGCCAGCACGCCGGGCGGCGAGGACTACAACGTCCGCCTCTCCGAGCGCCGCCTCCGCCGCGTGGTCGAGATCCTCGTCGGCGAGGGACTCTCCGCCGGCGACCTGCGGCCCGCGACCGCCATCGGGGCGAGGAACGGCAAGCCGTCGGCAGAGGGCCGCAGAGTGACCATCACGGTAGTCAAAGAGCAAGAAGTAACGCAATAATAACACGAACGCCCACGCCCCGGCAGCGTCCCCTCCCCGCGCGGAGGGTCAAGGAGGGGCCAAAGACTTATGAAACGGATAAAACTCATTCCGCTCGCCGTCACCATGCAGTTGGCGGTGCCCGCGTTCCTCACCTCATGCCAGGAGGACGCGCCAGAGATCAACTACACGATGAGCGTGTCGGTGACCAACGACTTCACCAAGGTGGTGGAGGCCATCGACAGGGGCTCCCTCAAGAACGAGGAGGCCATCGCGAAACTCGCGGCCGCCATCGACAGGATGAACTCCGACCAGCAGGCCAAGCTCCAGGCCATCCGCGATGTCCTCGGCTCGGTCAACACCACCCTCGAGACCAAGCTCGTCGCCATCGAGGCGGCGCTCAAGGCGCAGACCCTCTCGATGGAGGGGAAGCTTGACCTGATCAGGGGCGTCCTCGCCGACCAGAAGGCCACCCTCGACACCAGGCTGGCGGCCATCGAGGCCGCGATGAGGGCGCAGACGCTGTCGCTGGAGGGCAAGCTGGACCTGCTCACCGCCGCGGTCGAGAACCAGACCCTCAAGCAGGAGGAGCTGGCCGACAGGCTGGCCACCGCCATCGACAACCTCGGCGAGGGCCTTGAGGGGAAGCTGGATCAGATCAGGGGCGTCCTCGCCGACCAGAACACCACCCTCAAGACCAAGCTGGAGGCCATCGAGGCCGCTATCAAGGCACAGACGCTGTCACTGGAGAAGAAGCTTGACCTCCTGGAGGCTGCCGTCAAGGCCCTGCCGGACTACAGCTCACAGCTCGAAGCCATCAGCACGGCCATCGCCAACCTGCCTGACTACGGCGACAAGCTCTCCGCCATCGAGGCCGCCGTCAGGGGAATGCCTAACTACGGCAGCAAGTTCGACCTCATCGTGGCGTCCCTCGACGCGATCAAGGGGCAGGCCGAGGCTCTCGGCACCGGCCAGACCTCCATCGCCTCGAAGATAGCCGGCGTGACCGACGCCATCAACGACCTCGTCGACGAGGTGAACAGCGGCAACACCAGCGCCGCCGCGGCCCTCGCGCAGATCATCCAGAAGCTCGAGGATCTCAAGGGCAGCATCGGCGGAGGCGGCACGACCCCTTCCCCTGTCGAATATGTGGACCTCGGCCTTCCGAGCGGCCTGAAGTGGGCCAAGTGCAACCTCGGCGCGTCGAAGCCGTCGGACTACGGCGACTACTACGCCTGGGGCGAGACCGCGCCTAAGGCGGTTTACGATTGGGCGACCTACAAGTGGATGCGGGCCGGCCAGTCCGAACCGAAGTACATCACGAAGTACACCATCGCCGACGGCGAGACCGGGGGCATCTGGTATGACTCCTCCGGCAACTTCATCGGCGACAACAAGACCGTTCTCGTCGCGGCCGACGACGCCGCCACCGCCAATCTCGGCTCGCCGTGGCGCATGCCGACCTATGATGAACTCCAGGAACTTATAGACACCGGCACATGGAGATGGGTTAAACAGGACGGCGTGAACGGCTTTCAGGTGGACGGCCCGAACGGCAACGCCATCTTCCTGCCTGCCGCCGGCTCCCGCGACGGTTCCGTGCTCAAATATCCCGGCAGCGCGGGTTCCTACTTGTCGAGTTCGCTCTATACGGACAGCTACAGAGACAGAGCACTCGACTTCTGGGGGACCTCAGTCAAGGTTGGCCTCACCCGCCGTGATATCGGGATCACGGTTCGTCCAGTCCGCCCATAAATTTGTCCTGCCCCTACGGGCATGACGCAATAGAATCAATCTGACTCCCTTCCCGCCAGCCCCGCCGCTGGCGGGATTTATTCATGTTCGTCCGGCACGCACACTCATGGCAGCCACATAGAAAGTTTTTGAGATCATTTTTATCTGTTCGGATAAATGTTAAGATAATATTATCATCTCTTACATTTGCACCAGCAAGTTTTTTTTAGAGGAAAATATTTAAAATTAAGATGTTTCGGAGAAAAGTTGTAATTTCGCAATAGAAGATGATCAACAGACAGTCAGATGCGAGAATTATCCGACATTTTACTTGTGATGCAGGCAGGCTCGATGGGAGTGTCGCTTACATTGTTGCTTGTTCTTGTGCTGTCGTGTCTTCAGAAGCCCGACACCACAGGAACGTATGAGAAAGTGCGATGGCTCTTGGCGCTTGCCATGCTGTTGCTCGGAGTACACTATTTGTTGCAGATGTGGTTTGGTTTCCGTGCGCAAGGCGACGATGTGGGGACCGTGGTCAATATACTTTTCTATTCGCCGGTTACTTATATCATGTCCTATTCGATATTGCGTATAGGCTGCGGACGCGGTTATCATCGTAAATTCTTGTCGGCGTCAGTGATAAGCATGGTGCTTATACTCTGCTGTTTCGCTTACGGTTATCTGCATTATGGCAGTCTGCATATGCAGGAAGTGTTGTACGTGATGGGATTGATATACCTCCTGACAGTGGTCTTCTTCATCGTTTATCCCATAAAAGAGATACGTCGTGTAAGGAAAATGGTGAACGAGGAGTCGGAACAGGAGCCAATACTTTACAACCTGTATATGCGTACAAGCGTCCGGTTGCTATATATAGCATCCATACTTGTGACATTCAGCATATTCTACACACCCGCGCTTGCCATTGCGGGACCTCTGTTTCTCGTTACCCTTGTGTTCTATATCATCAGTTTTGTGGCCCTTGGTTTCAACATCAGGCAAGTGAACGATATTCTTGTAGAGGAAACAGAGGAGGAAGTCTGTCCCGTAAGAGGAAACACTGCCACGGAAGCGGCCAGGGCAGTTATGGATGACGAGCTTAAAGCGAGGATCTGTGGTCTGATCGAAGGATGGAGAAAGAGTCAGGGTTATGCCTCTGTCGAAATCAACAGCGGCACACTTGCCGGTAGATTGAATATACCCAAGCGTCAACTGGTGCAGTATCTTCGCGAAGTGGAAGGCAAGACATTCCGCATCTGGCTCTCCGCTCTTCGTTTAGAAGAGGCAAAGCGTGAAATCTTGGAGCATCCTGAATATTCAAATGAGGCGATAGCCGAAAGTTGTGGTTTTTCGCGCAGCCATCTTCAGGTTAAGTTTAAGGAGGCAACTGGTTTGACCATCAACGAATGGCGGGCAGATAACGCCAAAGGCGGGCCGATAACGCCCAAAAATAAGTCTTAAGTGTTAGATTCGTCACAAGTCTAACACCTAAGTAACGGAAATCTAACACCAACCAATAGGAACCGAACACAGTGTCCGGCTCCTTGTCTTTATCTTTGGTATCTTATTCCTAACAAAACAAAATTATATTTATGAAGTCAAAACGATTCCTTCTTCCTCTCCTCGTGACACTGTGTTTGTTTGCAGGATGTTCTGACGATGGTCCGGCCACCGATCCGGCAGATGAGCCCATCGCCATAACCGAGAGCGAATTGAAAGAGGCCTTCTATTACACCTTTCCGCTGATGATCATGGATGCCACCGAGTCGGTGGAAACAAATGCCGAGACATTTGTTCCGGGCATACCGCGCGCGCCGGTCAATCAGCTTATCCATGCCGTGAAGATGGCCGATGCATCGAGCAAGTCGGTGGTGACACCTAATGTGGACACATATTACAGTCGGTTGTGGATGGACTTGGATGAACCGGTTGTGTTCGAATTCCCTGAAGTCAAAGACAGATTCTGCAATGTTCAGGTGCTTGACGCATGGACAAACACAACAAGCGTCATCACTGATGGCGGCACATATGTGTTCGCCAAGAAGGGAGTGAAGGTTGTTGTTCCGGCGGGAGCCACTCTTGTGGAGATGCCTACGACAATGGGCTGGTGTATCGTACGCATCCTTAATAAGGGAGAGGGCGACTATGAGAATGTAAGGAAGATTCAGGACGCCATGAAGGCTTATCCTCTTTCGGCTTATGGCGATGCGGGATATGTCGCGCCAAAGGGCACTTACGATGCGTCGAAGGATGTGAATCCTGTAAAGGCATGCATGGCGATGTCGCTTGATGAATATTTCGCCAAGGCAAACTCTCTCATGGAGAAGAACCCTCCTTTGACCTTTGATACCGAGGTGACAGAACGAATGAAGAGACTTGGAGTCGGCCCGGGGCTTAAGATGAAGCAGATCGAAAACGGGGCGGAGATGTTCGCGCATGTCAAGGTTTCTTTCAAGGCAGATGCCGCTGCCGTTGCAGCCACATACAAGAAGAGCATAGGAGGAATATGGTCATATTTTATGGAGCCTATAGGCGACTTTGGCAAAGCCTATGATTTCCGTGCCGCCGTGGCGTTGGTGGGACTTGGAGCCAATACCAATGAGGTGGCTATTTATCCTCGTGCCGACTACGACTCTGACAAGGAAGCCCTCAATGGCGCAAATACTTATACGTTGCATTTCAGCTCGCTTCCTCCTGTCAAGGAAGGCGGCTTCTGGTCGATAACCGCCTACGGGGACGACGACTATCTTATTGATAACCCTATCAACCGGTATAATGTTACCGACCGCAGCGGATACAATCTCAATGCCGATGGTACGCTTGATGTCACATTGTCGGCCGCCGACCCTCAGGATGGTTCCTTTTGGTTGCCTACGGGCAATAAGGGCTTCCATCTTTTCATGCGCCTGTATCAGCCGGATTTAAAGGCGCTGGACAGCTGGACTCCTCCGACCATCACAAAGAAATAGAAAAGGGATCCTTGGTTACTGGTCGAAGAGTCCGGTCGCCTTTTTTATTCCAAGACAACTTTCCAGGACTCGATCCTTGGTCCAGCACACGGCGTCCGCCCGTCCGATCGCAGACTTTACCTCGGCCTGGGTGTAGTACCAGAGCAGCGAGAAAATCAGATATATTATCGTCTGAAAATTCTGGTGATATGCCAGAAATCACTTCTGGCTATCTCGTTCATCCTGTCAAGGATGTTTTTTCGATAGGATTCTCCATCAATACGTTCTATAAGGAAAGTAGGTGTGGCAGTCTCAAACCAATAACTGCCGAACATCTTGTCAGATAGTGAGTTGAGTAGGCTGAATGGATTGTAGATATCCTCTGAGTCTGCAAAATGGTGGCATTCGATCATGCTTCTATGCCAGTGTGAGGCTTGAATATATGCCACTTATGGATCCGTAAACCGTAGGTGGCATATCCGTAGGCTCCACATTACGCTCGGAGCGAGGTTGTGTGCTGCCATATTCATAAAGTGCGATCACGGTATCACAGGGAGGCGGTACGCTGTTGCGATTGATGCCAATGTCCAACCCACTGCGGGCAAAGGCGATTGTTTCATTGTTGTGCAAGCGCTTCCACGGCTGCCTTGTCAAGGCCGGTACACTTGACAATGATGTCCATAGGGGTGTTTGCCTCAACCAAGCGTAAAGCTATTGCCTCCCGTTCGGCAATTTTGCCTTGTTCCAGCCCTTCCTCGCGCCCGAACTCTCTGGCGTAGGCTATCTGGTTGTAAGTATCCCGTTCGTTTATCATATTGCTGACATATTGTTGTTTCTCATCCTTTGTAAGGGATATGACCTCCGCCGCCTCGAAGAACCTGCTGAATATCCTGTCGACCAACGCAGCCGGACGCTCCAGCAGGAGGTGCAGGTTCTTCAGGACGTAGAACCACTTGTCAAGGTTCGTCTTGAGCTCGTCAGGTCCCTTGTCGAATCGCTCGATCTCGATGAACACGAACCGCAACTTGTCCGTCATCAGATCTCCGTTCTTGTCGTCCCTGACTGAATATCTCCGGATCAGCCCTCCGCCTCTTTCGGGGCCGAAATCGAAATTCTGCAACCCGACGAAATACACCCCTTTGATGTTGTAGTTCCACCTCTTGCCTTTCACACCCTGCGAGTGCAGAGCCATTCCGGAATAGTACAGTGCCCTTTCCCTGAAATGCTTCTGGTAGGCCAGTTGTACCTCGATGATGAACTTCTCCCCACTTTCATCCCTGCACATCACGTCGAATCTTGCGTTCCTGTCCCCGGCGGCCATCCCGAGCTGCTCTGTCGGCAGATATGTGATGTCCTTTATCCTCTTGTCCGGGAAGATCGTCATCAGAAACGCCACAAGGAACTCCTTGTTCATCTCCGTCCCGAAAAGCCTCTTGAATCCCCAGTCGTTCAACGGGTCGATGTACCGTGGCAGCGCGTCTTCGCTCACTTCGTCGCCGAACCCAGCCCCCTCGTCTTCCAAAAGTGCGCGGCCCCAGCCGTAGGCACTCAGGTCGCCATATCCATTAACAGCCATAAAGATAGTAGTTTTTAATTAGTTATACAAGCATAATCTTCCGCCGACTTTCCGATGAATCTTGAGCAGGTTGCGGAAACACGTCCGGAATCACTCTGCGTAGGCCGTGGCTAAAATACAACCAAAACCTCGGATATTCAGCGGGCGGTAGTAATTGTCCGGGGGTAAAAATATGTTTTTTATGATAATTTGTGTTTTTTATGGTCGGGGGACGGCCGGCGCTTATCCGGTCGGACATTGATTGGTCGGCGTTCAACTGCCGGAAGGAGTGGCTTAAGACTAAACTGACGGATTGGAGCAGGTGGAAGGATTACAATAATGCTGACTTGATCGGTGAAGGGTACCCGCCTCGGGACTCGAACGGAGATCCATATGAGCTGCATCACATAGGCCGGAGACAGGATTCACCGTTCGCGGAACTCACTTGGGCTGAGCATATGGGGGATGGCAACAACACGATCCTGCACAGGGTCGGCAAGGAGTCGGAGATTGATCGTGGTGAGTTCGACGGTGAGAAATCCGCTTATTGGCAGGCACGTTTCAGGATGTTCTCAAAGTCGGAATTAGAAAGTATATATTCAAAGTGACCCGTTGGGTAACGAAACGGGGCGATAATGTCGCCGGAGAGTGCTGGCTGCACCGTTGGGTAACGAAACGGGGCGATAATGTCGCCGGAGAGTGCTGGCTGCACCGCTGGGTAACGAAACGGGACGATAATGTCGCCGGAGAGTGAAGTATGGGATTGTCTGGCTACGAAACGGACTGGAATCGTTGCCTGGGAAGGAACGGAATGTCGTGGGCAAACTACTTTATTGGTCAAATAGTTCGGTGGCCTGACGGAAAAGCTCGTCGATGGCTTCTTTGTCGCTTTGTGGTTTTGCCTGACGGGGTGAAGGCTCTTTCTTTTCAGATTTGCTTTCATCCTTCCGTACGATCTTCTTGGTGGAATCTGATGATTTCACTGTGGCGCTGGCAGCCTTTGCGGATTCCGGCGGATTCCGGAAGTTATCCTTGTCCGAAGTCGAGTCAGTGGAAGGCGAGCCAATGCCCACCATCTGACCTGAGTCCACAGTCTGAATCACGGATGCCGAGTCTGTGCCCACAACCTTGCTTAAAGAGTCTGTCGCACCTGAAAGTACATGGCGGGTCCAAGGGCGTATGGAAAGCAGAGTCACAAAGGCGATTAAAGCGACAACAGCAAGCCACAACGGCAGCCTGGATATGTGTTTGATGGCCTCCTTGACCTCAAGCGCGCTTTGGTAACGCCTCGAAGGATCTCTTTGGCAGCATTTCCGGGCCACTTTGGCGTAGGCCGGACTCAAGCGGTCAATGACGCAGCCAAGCGAGAATATGTCGGTGTGGTAGTCCACGTTGCCTCCGGAAATCAATTCCGGGGATGCATAGACCTGCGTCCCGGCGGAACCTTTCAGGACGGAATGCGAATCAGAGTCGGAAAGCCCGAAGTCGATGAGTTTGACATTGTTGCCGTTGTAGGTCAGCATGATGTTGGACGGCTTGAGGTCCCGGTGGACAATCTGCTTGGAATGCATATAGGCCAACGCGTCACATGTCTCATTGATGATCTTTGACGCCAATGTCTTGCTGATCGCTCCACGGGGCAGGAGAGTGTCCAGAGAGCAACCGTCCACCCATTCCATCTCGATGCAGTTGCCAAGCGGCGGAATGTTCACGAAACCATAGTACTCACAGATGTTCGGATGGTCCAATGAATATCCTATCTCGAATTCTTTCCTCAACAGACGCTCATAGACGGCGTCACCGGCATATTCACTTTTCAGAGCCTTATAGATGCGGAAGCGTCCGTCCTTGTCGGCACGCCAGATCTCGCAGTAACTTTCAGGGTTGCTGCGCATCAGCTCGAAAATGCCTTGTCTCGGGCTTTGAGCCTCTGTCGGTGTCTCGAAAAATCCGGATGCCTCGTCCATTATGCGATTGAATATTCGGAAACTGTCTTCACAATTGTTGGTCTGAAACTCAAAGATAACCATTTTTATGTTAAGGAACATGAAAAAATAAGTTGCTTCAGATTAAGAGAAGATTTTCGAGGATAGATCTTTTTTTGAAGAAGGAGTGTGCCGGTGGCACATGACTGATGAGAA
>JABLTL010105219.1_pt1 | contig 21851 bp, 14 predicted proteins | sample 7160151 | NCBI WGS metagenome assembly JABLTL01 (sample SAMN14651223, study PRJNA627086) | human gut metagenome | isolation source: feces | host: Homo sapiens
ACGGATTTTGTGAGCATTGCATGCTCACTTCGCTATTGGCCCGTAACGTACCCGTGGCGAAATACGTTAGCACAGATTATGTAGTAAGGGACCCGGTCGCAGCAACGAGCTAATAGCGAAGTGAGCATGCAATGCTCACAAAATCCGTAAAATCCGTCATCTCCGTGGTGCTAAAGCACGTTGCGCGAGCGAAAAAAATCCGTGCAATCGGTGTGATCCGTGAGCGATAATATCAAAATAGTTTTACCGGACAGTTCCCTTTGCCAGAATGGCAAACAAGTTGAGATAATAACAAAGATGATATTTTGAACTTTGTTATATAGAAGCAATAACTTGGAATAAAACTGGCGTCAACGCAAGTAACATTTTTGCTAACATTAATAATAGCAAATCTCTACCACAAAGTGTTTAGGAAGAACTATCTTGCATCTTACACAAACTCTATATAATAAACTGAAAATCAAATGATTACGCAGTGTAGGATACCTCGTGCAACATCTTACACTCCGCCTGTAAAGTTACACACTGCATGCGGGTCGGGTATACTCTGTTGTCTGCACTGTATGACGGTACATACACTTGTGTTTGTCTGTATAGGGGGAGCCGATTTTTAGTCGGATAGACAGAAAATTCTACCTCGCGTTGCCCGAAAATGCCTCCCCCGTTACCACACATCGTGCCTGACACCACAGAATATGACAGGTGTAAGATACTAAGGTGTGCAAGAAGGTGTGTAAGATGCTCCTAAGTATATCCTACACTGTTTAACGCGTTGAAAATCAGTTGCTTATGGCCGTTTTGTGTAAGATGTATGAAACGTGTGTGATAAAAAGATGTAGTGTAATATTGCTGGCCGGTAAAACGCAAACATTCGAACGAACTCAAGCACCAAGCGCTACGGGGCGACGCGTCTCGCGGGAATTAAGGCAGAAGCTCACAGACAGACGTGTAATTGGTGCTGTCTGCGAGTCTATATTTAGTGTATGAACATTGCATTTTCCCGCGGGACGCGTCGTCCCCATTAGTGCTTGCGTTCTTTGCAGCGTTTTGTTGGGTGTTTTTGTGGCATTTCGTTGGGTGCTTTTGTGGCATTTTGTTGGGAACTTTTGTGGTGTTTTGTTGGGTGTTTTTGCGGTTGTGCATAACAATTCGGCTTAGAATTGTTTGAGCTTTATGCGAATTGCATAATGAAAGCGTTTGAGTTCGTTTGCCTTTGTTGAACTTATTTTTTACTCAAGTTTCGGATTTGGCAAGGGCTTTCCCACTTGTTAAATCCGAAATTTCAGTTATATTATAGGGGGTGTTTTACAAAATAGTGTATTGCATGTTAGTCCTTCAAGCAAGCGAGGGGTATGATCTTGACACCATCAGGACGGGTGTAGGCCATTTCTCCTCCAGTTATAACCATAAGCAGATCCGGTTCACGCAGTTTAATTTGTTTTTCAGTCGTATTGTGCTCTTGCACAAGTCTTTTTATTTCCTTTAGGTGTTCTGCTCCTTCTTCAATCTCTCGACTGCCCAGTTTGAATTCGATTAGAGCATATCGTCCATCCTCAAGATGAAGAACTGCGTCAGCTTCCAAATCGTATCTGTCATGATAATATGAAATGGTCCCACCAAGGGATAATGAATAAGCTTTTAGATCGCGGATTGCCATACATTCGAACAAGAAACCGAATGTTTTCAAATCAGTATAGAGAGCTTCAGGTGACAGACCTAAAGCTGCAACAGCAATAGAGGGGTCAACAAACTCACGTTTCAAACCTCGTCGTATGGCAGATGCAGAACGGATAGCAGGGCTCCACGCTTCTATGTCTTGAATAACAAACAAACGTTCAAGAGCATCAATATATGTGTCGAATGAAGTCTGGCTAACACCATCTAAATGCTCGTTTGTATCTTTGTATACTACGTTCTTTTTGGCTAATGTTGAGATGTTGCGAGCATAACTTTTAAGTATTGTGCTTGCAACTTTTTCATTCCTCTTTATTCCATCTATTGTCGAAACATCAATACTGCATACTGTTTTTACATAGTTCTTGGCAATTTGCAGTTTTGCTTTGTCAAACTTTGCATGCAACGATGCAGGCCAACCACCGCGGCAAGCTGCAAATATCAGTTCTTCAATAGACATTTCAGACGTTATACCATCGATGTCTAAATCCTTGTTGTTAAACAATTCTTTTAGCGAGATTCTGCCGTTAGATTCCAAAGATTCATGCAGGCTCATAGTAAGCATTTGCATCTTTGCAATTCGTCCACTGCCAGAATGTTTGATAAATTCTTTTTTCTTATGGGGATCAATCGAGTTAGAACCTGTCATAATGAATTGTCCAAATTCATTACGTTTATCAACCATAGCTCGCACCGAATCCCATAGAACGGGAGCTTCCTGCCATTCATCTATAAGACGTGGCGTGTCGCCTGCCAGAAGAAGTGAAGGCTTTATTCTGATGGTGGCTTGGTATCTGTCGCGCATGTCAGGATTCTGCAGACTGATAGTGCTATTTGCATGTTGCTCTGCAGTTGTTGTCTTGCCACACCATTTTGGACCTTCTATGAGCACGGCTCCAGAGGAAGCCAGTAGCAAACTCAAATGCTCGTCAGCAGTTCTTTTAAGGTATTCCATGTCGTTTGTTGTATGATTTCTTGCAAAGATACAGATTCTTTGCCAATTCTGTATTTCGTTGGGTGTTTTTGTGGTGTTTTGTTGGGTGTTTTTGTGGTATATCGTTGGGTGCTTTTGTGGCGTTTTGTTGGGTGCTTTTGTGGCGTTTTGTTGGGTGTTTTTGTGGCATTTCGTTGGGCGTTTTTGTGGCGTTTTATTGGGCGTTTTTGCGGTGGTGCGTAACAATTCGGCTTAGAATTCTAAAAACAGAATTTTTAGAACCACCCTTACATTTGTTCCCCTCGCTCCCATTCACATAGTGGGCTATGTGAATGGGAGCGAAGGGAACATCTGCAACCCCGACAAAGCGCTTTCAACGTAAAGGGTACCCCCTTGTTAGTAAAGCAAACCACGCAAAGTTGAAATGGCTTGTTGCGCTTGCCGCTCCGTGTCGAGCAGCGTGGTGCGTGCCGTGTAGTAAAACGACATTTCAAGCAGATAGTTGAGCAGCGAAATCTGACCCTCGTCCAGGGCGCGGCGCAGCAGTGTGGTGTTGCTCGTGGTAGATAAATCGCTCCGCAACTTGTCAGACGCGTCAAGCAGATGGCGCGCAGTGGCGTATTGCTGCATGAGTTGTGACGACTGTTGGTGGCGCACATCATCGGCATCGAGCTGGCGAGCAACCACCTCGGCCTTGGCTTGCTTCACTTTGCGGCGCGTGTTGCCCCACAACGGCAGACTAAAGCCTAATGACAGACCGCTGTAATTGTTATCTTTGATGTATTCGCCTTGAAAGCCCACCATGAGAGCCGGCAAAGCCTCGGCTTTGGCCAGTTTTACCTCAGCTTGCTGCTGTGCCACGGCAGCCTGCGCAGCAAGCAAGGCCGGCGACTGTGCCACAGCACTTTGCAAGTCGGCCAGTGCGGGCAGCGGCTGATTGGCGTTGGGGTAACAAGTGTCGGCCAGTTCGAGAGGTTGCCCGCCGTTGAGGCGCTGCAGTTGCAGCAGCAATTCGTGTCGCTCGTTGCGTGCGCGTTCAAGTTCGGCCTGGCTCACCGAGGCATTAAGCTTCACCTTGTTCACCTCAATCTGGTTGATGTCACCTTGTGCAAACTTTTGTTGGTAGAGTTGGCACACCTCGTTGGCCAAGGCAGCACGCTGCGCCAGTTCGGTGCACAACTTGTTGTAGTATACAACCGATGTGAGCGTTTGGTCGGCCTCGGCAAGTAATTGCTGCTCCGCCTGACGGTAAGCCGCTTCGGCCACTTGGTTGCCAGCCCCGGCCAACTGCTTGCGGCGGCCCGTCAGTACGCCCCAATCGAGCGTTTGTGTCACGCTCACATTGGTGCGGTTGGGCACGCCTTGCGGACTGCCAAACAGATAAGCCACCTCGGCCTCGGGGTCGGGCAGTTTGAGCGTCGTGCCGTTGGCCAGCCGCGAGGCTTGCAGCTGGCTGCGGGCAGCCTTGAGTGTAGAGTTGTTGTGCACAATGCCCAACAGGGCGTCGCCCCAGGCAGAGTTTTGTGCGCTTTGAGTTTGTGCGTTTGCCACGGTAGTGCAGCAGCCGGCGAGCGCAGCTATGATGATGTGTCGGTATTTCATTTTTTACGCGTTTTGAGTGGGGCCATGATGGGCACAATAAACAGGTTGAGCAGCGTGCTTGTGAGCAGTCCGCCAAGCATGACCTGAGCCATGGGACTTTGAATTTCGTTGCCAGGCAGCGTGCTGCCAAGTGCCAGCGGAATGAGGGCCAATGCCGAGCAAAGCGCCGTCATGAGTATGGGTAGCAAACGGTCGGTAGAGCCCTTTGTCACCACCTCGATGCGTGAAAGTCCGCGGTGCGACAGCTCGTTGTAGCGGTCGACAAGCAGCATGCCGCCACGGGTGGCCATGCCAAAGAGCGATATGAAACCAATGATGGCCGGAATGCTCACCACACCGCCCGTAAACACCAATGCCAATACTCCGCCAATGAGTGCTAATGGCAAATTGAGCAGCACCACAACGGCCTGTGGCCATGAGCGGAACTGCAGATAGAGCAGCAACAGTATGATGATGATGCTGACAACCGACAAGCCGAGCAGCAAACGCGATGCGGCGGCTTCGCTCTCAAACTGTCCGCCATATTCGATGTGGTAGCCTTCGGGCAGCTTTACTTGTTGGTTGATGGCCCGTTGCATGTCGTTGACCACCGAGCGCATGTCGCGTCCTGTGGCATTGGCCGATACCACCAATTTGCGTTGCGCATTTTCGCGACTGATGGTGTTGGGGCCTGCTGTCGACACCACATCAGCCACGTCGGACAGTGGCACTTGACGCCCGTCGGGGGTGTTGATGAGCAAGTCCTTTATATGTGCAATAGAGTTGATGTCGTCGTCGGCCATGCGCACGGTAAGGTCGAGACTCTTGGCACCGTCCTGCACCTGGCTCACCACCTCGCCACCGATGGCGGCATTGACAAACTCGGCAAACTGCGGCAGGGTGATGCCGTAGCGTGCAAGCAGTGTGCGGCGTGGACGAATGTTGAGTTGCGGACGCTCCACCTGTTGCTCCACGTTGAGGTCTGTCACCCCGTCAATGCCCTTGGTGGCTTGCTGAATTTGCGTGCCGATGGCATGCAGTTGTGTGAGGTCGGGGCCAAACACCTTGATGGCGATTCCGGCCTTTGTGCCCGACAGCATGGCGTCGATGCGGTGCGATATGGGCTGGCCTATTTCGATGTTGACACCAGGCAGTGTGCGCAGCCGCTGGCGAATGTCGTTCATGACCTCGTCCTTGCTGCGCTTGTCCAGTGTGAAAGGCACTTCCATTTCGCTGCCGTTCACCCCCTGTGCGTGTTCGTCAAGTTCGGCACGCCCCGTTTTGCGTGCCACATCGCGCACCTCGGGTATTTGCAGCAGTAGTTGCTCGGCTTGGCGCCCTATGCGGTCGCTCTCTTCAAGCGATACCCCGGGCAGTGTGCTCACGTTGATGGTGAACGAGCCCTCGTTGAACGAAGGCAAGAACGAGCGCCCAAGGGTGAAGAACAGGGTTACCGTAAGCACCACCAGTGCCGCTGTCACGCCCAATATACAGCGCGACGGTTTGCGGCCCAAGGCCCACATCAGGGCCTGTTCGTACCGAACTTTGAGCTGACGCACCCAGCGCGGTTCGTAGTGGTGCACTTTCTGCGTCACAGCCCCTGGCGTAAGTTGCGCTTGAGGGTCCTTGAGCAGCAGACGACAGAGCACGGGGGTGAGTGTGAGTGCCACGAGCGTTGAGGCAAAGAGCGATACGATAAAGCTTACGCCGAGCGGTGCAAGCATGCGGCCTTCGAGTCCGCTCAGGAAGAACAGTGGTACAAAGCTTACCACAATAATCAGTGTGGAGTTGAGTATGGGCATGCGCACCTCTTTCGAGGCATTGAATATGACCTCGGTCATGCGCAGCCTTTCGGCTTCGGGCTTGCGGGCATTAAGGCGCAAATGCTTGTACACGTTTTCAACGTCCACTATGGCATCGTCTACCAGCGAACCAATGGCTATGGCCATGCCGCCAATGCTCATGGTGTTGATGGTGAGACCCATAACCTTGAGCACAAGTAGCGTGATGAGCAATGACAGGGGTATGGTGACAAGCGAAATAAGCGTGGTGCGGGCGTTCATTAGGAATATGAACAGAATGAGCACCACAAATATGCCGCCCTCGACGAGCGACTTTTTAATGTTTGAAATAGAAGCGTCGATAAAGTCCTGCTGGCGGTAAAGGTGCGTGTTGACCTTGACGTCGGCCGGCAGCGAGGGTTTGAGCGATGCCATGGCCGAGTCGAGCTGTGTGCTGAGGTCGAGCGTGCTGATGGACGGCTGCTTGGTGACGGTGAGCAGCACGGCGGGACGGCCCGACACGGAGGCCAGTCCCGTTTTGGGACTTTTGGCGCCCAGCTTGATGTCGGCCACGTCGGCCAACACAATGGGCTGGTTGGCGGCGTTGCGTTTGATTACGGCTTGTGCCATATCGTTGGTGCTGGTGGTAGACAGCACACCGCGCACAATGTATTCGTTGCCGTGCTCATACAGCACACCACCCGTGGCATTGCGGTTCATGTTGCGCACGGCGGTCATAACCTCGTCGAGTGCCACACCGTAGTGGCGCATGCGCTCGGGGTGGAGGCGTATTTGATATTCGAGCAAGTCGCCACCCATGACAGTGACTTGTGCCACGCCGCCGGTGGAGAGCAGCCGCGGACGTATGGTCCAGTCGGCCAGGGTGCGCAGCGAACCGAGCGAGGTGGTGTCGGCTGTGAGGCCGATGAACATGACTTCGCCCATGATGCTCGATTGCGGACCGAGGGTGGGCTGTCCTACGCCTTCGGGCAGGGCATCGCCAATGGTGGCCAACTTTTCAGACACTATTTGGCGGTCGCGGTATACGTCTGTGCCCCAGTCAAATTCTACCCATACGACAGAGAAGCCTGTGGTGGACGATGAGCGCACGCGGCGCACATCGGTGGCGCCATTGAGGGCTGTTTCGATAGGGAAGGTGACGAGGCGTTCCACCTCTTCGGCCGCCATGCCCTTGCCTTCGGTCATCACCACCACGGTGGGGGCATTGAGGTCGGGGAATACGTCCACCTCCATTTTCCACGCTGTCCAGCAGCCGGCAATAATAAGTAGCAAACTGAAGAACAGTATGACCGGCCGGTTGCGCAGCGAAAAAGCTATTATTTTGTTAAGCATAGTAATATCAAGAGATTTATGAGGGGGGTAGGGTTAGAAGGTTAGGGGGTTAGGGGGTTAGGGGGTTAAAAGATTACCTTGTTCTCTCGTCAACTTTTCAACTCCTCAACTCCTCAACTTATTCCCTAATGTGAATGTCCTTCGGGTACGGCACCACTGCTGGCAGCCAGTCGCACTTGGGTGGCGCCATGCGTGACAACCTTGTCACCCGCCTTGACACCGCTCACAATTTCGGTGCGCAGCCCGTCGGTAGCACCAATTTTAACCTCCTGGCGGCGGTAGCTGTCGGCATGCTCCTGCACATACACAAAGTATAAACCTTGCGCTTCGGTAAGCGCTTCGGTAGGCACGGCCAGCACACCTTGGCGCTGCTTGCCTTGAAGGTAAATCTGTGCCATGCTGCCGGCCACAATGTTGCCGCGGTTGTTAAACTCAAAAATCACTGGTACAAAATTGCCATTGGTGGCGGTAGATTTGCCTTTCGACACAAGGCGGCCTCCAAGTGTGCTGAGGGCAACGACTTGTGCAGACTCTTGATATGTTAAACGGAAATTGGCAGATGTGATGTCCGCCAAAAAACGGTAATAGCGTTCGGGCACATCGGCTCGCAGTTGCAAATGTTGGTTCTGTGTGATGGTGGCCAGCGGCTGGCCGGCGGCCACATAATCGCCGGGCTTTACAAGCAAATCCTTGATGTAGCCGCCAATGGGGGCACTGATGCCGCGGCTTTGTGCCGCATTGCCCAAACTTTGTGCTGTGGCAGCGGCCGCCTGATAGCGTTGGCGTGCGTCCTCTAATTCGCGTTGCGCGATGATGTGCTCGGCGGCCAACTTCTGTGCCCGCTCATAGGCACTCTTGGCAGCAGCCAGTTCGCTTTGTGCCACGGCCGCCGGGTTGCCGTCGGCCATGGGTTTGCCGTTTATTACAAACAGTGTTTTGCCATTGCCTACGACACACCCCTCGGTGAGTGCGTTGCTGGCATATTTTACAATGCCTGCCATGGTGGCTGTAACGGTGGCCTCGCTGCCAGTGGCGGGCAGCACTTGCCCTGTAACCTCTATCACTTCGGCAAAAGTGGTGGGTTGTAAAGTGGTTATTTGCAGTTCTGCAGCCTTGGCTTGTGCCTCGGTAAAGGTTATTTCGTCGGCACCGTGGTCGTGGTCGTGCTCGTCGGCATCGGTGTGCTCACCTTCGTGCGCTTCGTGCTGGTGGGCATTGTGGCATGCGCCAAAGAGCGTAACCGAAAGTGCGGTTACACTTATAAGAAAAATATTGAAGTTCATGTATTATGCTGTGTTGTTGATATGAGAATAAATAGCAGAATGTGTTTATCAACAACAAGCAGGTGGCCCACGCCGCGTGACGTGTTTGCCAATACGGGAAACGGTAGTAGAAACGGGACTTTTGCCACAAAGTGCCTCTCCCGAAGTGGTGATAATAGTGTGGCGTTGCTGCCAAAATTCGGTTGGCAGGAAGCAGGGTAGGGGACCGCCGCCAAATGGGACGGAAAGGGTGCGCTGCGCTACATTTTGCACACTGTGCCAGTAGCACAAATGCCGGTTGACGCCGGCATGGTGGCGGGTGTGCACATCATTGGCACGTCCGTCGTTATGGCATATTTCAGATGTCCAACAAGCTGCCCCGCCATCATGATGGTGGTGGGGAAACAGTGTGAGCGGCATGAGCAGTACAACTGCCAGCGCCACGTGATATGTGCAGCGGGTGGATTTCATTATGTGCAGAGAAGGTGCAAGGTGAGTGCAGAACATCAAACACCGTTGCCTGTTGTTTTATGCAAAGATAGTGCAAACCGAGCGCAGAACGTCAAGCTTGCTTGAACGTTATGCTGAGGTGCAGCCTATCTTATGCAAAGATAGGCAATGTTATTTGCAACCCCGTTGCATGTTTGTATTGTTTGACAGGCTTGTCAGTTGCGTATGCGCCACTCCTGTGGATAGAGGTTGTTGGCGCGTGCTCCCAAATTGTTTAAGAACCCGAGCGCATGGCCTTTGTAACTGGCCACAACATAGCCGCGTGGCACATCGGGTGGGAGCGTGATACCCTCGCGGCGCAGGTATTTTAGTGCGTCGTCGAGTGAGAGCTCGGCCACGGGAAATGCTTCCTTGGCGCGTTGTACTGACAGGGCAAGGGCGTGTTGCGGAATGCGTTTCCGGCCTTTCTCCTCAACCAGCATGATGCCGGCCGTAAGGGCCCGCACCGAGCTGCACACGCGTTGCACGTCGTCGGCAAGCGATTGGCGTACAGCTATGACGTGCGCCTCGTCGGTGCGCAACAGCTTGAATTCGTGGCTGTTGGCTATCCATTTAATGATTTCGGCACCGCCCTGTATGCCGGGCTGGTTGTTGTTGCCACGTTGCTTTTTGCCTTTCTTCTCTTTGGCAACCGGTGCTTCAGACGTCTTGCGCAGCAGGGCAAGGAAAAGCCCCTCGCCCTTGGCCTTGTGTGGAAAGAAATGGTACACTGGCAAATTGCGCCCCGTGGTGTCGCCCGCAATGCCCCACTCGGGTTGGGTGGCAATGGGCACAAGTTCGGCACCGAGTTCGTTGCAGATGCGCACCACATTGTCTTCGTCCTCCTGGCGGTTGTAGGTGCATGTGCTGTACACCAAATAGCCGCCTTGGCGCAGGGCGGGCCATACACTTTCGATAATCTGCCACTGGCGGGCCGCGCAACTGTCGACGGCCTGTGGCGACCATTCGTCAATGGCCACAGCGTCCTTGCGGAACATGCCCTCGCCCGAGCATGGCACATCGGCCGCTATCACGTCGAAGAAACTGCCCAATGGGGCAAACTCGTCGGGGTAGGCCGAGGTGCATACCACGTCGGGGTGTCCCCATTTGGTCAAATTCTCGGCCAATATCTGGGCGCGTTGACGGATAGGCTCATTGGCCACAAGCAGGTCGCCGTCGCACATCAAGCTGCGCCACAGGGTGCTCTTGCCGCCAGGGGCTGCGCAAAGGTCGAGCAGACGGTGGGGCGTAAAGTCGGTTGTTATTTGCTTGTAGGCTTGCTCTACAAACATTGATGCGGCCTCTTGCACATAGTAGCAACCGGCATGCAGCAGGGGGTCGTAGGTGAAGCGCGGACGTTCGACAAGGTATTGCCCCGCAGCACACCAGGGCACTGCACCGTCGGTGGGGGCGGGCAGTGTGTCAGATGGTTTGAGCGCATTGACGCGCACACTGACGGGCGGCGTGCTTTGCTCTATGGCTTGTGTCAGCATGTTGGCTTCGTCTTGACCCAACAAGGCCTCCATTTGTATGCAGAAATCTTGCTTCATGCGATGTGCTTCGTATTGTTTGCTAATGAGGTTCTTTGCAGACGGAAAGGGTTGATGAACTTTCATTCACAACCCCTCTCCTTTATACCGACACCTGTGCCGAGATGTGTGGCCATGGGTCGTAGCCCTCGAGTTTGAAATCCTCAAACTTAAAGTCGAACAGGTCCTTTACCTCGGGGTTGATAATCATGCGCGGCAACTGGCGCGGGGTGCGTGTGAGTTGCAAGCGTGCCTGGTCAAGATGGTTGAGGTAGAGGTGCGTGTCGCCCGTGGTGTGTACAAAGTCGCCGGCCTTGAGTCCGGTTACCTGTGCCATCATTTGCAGCAGCAAGGCGTAGCTTGCTATGTTGAAAGGCACACCCAGAAAAGTGTCGGCAGAGCGCTGATAGAGCTGCAGAGACAGTCGGCCGTCGGCCACATAGAACTGGAAGAGCAGGTGGCAGGGCGGCAAGTTCATTTTGCCAAGGTCGGCCACATTCCATGCCGACACAATCATGCGGCGTGAGTCGGGCGTCTCCTTTATCTGTCGTATCACTTCCTTTATTTGGTCAATGTGTCCGCCGTTGTAGTCGGGCCATGAGCGCCACTGGTAGCCGTAAATGTGGCCAAGGTCGCCTTGGGCGTCGGCCCATTCGTTCCAGATGCGCACACCATGCTCCTGCAGGTAGTGTACATTGGTGTCGCCACGCAGGAACCACAGCAGCTCGTAGATGATGGACTTGAGGTGCAGCTTTTTGGTGGTGAGCAGCGGAAAACCCTCTTCAAGGTTAAAGCGCATTTGATGGCCAAAGATGCTCTTTGTACCAGTGCCGGTGCGGTCGCTTTTTACCACACCGTCGTCGAGTATATGTTGTAGTAAATTGAGGTATTGTTTCATTTAAGCACGTTTTGTCGGCAAATTTACACAATATAAGCTACCTTTGCACCATATAATTGTATAAAATAATGACATTATCCATCATTTGTGCGCTCACTGCAAACAGCGCCATAGGCAACAAGGGCGGCTTGCTTTATTACTTGCCCGCCGATCTTAAACATTTCAAGAACCTGACTACGGGGCATACTATTGTAATGGGACGCAAGACATTCGAGTCGCTGCCCAAGGGCGCCCTGCCCAACCGCCGCAATGTGGTGATTACCCGACAAACCGATTATTCGGCACCCGGCATTGAGGTGTTCCATTCGTTTGACGAGGCACTGCAGGCTTGCACCCACGACGACGAGGTGTATGTGATAGGGGGCGAGAGTGTGTATGAAGCTGCATTGCCCGTGGCCGACCGCTTGTGTCTGACGCATATCGATGCCGTGCCCGACGAGGCCGACACGTTCTTCCCCGATTACGACCATGCACAATGGGAGGCCGAGGAAACTGAACATCATGAGCCGGACGAGAAAAACAAACTGGCTTATACCTTTACAAACTACCGCCGCAAATGAAGCGTTTCTGCTCCTTTGCTTGTGCCGCACTAATTTGACAGCTGTTGGGCTGGCACAAACCTGTGAGGTGAAAAAAGTGCCACAAGCACACGTCCGTCGCCGGGCTGTGCTTGTGGCACTTATATTATTAAGTAGGTGCTCAGAATAATCTTGAACACTTACTTATATGCTTATCTGTGTAAAAGTTCAATAAATCGTAATGGGCAGATTACTCACCGCGCTGCACGTAGGCAATGACATCGCCCTTGTTGATGCGTGCACCCTGCTTGGCGTTAATCTCAACCAACTTGCCACCAAGGGCTGCGGGCAGTTCGATAATCTGACCGTGTGTGTTCTCAATGTAGCAGAAGCGGTCGCCCTCGTTGTATTCCTTGCCAATAAACGGTTCGATGCTCTTTACGCACTCGCCGTCGCCGCCAATTTCCCACAGAATGGTTCCGCTCTCGGGAGCCACAATGGCGTCAGCCTTGGCGTGCTTGAAGGCGGTAGCCTCTTCAATGCTCATGCCGCTGGCACCAGCCTTGTCCTTGGCAGCCTGCAAGTCGGCCAGGAAACGTTTCTTGGCGGCACCGCTCTTATAGTCGCGGTATTGCGTTTCGTGCATGGCAAACTCAAGGAGTTCCTCATCATCTTCGCCGCGTTCCCAACCATTCTCTTCCATTTCCTTGATAAAGCGGTCGAGGTCGTCGGGATAGTAGCTCTGCGGGTCAGCATCGGTAAACTCAAAGCCCTTCTCCTTAGCCAGTTCCTTGATTTCGGGAGCCACCTCACCGGGCAGACGTCCGCTCTTGCCCAAAATCATGCCCCAGATAGAGTTGTCCATCATAGAGTAGCGTGGCTTGCCCATCGACTCGGTGAGCAGGTTCATCAAGGCAATGTTCTTGACATACTGTGAGAAAGGTGTTACCAAGGGAGGATAACCCACACGCGGCCACACGTAAGCCACCTCGTTGAACAGATTCACGAGCAGTTCGTCCTCAGAGAGCTCGGCCTCGCCCTTAGCCTTGCGGTTGTTGTTGATAGCGCCCATCACACCAGTAAGGTCGGCCATCATCGAGCCCATCATGCCGCCCGGCAGACCGCAGCCCAGCAGCAGCGATGACATCAACTTGTTGGCAGGGTTCATAAAGTAGCCAAGGAAGTCGTCAATAAACTCCTGTGTCAGCTTGCGGGCCTCCATGTAAGCGTCCATGTTGATTTCGGGCACATCAAAGCCAGCGTGCTTCAGCATAGACTGTACCGAGATAACGTCCGGGTGAACCTTACCCCACGACAGCGGTTCGATGGCAGTGTCAATCACGTCGGCACCATTGCGGCACACCTCCAAAATGCTGGCCATTGACAGACCAGGACCTGAGTGGCCATGGTATTCGATAATCACCTCGGGGTGCTTGTCCTTAATCATCTTGGTCAGTTTGCCAAGCATGGCGGGTTGACCGATACCGGCCATATCCTTCAAGCAGATTTCGGGTGCACCGGCTTCAATCAGCTTGTCGGCAATTTTGGCGTAATATTCAGCTGTGTGAATGGGCGAGTTGGTGATGCACAGCGTGGCTTGCGGCGTCATGCCGGCCTCAAGTGCATAGTGGATAGACGGAATGATGTTGCGCACATCGTTCAAACCGCAGAATATGCGGGTGATGTCCACACCCTGAGCGTGCTTCACCTTGTACATCAACTTGCGCACATCAGCCGGCACAGGGAACATACGCAGAGCGTTCAAGCCACGGTCGAGCATGTGGGTCTTGATGCCCACCTCGTTAAAAGGTTTGGTAAAGGCGCGTACCGCCTTGTTAGGGTTCTCGCCATAAAGCAGGTTAACCTGTTCAAAGGCACCACCGTTAGTTTCAACACGGGCGAAGCAACCCATCTTTATGATAACAGGTGCTATGCGTTCAAGCTGGTCCTTGCGCGGCTGAAACTTGCCGCTGCTCTGGAACATGTCGCGATAGACAAGACTGAATTGAATCTTACGCTTTGTCATTATAGTAGGAGTATATATTATATATATGTGTATACTACGCAAATTGCGCAAATCTTGCTCTTTTGCGCAGTGCGCTGCAAAAGTACAAAAAACTATTTACACCGCGCACATATATAACTGCAAATGTGGCAAACCTCCCGTCAATAAGTTAAGGGTGGTTCTAATAATTCTGAAATAGGGATTTGTGCGCTATCGGAAGTGTATTTTTGAAAGTGTGTGAGGGAACATAGCGGGCTATGTGACCGAACAAACTTTCAAAAAGGCACTTTCGAGAGCGTGCAAATCACATTTCAGAATAGCAGAACTCTAAAAACAGATTTTTTAGAACCACCCTTAAGGGCTGAAAATAATACAGAACTTGCCGATATCGGCAAGAAAACAGTATCTTTGTAGTCAAACTAATTGATTTTATGCCGATAACAATGATATATATATCAACAAAAGAATATGCAAAGGCACACGGACTTGCAGAGCGAACGGTTCGAAACTATTGTGTTCAGGGCAAAATAACTGGTGCGCAACTCATAGGTAAATCATGGAACATTCCGGCAGACGCTCCTTTGCCTGATCGTAAAAATGCCAGTCTGCATCTTTCGCCTTTGCTAAAGGTCCTAAAGGAACAAAGGGATTGCAAGTTGAAAGGAGGTATATATCATCGTACTCAAATTGATCTTACTTATAATTCAAACCATATAGAAGGAAGCCGACTAAGCAAAGAACAAACACGTTTGATATTTGAAACTAATACAATAGGAGTTGCAGAGGAATCCATTCGGGTAGATGATATAATTGAAACCACAAACCACTTTCGTTGTTTTGATTTTATCATAGACCATGCTAAAGAACCTTTGAACGAATCAATGATAAAGCAAATACATCAAATTCTCAAATCGGGAACCTCTGATGCTGAAAAAGAATGGTTTAATGTTGGCGAATACAAGCGATTGCCAAATGAAGTGGGCGGTATGGAAACTGTTGCGCCCAAACAGGTCGGTATGGCAATACGAGAACTGCTCAAAGAATACAACAGCAAATCTAATGTCACATTTAATGATGTATTGGACTTTCATCACCGATTTGAGCGCATCCACCCTTTTCAAGACGGTAACGGACGTGTAGGGCGACTGATTATGTTCAAAGAGTGTTTAAGCCACAATATAGTTCCCTTTATCATAATGGACGAGTTGAAAATGTTCTATTACAGAGGTTTGCAAGAATGGAAGCAGACTCCTGGGTATTTAACAGACACTTGTCTTACAGCGCAAGATTATTATAAGAAACTCCTTGACTATTTCGAAGTAAAATACTGATATTCAAGACTTACGCGAGGTGTACTTATATTCTCGTTCTATACGTAATATATCCAAGGGCAATTTACTGGGAAGATTTCTTGGGTTCTTAAGCCGTTATTTTCTAAAAAAAACTAACGATTTGTTTGTCAAGAATAATATTTGTATTACTTTTGCCATCGGAAACAAGCTCATAACGACTGTTTGAAAAGTTGTAAGGCGGCAAATGCTTGCAAAACGAAAGCAAAAGCTGCATATTGCCAACACAGCGTCAAGGCTTGCATATATACACCAACAACAAACTGATACACCACATGCTGACTAACGCATTCTACTTTTACGGTTTTTATTTTTACTTTGCCGGACAAGCAGAGCGGGATGTCGCATGCCAACATCAATAAATTGAAACGCATACAAAAATCCCGCTCCCATGCAAGGAGCGGGATTTTTGGTATAAGGCGCACGCAATAATACCACATGAAGAAGATTGCAATACAAGGCATCAAAGGGTCGTTCCACGACATTGCCGCACACCAGTACTTTCACGACGACGATGTAGAACTGATATGTTGCAACACCTTTGAGGACATATTCCGCCAAATGCGCGACGACTACTCACGGCTCGGCCTCATGGCCATCGAAAACACCATAGCCGGTTCGCTGTTGCACAACTACGAGTTGCTGCGCGAAAGCGGAATGACCATCATTGGCGAGCACAAGTTGCACATTGAGCACAGCCTCATGTGTCTGCCCGACGACGATTGGGACACCATCACCGAGGTTAATTCACACCCTGTGGCCTTGATGCAGTGTCATGACTTTCTCAAGCAACACCCCAACTTCAAGGTTGTTGAGGCCGAAGATACCGCCGGCTCTGCCGAGATGATAAGCCGCAAGCATATGCGTGGCCATGCCGCCATTTGTCATGCAGGAGCCGCACCGCTTTACGGCATGAAGGTGCTCGAGCAGGGCATCGAGGACAACAAACACAATTACACACGTTTCCTCGTGCTGTGTGATCCCTGGTCGGCCGACAAGCTGCGCGACCTGCACCACACCAACAAGAGCAGCATCGTCTTCTCGTTGCCACACGAGGAAGGCTCCCTCTCGCAGGTGCTGAGCATCTTCTCATTCTACAAAATCAATCTGACCAAAATACAATCGCTCCCCATCATCGGACGCGAATGGGAATACCTGTTCTACGTAGACGTGACATACGACGATTATGTGCGCTACCGCCAAAGCATTGATGCTGTGCGCCCCTTGTTGCGTGAACTGAAAATATTAGGAGAATATGCAGGAAAATAGCTACAACATACAGCCCGCCCAACGCCTGCAGAGCGTGAGCGAATACTACTTTTCGCGCAAGGGCAAGGAGGTGGCCCGCCTCAATGCCGAGGGCAAGGACATCATATCATTGGCCATTGGCAGCCCCGACATGCCGCCATCGCCCGAAACCATCGAAACGCTTTGCACCGAAGCACGCAAGCCCAATGCTCACGGCTATCAGCCCACAACGGGCATACCCGAGCTGCGCCAGGCCATGGCAGGTTTCTACAAGCGTTGGTTCAACGTCGACCTCGACCCAAAGACCGAAATCCAGCCCCTTATAGGTTCAAAGGAGGGCATACTTCACACCACATTGGCTTTTGTCAATCCCGGCGAAAAGGTGCTCGTGCCCAATCCGGGCTACCCCACCTACACCTCGTTGTCAAAGTTGCTTGGCTGCACCATAGTCAACTACAACCTGCGTCCCGATAACGGCTGGCAGCCCGACTTCGACGAGCTCGAGGCCATGGACCTCGACGGTGTGCGCCTCATGTGGTGCAACTATCCCAACATGCCCACCGGTGCGCCTGCTTGTCGCCAAACGTATGAGCGCCTTGTCGACTTTGCCCGCCGCCACAACATTGTAGTTGTCAACGACAATCCCTACAGCTTCATCTTGGGCAAGGAACACCTGAGCATATTGCAGGTGCCAGGCGCCAAGGACTGCTGCATAGAGTTCAACTCAATGAGCAAGAGCCACAATATGCCCGGCTGGCGTGTAGGCATGCTTGCCACCAATGCCACCTTTGTAAGCTGGATACTCAAGGTAAAGAGTAATATCGACTCCGGCACCTTCCGCGCCATGCAGCTGGCTGCCGCACAGGCTTACCAAAACTCCGACGAGTGGCACACCGAGGCCAATGTAAACGTGTATGCACGCCGCCGCAAGTTGGCTGGCGAGATAATGGACGCCCTGCATTGCCACTACGACCCCTCGCAGGTGGGCATGTTCCTCTGGGGACGCATACCCGACACTTATGCCGATGTGGGGGACCTCACCGAAAAAGTGCTGTACGAGGCACGCGTGTTCATCACCCCCGGCTTTATATTCGGCTCAAACGGCAAGCGTTACATACGCATCTCGCTCTGTGCCAAGGAGGAAAAACTTGCCGAGGCGCTGACACGCATCAAACAAGTGTTCTAACTTATCAGAACCACCCTTAACCGCAAACTCTTAAAATCTTAATTATATGGAACTCAATCTCACTCCACTCAATTTGACAGACCAGGACAACAAACGTCCTATCGTGATAGCCGGTCCCTGTTCGGCCGAGACCGAAGAACAAGTAATGAACACCGCCACCCAGCTCTCAAAGAAGGGCGTAAAGCTTTTCCGTGCCGGTATATGGAAACCCCGCACCAAGCCCGGAGGCTTCGAGGGCGTGGGCGAACCTGGTTTGGCATGGCTGCAGCAGGTGCAGAAGGAAACTGGCATGAAGGTGTGCACCGAGGTTGCCACTCATGCCCATGTTGAGGCTTGTCTCAAAGCCGGTGTCGACCTGCTTTGGATTGGTGCGCGCACCGTGGCCAACCCCTTTGCCATGCAGGAAATTGCCGACACGCTGAAGGGTGTAGACATTCCCATATTGGTAAAGAACCCCGTCAATCCCGACCTCGAACTTTGGATTGGAGGTTTGGAGCGTATCAATCAGGCCGGCATCACCCGTCTTGGTGTCATTCACCGTGGTTTCTCAACCTACGAAAAAAAGCTCTACCGCAACCTGCCCATGTGGCACATACCCATCGAGTTGCGTCGTCGTTGCCCGGGCCTGCCCATCTTTGGCGACCCCAGCCACATTGGCGGCAAGCGCGAACTCGTGGCACCACTCTGCCAGCAGGCCATGGACCTCGGTTTTGATGGTTTGATTGTTGAGAGTCACTGCAACCCCGATGCAGCTTGGAGCGATGCCAGCCAGCAGGTAACGCCCGATGTGCTCGACTTTATTCTCGACAAACTTGTCATTCGTAAAATCACCGAGACCACTGAAAGCCTTTCAGCCCTCCGCCATCAGATTGACGAAATTGACAACTCGCTCATCGAACTCATGGCCAAGCGTATGCGTATCAGCCGCGAGATTGGTGAGTACAAGCGCCAGCACGACATGACGGTTGTGCAGACTACCCGTTACACCGAAATTCTCGACAAACGTGGCGCGCAAGGTGTGCTCTGCGGCATGTCGTCTGACTTTATCAAAGATGTGTTCGAGAGCATTCACGAGGAAAGTGTACGTCAGCAAATTGAGATAATGAATCAATAAATCGGCAAGGCCGACTTATGACAGAATTAGTAACCGCGTTGACAAGTTAACGGGTTGACAGATAAGTTCGCTAAGTTTTTTAAGCTTTTCACCAGTCTTACTTTAACACAATAAGTAGTGTATTGATACTTACCTGTTAACCTGTCAACTTGTAAACCCGTTAACCAAGAATTCCGCCAGCGGGTTATCACATTAGCATATTAGCACACCACAATGAAGATACTTATACTTGGAGCGGGCAAAATGGGGTCGTTTTTTGTCGACCTGCTCAGTTTCGACCACGAAACAGCGGTTTATGACGTTGACCCCAAACGCTTGCGCTTTATGTACAACACGCAGCGCTTTACCACGATTGAGGAAATTGAAGCCTTCAAACCCGAACTCGTGATAAACGCCGTCACGCTAAAGTACACCCTCGATGTGTTCCGCAGCATCATGCCGCATTTGCCCAAAGACTGCATCATCAGCGACATAGCCTCGGTCAAGACCGGCTTGCGCGAGTTTTATGCCGAATGCGGTATGCGCTACGTCAGCACCCACCCCATGTTTGGCCCAACGTTTGCCAATTTGGGCGCGCTGAGCAACGAAAATGCCATCATCATCAGCGAGGGTGACTATATGGGCCGCCTTTTCTTCCGTGACCTTTACAACCATCTGGGCTTGCATATCTGCGAATACACTTTCGACGAGCACGACGAGACCGTGGCCTATTCGTTGAGTATTCCCTTTGTCAGCACATTTGTGTTTGCAGCCGTCATGAAGCACCAGGACGCACCCGGCACCACCTTCAAACGTCACATGCAGATAGCGCGTGGCGTATTGGGTGAGGACGACACCCTGTTGCGCGAAATATTGTTCAACCCCCGCACAAGCGGTCAAGTGTCAAAAATCCGCGACGAGCTGAAAGACTTGCTGCACATCATTGACAACAAGGACGAGCAGGCGCTCAACGAATATCTTAAGCGCATTCGCGAACATATTAAGTAACGAGGCTGCTGAAAAAACCGACGCGGGACGCGTCGCCCCCATTAGTGCTTGCGTTTTCTATCAGACTGACAGGTTAAAAAGCGGATTTGATGCCGTGTGAAGAACTGTTATGCCAGGAAATTGCGCTCTAATGGGGGCGACGCGTCTCGCGTCGGGTTTTTTCGGTAGCCTCGTCCCGCATCGAGGCATTTTTCAGCAACCTCAGTAACGTTCCGCCCCTCGCAAACGAAAAATAACGAGGGGTACTGAGAGACAAACAGTTGCACACACCTCCCTGCATAGGTAGGGAAGAAATGCAGCTTTTTGTCTCTTCTTTTGTTTATAGTCATCCGCGTTAGCGGCCCGCTACGGCGTCAGCCCTTATGTTTCTTTGGCCACGCGGACGTAAGTTCGTGGCCAGCCGCGCAGCGGCCTTTTGTGTATCTTATGTAAACTTCTGTTGCTTATGTTTTCCGCGCTAAGCGGGCTAACACAAGCGTTATATCTTTTGTTCTTATGTCCTTTTGTTCTTATGTTCTCCGCGTTAGCGGCCCGCTACGGCGTCAGCCCTTATGTTTCTTTGGCCACGCGGACGTCAGTCCGTGGCCAGCCGCGCAGCGGCCTTTTGTGTATCTTATGTAAACTTATGTTGCTTTTGTTTTCCGCGCTAAGCGGGCTAACACAAGCGTTATATCTTTTGTTCTTCTGTCCTTTTGTCCTTCTGTTCTCCGCGTTAGCGGCAAATCTCATAGAGCACCACAATATCCTGATTTCATCACTTTCAGAGCCGTTGAATGACATGGTGTTACGCACCAGTTTGCTCACGGGCACAAACCCTTTGTCCGCCTGGTCGCGCCATTGCATCTCGGGCGTGCGGTCAAGCACATTATAGCTAATGTCGCACCCTTCGTCCATAAGGGTAATACCGCAGTTCGTCGTGTGGCCAGTTGTTTGCGGTGCGCAGTCAGTGTCGTTGCCCATGCGTTTTTGCGGTTGGGGTGTTTCAGTGTTCTTAGTTTGTGGTTCCGCACTATGCGCGATAGCGTCTATCAGTTTGTCAACGCCACGTTTCACAATGGCATCGGCATAGCGCAGCATTCTGTTAAGCATTCGTTTCATGGTAGTCATACAATTTGGTTCAAAAGTGCTGCAAAGGTAACACCAAGGCACTGCACCCATCAAAAAAAGTGTACAATTTGTACACAAATATTTGCTTCCTCCCCGTCTGCCTACTTGTAAAAGAGTGTGTGCACTTTTACTGCCATCTTACACTTTTTGCACATAACAAGTTGATATTCAGATATTTCAAGAGTGTAAGATGATTTCAAAGTATCTTACACACTCCTACACACATCTTACACACCTTACCCCGCTGCCTCGCAGTCAACATGGACGTATGCAGTAGATAATACGGCATAGGGACGTAGAACAATCTGTCGGAGTAACAGACTATTCTGTTCCCCTATGCCGTGATACTGTTCTCCCGTGCTTGTGCCGTGTGGCAGCGTGAGGGTTGTGTAGGTCGCGTGTAGGTGGTATTGGTAACATCTTACACTAAGTAAAATGTTGACAATCAATGAGTTGAAGCGTGTTAGTGTAAGATGTAAGATACTCGGCAAGTAAAGCTTTTGTAGTATTGTAAAGGTCCCGTAAGCATTAAACGCTACCACCAAATGCAAGCACTAATGGGGGCGACGCGTCCCGCGTCGGGCATTAAGGCAAAGGCTCATACACTAAAAACAAAGGCTCTGCACTAATTACATGCCTGTCTGTGAATCTTTGCCTTGATGCCCGACGCGAGACGCGTTGCCCCCATTAGTGCTTGCGTTTTGTGGTAGCGTTTTTTGCAGACTTCGTCAATGCGTCACCCAATCAAATGACACAACTCATTGATTTTCAATATGCGCTATGTGATGGCACAAAAAAGTGATGAAGTCAGGTGTGGGAACATACGGGTGAAGTTC
>JABLTL010089805.1_pt1 | contig 21829 bp, 17 predicted proteins | sample 7160151 | NCBI WGS metagenome assembly JABLTL01 (sample SAMN14651223, study PRJNA627086) | human gut metagenome | isolation source: feces | host: Homo sapiens
ATTCGGGCAGTTCATGATGGCTTCCTTTCAAGAAGGGCATTTCGGCAGGTGTTGAGAGGGCCGAATTGGCACTTGTTGCCGCTTTGTTGACTGTTATTGAGATTGTATCGTACTCGGGACCCGCGAGGGGCGGCATGCGGCTGTCTTTGCCGAAATGCGAAACGCTTGTCAGTTTCGCGTAAGGGCGCCTTGCGAGCGTTCGTGAGTGCTCATTGGTGGCAATTGGCGGCGGTACTAGCGATGTGGCCTGAGGGCGCTTGAAGCGACCGGCATCATGTCGTTGTTCTTTCCTGCGATAAGATGGCAGCGTATGTTCTTCGTGCATGGAACCCGCTGTGTGTTGTGGTGGCGCATGGCCGTATTTTGTTCCCCCTGTTTTCGAAAGGCTGGTAACGATGGATATTCTTGTGAGTGCGTGTTTGCTCGGCTATTCGTGTCGTTACGATGGCGGGTCGAAGCCTTGCGAAGCGGTATGCGGGCTTGCCGATTCTGGTCACGTTCTTATTCCTTTGTGCCCCGAGGTTGAGGGCGGCTTGCCGGTGCCCCATGCGCCGTGCGAGCTGCGCAAAACGTCCGATGGCGTGCGCGCGATTTCCATTGATGGAGTTGATTGCACGGCTCAGTATGAGGCGGGCGCGCGCATTGCTGTCGAAAAGGCCCAATCGAGCGGAGCGCGCGTCGCGATTCTGAAATCGCAGAGCCCCTCGTGCGGATGCGGAACGGTGTTTGATGGCACCTTTTCTGGAACGCTTTGCGAGGGGTGGGGCATTGCCGCCGCTGCGTTGCGTGACGTAGGAGTGCGCGTGGTCGATGAGAACCATGTGACGAGCCTTGGTGAAGAAGGGCCTGCCCACATTGGGGGCGTACAATAACAAGGTTTCAGGGGAGGGCATCGGCACAAAGAATGCGTGCGGTGCTTTCTTGTTCGATCGACGATAGGCGGGCGTGCAATGGCCGAAGATATGCAGCATAAAGAAAACAACGAGATGGATCAGGCGTTGGAAGAGCCTCGCGAGCGCGTGGATACTCCTGCGAAGAAAAAAGCCGCCGTTGTGGTCGGCTGCCTTATCGCCGTAGTGCTCGTTGCCGCAATTATTTTCGTGCTTATGCCCCGCGATGCGGAAAAGGGTTCCGGTTCGTCGATGACCGATGCCGCGCAAGCCATCGAAAACGAGCAACCCACTGCTGAGCAGCAGGCCGCGGCGGAAAAGGGAACGCTCGGCATGCGCATTTCCGCCGAGGGATATGACGTCGAGACGGCATCGCCTGCTATTGCCCATATTTCTGGCACGAGCGATGCTGGTGAACCCGTGGAGTTTTGCACGGCGCTCACGCTGAACGCATCGACGCGCGTGCAAATTGACCCGGGTACCTATGAGGTTGAAATTATCGCCCCCATTAACGCCGATGGTTCTATGTTTGAGGCTCCGGAGCCGTTCAAGGCCGTCGTAAAGGCATCCGGCATAGCCGAGGTTGCGAAAAAGATGGCGTTCGTGCCTGCTGGCGAGGCGGCCGATGCCGCGTCGGATGCGGCGAGCAAAGTTGCTCAAGCTATGGATATGAATGACGGCACGATTGCCGAAAATGCTGCCGAAGTCGCTGCGAAGAATGCGGCAGCATAGCGCATTCGCCTTGCGCATTCTTTGATCGAGCTCGTTTTATATCCGTGGCGCTGTCGTGTTAGAGGTTGCGCCATTCGGAAGGAGAAATCCCCGTCGCCTGTTTGAATGCTTGTGAGAATGCCGAGCATCGCGGCCATCCAAGTCTGGCCGCGACGATGCCGACTGATTCGCCATTTGCAAGTAGCGTTTTTGCTCGCTCGATGCGGCGCGTCTTTGCGTAACGACCGATGCTTTGGCCTGTTTCCTTGTCGAATTGTGCGCAAAGATGAGACCGGCTCACGAAAAGCCTGCGCGCAATTTCGCCCACTGCGGGTGTGCGACCTTCGTCGATTATTCTTTCAATAATCATCTGGGCTTCGAGCGCGAGCCCGTCTCTCTTGCGCGCCGCCAATCGTTGTTGCGCGGCGTATTCCTTGCTTTGCGCAGCTGCGAGTGTTGCGACCATCTGCTCTACCCGCGCGCGTAGGAACAGCCCGAAGCCGGGTGCGTGTTGAGCCCCTGTTCCTAAGAGCGTCGTCATAATGACGCGGGATTCCTCTTCGTTCCATGGATCCGCGAATCTTTCGAACATCCCTGCGAACGTACCAGGCCACTGAGCGTCGAGTTCTTCGAAGTATTCAGGGAGAAAGCAGATGCACCGTGATGCGTAGATGCCGCCCTTTTGAAGGCGGCCCGTGAATTGTCCCGCGGGTTGAACGAAAGAGTAGAGCGAGCCATCAAGTAGAGCGCGAGGTTGGGCAATCATTTTTGGCATTGTGACTTGGCTGTCTTCCGAGACGAGGCATACGCACGCATATGCGCTTTGGGGCGATTCGATGAGCCTCATTTCTTGTTCAATGCATATCTCATGGCTGAATACGATGCAGTAATCGCCTATGGGCGCGCCCCATGCCGACCCTCGACCCCATTGGCTTTGTCCCGTGCCAGACCAGCCATCCCCATTGGGGTGGAGCGTGATGCCGAATTGGTCGAGCTGCGGTTCGTAAAGTGAGCGCAGAGCGCGGGGAATACAGAGATGCGAATTTGAGACCACCATTCGATTCTGTCTTTCAATTTTTCGGTTTTGTACAGAGGTAGCGATAAATGTTCGCCTTGGCTTCCTTTAATGATAAGTTTCGCTTGGGTAACTGACAAGTATCTTTTGGCGATGCCCGAGTTTTTATTCTTTATCGAAACTGGGAAGAAGGAATGCCTATGTCTGAAGACTTCCAGTCGACGCGCGCTGCGGAATGCGATTCCGCTCGTAATTCGAAGAGCTGGAAAGGCCGCAAGCGCGGGGGAATTGCGCAATTGCTCGATTATGCGGGGAGCAGGAAACTGCTCACCTATTTGGGCATGGCGCTCTCGGCGCTCTCTCAGCTGCTGAGCTTTGGCCCGTATGTGTGCGTCTGGCTTGTCGCGCGCGACCTTATCGCCGTGGCACCCAACTGGAGCGAAGCCGCCGACATCGCGATGTATGGCTGGTGGGCTGTGGGCTTTGCCCTGGCAAGCATCGTAGTGTATTTCGTGGGACTCATGTGCACGCACCTGTCCGCGTTTCGCTGTGCATCCAATATCCGCAAGGCGACTTCCGAGCATTTGCTCAAGCTGCCGCTCGGCTACTTCGACACGCATGCCACCGGCGAGCTGCGCCGTATCGTAGACGGTTGCGCCGCTTCTACTGAGACGCTGCTTGCGCATATGCTGCCCGATATTGCAGGTGCTGCCGCCATGGTCGTGGGCCTGCTTGCACTGCTTTTCGCTCTCGATTGGCACCTGGGTGCAGCGTGCCTCATCTCGGTCGTTATTTCGATTGGCGCCATGGCAACCATGATGGGTGGCAAGGGTGGCGAGTTTATGAAGGCCTACATGGGTGCGCTGGTCAAAATGAACAAGACCGGCACCGAATACGTGCGCGGCATCCCCGTGGTCAAGGTGTTCCAGCAGACGGTCTATTCCTTTAAGGCATTCCACGATGCGATTGCCGAGTACGCGCGCATGGCGCAGAGCTATGCGGGCACATTCTGCCGGGGCCCACAGGTGCTCAACCTTACAGCGCTCAACGGCCTCGTGGCATTCTTTTTGCCCGCGGCATTGCTGCTGGCGCCTGGCGAGGCGGACTTTGCGCGCTTTATGACGAACTTCACCTTTTACGCGATCTTTTCTGCCGTGGTGCCGACGGCTATGACCAAGCTTATGTTTGTGGGCGAGGCGTCTCAGATGAGCGCCGATTCGCTGGCCCGCATCCGGAACATAATGGAGTCACAGCAGCTTCCTTCGCCTGCCTGTCCCAAGCACCCTGCCGGCAGCGATGTGCGTTTTAATGACGTGAGCTTTACGTACGAGGGCGCCGAGTCGCCTGCCGTCAACCAAGTAAGCTTCAGCGTTCCCGCTGGTAGCACCCTTGCGCTGGTGGGCCCTTCGGGCGGCGGCAAGTCGACCTGCGCAAGCCTGATCCCACGTTTTTGGGATGTTTCTGCAGGCCGTGTGCTCGTGGGCGGCGTGGACGTTCGCGACGTGGACCCGCACGAGCTTATGGACCAGGTTGCCTTTGTGTTCCAGACCAACCGGCTGTTCCGGCAGACGCTTGCCGATAATGTGCGCGCCTCCAAACCTGCGGCGACGGATGACGAGGTGCGTGCAGCCCTCTCTGCGGCCCAGTGCGACGACATCGTGGCTAAGCTCCCGCAAGGCATTAACACCATGCTCGGCGCGGGCGGGGCGTATCTCTCGGGCGGTGAGGTTCAGCGTGTGACGCTTGCCCGCGCCATCCTCAAGGACGCGCCCATCGTGGTGCTCGATGAGGCAACGGCTTTTGCCGATCCCGAGAACGAAGCGCTTATCCAGCGCGCCTTTAGCACGTTGGCGGCAGATCGAACGGTCATCATGATCGCGCATAGGCTTTCGACCGTCGTGAGCGCCGACCAGATTGTGGTGCTCAGCCAGGGTAGCGTGCAAGAGGTAGGCACCCATGCAGAGCTTTTGGCGGCGGGCGGCCTCTACGCCAAGATGTGGGCCGACTACGAGCGGGCTGCGAGCTGGAAGATCACTGCTACGAGCGCGGATGTTGCCGCCGCGAAAGGAGGCGAGGCATAAATGTTCGCCTCATTCCAAGAGAAGTACTTTCTATCTGATAAAGGCGTCGCCGGCGTTAAGCGTGGCGTGTTTTGGACCACGCTCACCAATCTTGTCACCATGGCGGGCATGGGCTTTTTATTCCTGGCTATGGCGGGCCTTATCGATCATCTGGTCAGCGGGGCCGATCTGCCGGATGCGTTGCCGTTCGTGGCTGGGCTTATGATCTTCTTGGTGCTGCTCTTTGCTTCTAACTGGCAACAGTACTACTACACCTACTGCATCTTTTACGAGGAGTGCGGCAATCAGCGTATGGAGATTGCCGAGCGTCTGCGCAAGCTTCCGCTGTCGTTTTTTGGCCGCCGCGACTTGGCCGATTTAACCGAAACCATCATGGGTGACGTGCAGGCTATGGAGCATGCCTACAGCCACGTGCTGGGCGAGCTGTGGGGCGCCATTATTGCGAGTGCTGTGGTGTTTGTGGGATCGCTCTTCTTTTGTTGGCAGCTGGCTATTGCGGCATTCTGGAGCGTGCCCGTGGCCTTTGCTGCGCTGTTTATGACGCGCGGCCCCATGACCCCAGTGTTCGACCGTGTTCGTGCCGAGAAAGTCAAGGTTACCGAGGCAATCCAAGAGACGCTCGACTGTGTTCGCGAAATCCGCGCCAGTAATCAGGAGGCCCATTATCTTGAGGGCCTCAACGCCGTGATCGATGCCGAGGAACGCGAGACCACCAAGGGAGAGCTCGTCAACGGACTTCTGGTCAATTCCGCCTTTGCAATTCTGCGCTTGGGTATCGCCACTACGCTGGCAACGGGTGCCGCGATGATTGCCTCCGGCCAGATCGACTTTTTGGTGATGTTTGCCTTCCTGCTTATGGTGAGTCGCATCTATGCTCCCTTTGACCAGGCATTAATGCTGATGTCTGAGCTGTTTGCCGCGGAGTCGTCGGCCAAGCGCATGCGTTCCATCATGGAGGAGCCCGTGGCGCGGGGCAGTGAGAGGTTTGCGCCCGTGGGCCACGACGTGGTGTTCGACCACGTGGCGTTTGGCTACGATGCGGACAGTGACGGACGCGCTGGCGAAAAAGTTCTTACCGATGTGAGCTTTACCGCTCAAGAAGGCGAGGTCACGGCGCTGGTCGGTCCCTCGGGTTCCGGCAAGTCCACGGTGAGCCGTCTGGCCGCGCGCTTTTGGGATGCCACCGCGGGCAAGGTTACCGTTGGTGGCGTGGATGTCGCGAGCGTGGATCCCGAGGTGCTGCTGCGCGACTACGCCATCGTGTTTCAGGACGTGCTGCTCTTTGACGACACGGTGATGGGCAACATTCGTCTAGGTCGTCGCGATGCCACTGACGAGGAAGTTCTTGCGGCCGCTCGTGCTGCCAACTGCGACGAGTTCGTGTGCCGCATGCCGCAGGGCTACGACACCATGATCGGCGAGAACGGCTCCAAGCTCTCTGGTGGCGAACGCCAGCGCATTTCCATCGCCCGTGCGTTGCTCAAGAACGCGCCGATAGTACTGCTGGATGAGGCAACGGCGAGCCTGGACGTAGAGAACGAGACTGTGGTACAGCAGGCACTTTCTCGCCTGCTCGCTGGCAAAACGGTCATCGTGATTGCCCACCGCATGCGCACGGTCGAAAATGCTGACAAGATCGTCGTGCTCAAAGACGGAGTGGTCGACGAACAGGGCGCTCCAGCGCAGCTCAAGGAGGCTGGCGGAGAATTTGCTCGCATGGTCGCGCTGCAAAAGGAAGCAGCTGCCTGGCGTCTGTAGGAGGTCTTCGGGCTTTTCGGGTTTGATCGCTCGTTTGCCAAGACGCGGCTCGCGACGCGCTTGATGCGAGCTGTGGCATATAAAAAGCCGGGATGCATCTGCATCCCGGCTTTTTCTGTCGAAGTTGCGTGCTCTATTTCACGGTGAGCACGGGCATCTCTGCGCTATGGAGCACGCCGTAGCTTACCGAGCCGAGCATGCCGCGCAATGCTCCCAATCCGCGGCGTCCCATGACGATAAGATCGGCTCCGTGCGTTGCGGCATACTTCGCAATCGCTTCTGCGGGTGAAGTGTCAGCGATGGCTTCGACGGTAATACGCGCGTCGTTGACGCTGTCACCAAGGCTGTCGAGCACTTCCTTCTTCACGCGATCGAGGGCAGCATTGACCACGTCTTTGTACGTTTCGTAATCGAGCAAGCCCCACGGCACTCCATCGATGGTATTGCCTTCTGCATTATCCATTGTGCCGACCATGCCCGAAGGCACGACGTGCAGTAGCATGAGCTTGGCATTGGGGTCATCGCCGATAAGGTCGCATGCCATTGAAAAGGCGTGCTTCGCTTGGTCGGAACCGTCGTAGGGGACAACAATCGTTTTGAATTCGTGCTTGTTCGACATTGCGCACCTCCACATTTTGTGGCCACGGGGCTCCAGAGCCCTCCAACTGAGGAAAAGTATACTCCACTTCCCATAAATCTGCTGTTCACGGGTTGTTTTTAAGGGTTTTCTAATGGGCAATTCGCCGTAATTGTGGTGAATAAAGCAATAACATTTATGCGTTTTTGTGAAAAACGACGGAGGGACTTACATAATTGCGCTGCGTATACCTTCGACGATGATGCGACGGCTCTTTTGGTTGAGCTTGAAACTCAGCACTACAAGTTCGTCAATCGTGAAAACGCCAGGATTGTTTTCCCTTATGAGATAGTCGGTTTCAGAGAGCGCAAGCGCCTGGGCGCATTCGGCGGAAGAAAGCCCCGTCGCTTCGCGGGCTTGCTGCATCCAGCTTTTCATACCCCGCCTCCATTCGCGTTGAAAGCTTTATCAAGGTATCAGTTTAAGTGGTATTCGTCGTATGTCAACTGAGATTAACACCCGACCTGCTAAACTTCTTCGCGAAGTGAGAAGGGTGATACATGGAGAATTGCATCGGGCAAAATATACGTATGCTGCGTGCTCATAAAGGCTTATCCCAAGAAGGCTTGGGAAATATTCTTGGAGTGTCCCAAACGGCAATGTCCGCGTGGGAAGACGGCACGAGCATTCCTCGCAAAGCGAATGCGAGCAAAATCTTCGAAGCGTTCCCCGAGCTCACGCATGATGATATTTTCAGCGACAAGCTCGGTTTTGCCCGTATGGCCATTCGTCGAAAGGCGGGCAATAATGCGGTGGAAGTTCCTCTTTTGGGGACAATCGCCGCGGGTTCGCCTTTGGAAATGGTTGAACTTGAAGAGTCCATGCTTGTCCCGGAGCAAATCCGCTGCGCGCATCCCCGCTCGTTTCTCTTGCGCGTGTCGGGCGAATCGATGAATCGTCGTCTTCCGAATGGCTGCATTGCGCTTATTGATCCCGATGTCGAAATCGTAAGTGGAAAAATGTACGCGGTGCGCGTTGGGGAGTCTGAGGCGACTATCAAAATCGTGCAATTTAAAAACGATGCCGTCGAACTCGTTCCCTGTTCTTATGATCCGCGTTTTAAAAAGAAAAAATATGTGCGTAACGAAGATGGCGATGCTCCCGTACGTATCATGGGAGGCGTTGTGTGGTACTTCGCTCCGTTTGATTTAGAGAAGCAGAGCTCATTCGGCGACGCGTCTTTCGAACTTTAGGTATCTTTTTCGCTATGGAAAGCGCGTGAGCGGGCGTTTTACGTGGTAGTATTCTCGTTTGGCAACTTATACGCAAACCATGCGGCCGCAATGCGGCATATCAACCGATTGGATGAACCATGCGAGACAGGCTCGAGAAGATCATCGCTGGCTACGAGGAGCTCCAGAACAAGCTTTCCGACCCGGCGATTCTGAACAACCACGCTGAATATACCAAGCTCACCAAAGAATACTCCAACCAGGGCCCGCTTGTGGCCAAGGCTCGCGAATACCTTCAGGCGTGCGACGATATCGACGATGCGAAGGAAATGCTCGACGATCCCGACATGCGCGAGCTCGCCCAGGAAACTATCGCTTCCGCTGAAGCGCAGCTTCCTTCGCTTGAAGAAGAAATCAAGTACATGCTCATTCCGAGCGACCCCGCCGATGAGAAAGACATCATCGTCGAGATTCGTGCTGCCGCCGGCGGCGATGAAGCCGCCATTTTCGCGGGCGATTTGTACAAGATGTACCTGCGCTTCTGCGATTCGCAGCGTTGGAAGACCGAAACCATGGATGTGAGCCCCTCCGATGCTGGCGGCTATAAGGAAATCCAGTTCAAGGTGAAGGGCGACAAGGTTTATTCCGTCATGAAGTTCGAGAGCGGCGTGCACCGCGTGCAGCGCGTTCCGAAGACGGAAAGCCAGGGCCGCATTCATACGTCGACTGCTACGGTCGCCGTGCTTCCTGAGGCGGACGAGGTCGAGGTCGACATCAATGAGAACGATCTGCGCATCGATGTGTATCGCGCAGGCGGCCCGGGTGGTCAGTGCGTTAACACGACCGACTCCGCTGTGCGCATCACGCACCTTCCCAGCGGCCTTGTCGTTCAGTCTCAGGACCAGAAGTCGCAGCTGCAAAATAAGATTGCGGCAATGGCCGTTCTGCGTGCGCGCCTCTACGAGAAGATGCTTGCCGAGCAGCAGGCGGCCGAGGGCGCTGAGCGCCTGGCGCAGATTGGCTCGGGCGACCGTTCCGAGAAGATTCGCACGTACAACGCTCCCCAAGACCGCGTGACCGATCACCGCATCGGCTACAACGGCACCTACCAGGGTGTACTCATGGGCAGCGACTTGGGCGATGTGATCACGGCGCTTCAGGCTGCCGATCGCGCAAGGAAGCTCGAGCAGGCGACCGAGTAAGGATTTATCCCACTGAGCGAGGCATATCGCACATCAACGGGGCAACGTTCCAGGCGCCCCTTATGATGCGCGGTATGCCTCGCTCTTCTTTATGCATTGCTTGATGGGCCTTATGACGCACGACGGGGCTCGTGCTTCTTTATATGTTGTTGAGCGCGGCGCCTTTCCGCGAAGAGAGAGAAGAGAGAAATGTCCGACGAGGTGTGGACTATTCAGGCGGCGCTCGATTGGTGCCGCGGCTACCTTCAGCGCAAGGGCGACGAAAACCCGCGCCTTTCGGCCGAGTGGCTTTTGTGCGAGGCATGCCATATGCGTCGCGTCGAGCTGTATGTCAACTTTGAACGTCCCCTTTCCCCCGATGAGCGCGCTACGTTGCGCGGCTGGGTAGCGCGTAGGGGCGCGGGCGAGCCGCTTCAGTACATTACAGGCGAGGTGGCCTTTCGCCATATCGCCGTGAAGGTGCGCGAAGGCGTGCTCATTCCGCGTCCTGAAACGGAAGTGCTCGTGAGCGAGGCGTTGGCTCTTTTGCCCGCCCCCGAACGTCGCTGTGCTTTGGATTCGACTCTTACGGTGGATGAATTTGAGGAACTGCAGGCAGAAGCTGCAGCGAAAGCGGACCTTGAAGCGTCGGGCGTGGACGATGGAGCGCTGCTGGGCCAAGATGGGTCTATGAGCGTTGAAGGCGAGGTCGAACACGTCGCGGATTCCGCAAACGAGGTTTCTCGCGAAGGGGCCAGCACCTCGTGCGACAACGTGCTGTATGTCGCCGATATTTGCACGGGTTCGGGCTGTATTGCGTGCTCGATCGCTTTCGAAAATCCGAAAACGCGCGTGCTGGCCTGCGATATTGCTCCCGAGGCAATCGCTCTTGCGAAAGAGAACGTGGCAGCTTTGGACCTGGGAAAGCGCGTTGCCGTGCTTCAGGGCGATTTGGGCGCGCCGGTGGGGGAGCGTTTCATGGGCAAGCTCTCGCTTGTTGTGAGCAACCCGCCCTATATTCCCACGCAGGTGCTCGATGACATGCCGACTGAGGTAACCGAGCACGAGCCCGAGCTCGCGCTTGACGGTGGCATCGATGGCCTTGACTTGTATAGGCCCTTGGCGACGTGGGCGATTCGCGCCCTTGCGGCTGGCGGCGGCTTTGCCGTGGAGCTTCATGAGACCCGCCTTGATGCGGCGGCGGCTTTTGCCGAGAGTTGTGGCTTTACCGACGTTCGTATTGTCGATGACCTGGCCGGGCGTCCGCGCGTGCTTACGGCGCGTAAGCCAAACGTCGTGGCCTAAGGTTGAACGCGCCTCTCGGTTTTCGGAATCGTGAGACCGTGTTCGGGTGAACGTCGTTTCGTGGAATAATTGCCTCACGAATAGAAGCACCAATGAAAGCATCGTAAAAGTTAACGCCCAGGCGCTCGTTGCGCCTGGGCGTTTCGTTGTAAAGGGGGCTTTCCAGCGGAGCGAAAACGCTTCTGGCGGGCAAGGCTTCTTGGTGGCTCGTCTGGTGCCGATACCTGCGCCAGACGCCTTTCTTAAGAACTTCTCAACCGCCTGGCGAAGTGCCTTCGCGGCTATTCGCTTACCTTGACGCCGTTCTTTTCGAGAACATGCACGTTTTCCTGACGTTTGGGGTTGCGAATCTTCAACACGCCGAAGACAAGCGCGACCAGGCCAATTGCTGCGCACGCCATATAGGCGGCGCTTGTTCCTGCTGCCGTTGCGGCTTCGGTTGCCACGCCTTGCCCCATGGAGCTCGCAGTGACGCTCGTCATAAGGGTCACGACAAGCGCCGTGCCCAAGCCGCCGGCAACTTGGCGACCGGTGTTGGCGATGGCATTGCCATGGGCGATTTTGTCATTGGAAAGCGCATTGATGCCCCATGTGTTCACGGGCATGTTCGCGAGCGATTGGCCCGCAGCCTGAGCCGCGCAAAGCACGGCTACAAGAGCGATCGACGAATCCGCGTTCATACGCGACAGGGCGAAGAGCGCTGCGGTCATAAGCACGAGGCCTCCCACGGAAATCGTGCGCGGGCCGAACTTGTCGAATACGATGCCCGAGATGGGGCTGATGAGAATGCCTGCCGCAGCTGCGGGCAGCATGACAATGCCCGTTTCGAGAGCCGATGCGCCCATGGCCGTTTGGAGCAGAATGGGGAGCAGGGTGTTGGTGACGAGGCACGCCGCGTTGATGAGCGTCACCACGATGGCGGCAACGGCGAAGTCGCTCGATTTCAGGCAACGCAAATCGAGCAGCGGCTCCTCGAGCGTAAGCTGGCGTTTGACGAATGCGACAAGGCATACGATGCCCGCAATAATAGTGCCGAGCACTGCGATGCTCGTCCAGCCGAGCGTCGAGGCGCTCGAGAATCCGTAGAGCAGGCCGCCGAATGCGATGGTGGAAAGCGCGATTGATGCGACATCGAGCCTGGGGCGCTTTGCTTCGCCGACGTTTTCGAGCAAAAAAACGCCGCAGAGCAGTACGATAAGGGCGAGCGGCACAATGCAGCCGAGCGTTACGCGCCAGCCGTAGGCGTCGATGATCGCGCCGCCAAGCACGGGGCCAACGGCAGGGCCGGCCGACATCACGATGCCCGCAACGCCCATGGCCGTGCCGCGCTTTTCAACGGGAAAGACGAGCATCGGGACGACGGAAACAAGCGGCAAAAGCACGCCCGAGGCGGCCGCTTGCAGCACGCGACCGCAAATGAGCAGGAAAAACGTAGGCGCTGCTGCACAAAGCGCGGTTCCTGCGGCGAACGTTGCCGTTGCGGCGAAGAAGAGCGCGCGGGTCGAGAACCTATCAATCAGAAACGCCGAAACGGGCACCATGATGCCGCTCACGAGCGGGTAAATCGACATAATCCATTGCGCGGTTGAGGCGTCGATGCCGAAGTCGGCCATAATCGCGGGCAGCGCGGGCGACATGACGGTTTGGTTCAGCAGCGCCAAAAACGCGCCGAACACCACGACTCCCACGATGCGGATTTGCCGTGCGGTTGTTTTTCCAGAAGCTTGATGGGATGTCAAAAGGTCTCCTTCGTTTGGGGTTTGAGCGCAAAAGGGCATAACGCTCTGTGAAGCGATGAAAATAAGCGCGATGCGACAGCCGCGTTATGCGGAAGCGGTGCATCTATGGGATTTGGGGGAAGCCTCAGATCAACATTGAGGAAAGCGAGGGTGCCGCCGGGGCATGCGTGGGCGCTCCTTCTTCGGCGAGGAAGGATTCGATGCGGCGCACGTGCCGATATATGCTGGCGTAATCTTGAAACATTGCGACGGGCAACCTTAGCAAAATGCCGTGGCATGGCGCAAGCGAACGCGACCGTTGTTCACGAATCGTCAATATGCCGCCCGCGAGATGCTCTATGCTCGCTTGCCGAAGGTTTCCCGATTCGAAACGAAGCGTGGGTATAATCGACGAATCTCTTATAACGAAATGCGCATCCGCGCAGTGCGGGCGTGATCGCGGTGAAAGGCGAATCGCAATGAAGATTCTGGTGACCGATAAAATCGTCGACGAGGGCATCGACATTTTGAAAGGGAAGGGCTACGAAGTCGATGAGCGCTTCGGCCTGTCCCCGAACGAGCTGCTCGAGTGCGTCGGGGCCTATGATGCCCTTATCGTTCGCTCCGCCACCCAGGTCACGCGTGAGGTGATCGAGGCGGCAACGAATTGCAAGATTATCGGCCGCGCCGGCGTGACGTGCGACAACATCGATGTCGATGCCGCAAGCGAGCATGGCATTCCCGTATGCAACGTTCCTACGAGCAATATCGTTTCGGCGGCCGAGCACACTATGGCGCTCATGCTTTCGGCAGCTCGCGAGATTCCCGCTGCCGATGCCGCGATGCATGCGGGCAAATTCAGCCGCGATTGCTTCATGGGCCACGAGCTCTATGAAAAGACGCTTGCCATTTTCGGTCTTGGACGCATTGGCGGCCTCGTTGCCGAGCGCGCCCATGCGTTCGGCATGCGCGTTGTGGGCTTCGACCCGTATTGCTCGGCGGCTCGCGCAAGCCAGCTCGGCGTCGCGCTGTTCGATTCCATGGACGAAGTGCTTCCCATCGCCGATTTCATCACCGTGCACGTTCCCCGTACCGACGGCACGTACCACATGTTCGCAGCTGAGCAGTTTGCCCAGATGAAAGATGGCGTTGTTATCGTGAATACGGCACGCGGCGGCGTCATTGACGAAAAGGCCCTTTCCGATTTCATGGCGGCCGGCCGCGTTTTCGCGTGCGGCGTCGATATGCTCGAGGCCGAGCCTTCTGCGGAAACGCCGCTCGCCGAGTTCGACCGCGCCGTGCTCACTCCTCATTTGGGCGCCAATACGCTCGAGGCGCAAATGCGCGCCGGCGTGAACATTGCCCGCTACGTCGCCAACGGCCTTGAGGGTCTCGTGGTGCCGACGGTTGTGAACATGGTTTCCAAAGAGGTCGACGAAGCCGCTGCCGCCTATATTCCCGCATGTCAGATGTGCGGAAGCGTGCTCACGCAGCTTGCGCGCGAGGTTCCCAAAGCGCTTTCTATCGTGGCCTCGGGTTCGTGTGCGGGCGATATGCAGGTGCTTTCGGCGGCGACGCTTTCGGGCATGCTATCGCGTGAAGGCCAGGCGAGCGTGTCGACCGAAAACGCCGATGCCTCAGCGCGTCGCCACGGTATCAAAATGGAGGCCCAGCAGGCGAGCGATTCGCGCGGCTACGATTCCATTGTGAGCATGGAAGCCGATGGCTTGGAGATTTCCGCAACCGTGTCGGGCGCGCATCGAGAGACCCATGTCGTTTCGATTTTGCGCTATCGTCTCGACGTGGTGCCGGGCGATCACGCCTTGATTTTCACGTACGCCGACGAGCCCGGCCAGGTGGGCCGCATGGGCACCATTCTGGGCGAAGAGGGCATCAATATCTCTACCATGGCTATTGGCAAGCGCGCCGATTGCCACGAGGTGCTCGTGTTCCTCAACGTTGAAAGCGAGCCTTCGCCTGAGGTTATCGAACGAGTCGCGCAGGCGATTGACGCGACGAATTCCTGGGCAATTCGTTTGTAAGCCCGTCATGGTTTCTGGGGTGTCGCTGGCATCTCGGGGCGTATTCGCTTCGTTTGCCGTGCGCTTCGGCGGGGTAGTAATGGGTGCTCCGCATTATCGAATTATGTGCATCTTTCTACCGTCGCGAGCGCCGCTCATTCGCGTGATAGAATACCAAGCTGGTATATTCGCGATGTTCGATATTGTCGACGCGCTTATCACACGTAGAGAAAACGAAGCGGAAAAGGACACTCTCTATGTCGTTTATGGACTTCTTCAGCAAGTTTACCGGCGGTTTCGGCGGTGCTTCTTCAGTCGATTTGGCAATCGACCTGGGCACGGCGAACACGCTTGTTGCTATAACCGGCGAGGGCGTCGTGCTCAACGAGCCCAGCGTCGTCGCCATTGAGCGCAGCACGCATCGCGTGCTCGCCGTGGGCCATGAAGCCAAGCAAATGATCAACCACACGCCCGACGCGTTTTCGGCGGAGCATCCGCTGCGCGATGGCGTTATCGCCGATTACGATGTGACCGAGGCTATGCTTTCGGCCTTTATCAACAAGGCCATTGAGCGCCGCTATCCGTGGCAGGCGAAGCCGCGCATCGTTATTTGCATTCCGTGCGGCGCCACTTCGGTTGAGAAGCGCGCCGTGTTCGAGGCCGCCATTCAGTCGGGCGCTCGTCAGGCATACCTCATCGAGGAACCCATGGCTGCCGCTATGGGCGCCGACCTGCCCGTGACCGAACCTACCGGCTCCATGGTGGTCGATATCGGTGGCGGTACCACCGAAGTTGCCGTTATTTCCCTTGGCGGCATCGTGACGTCTTCGTCGCTTCGCTTGGCAGGCAACAAGATGGACGAAGCGATCGCCATGTATCTGCGCGATTTGCTCGGCATTAAGGTGGGCGAGCGCACGGCCGAAATCATCAAGATCAAAATCGGCTCTATTCTTCCCTTCGAAGATGGCCGCGAGAAAGACATGATTATTTCCGGCCAGGACGTCGTTACCGAACAGCCTCGCGAGGTTACCATTCAGTCGGAAGACGTTCGCGCTGCGCTTCAGCCTCCCATTGAAGAAATGGTTGTGCACATTAAAGAAACGTTCAAGAAGACCAACCCCGACCTTGCGAGCGATATCATTTCGAATGGCATTTTGCTCACGGGCGGCGGCGGTTTGCTCTCTGGTCTCGATCGATACCTTACGTCGCGTCTCGAGATTCCCGTTTGGACGAGCGAAACGGCGCTTACGAACGTTGCCATGGGTTGCCTGAAGGTTCTTGAGACCCCGACGGCGCTCAAGCAAACGCTGATGCGCTCGAAATAATTGGCGTCCGCGCACGGCGGCGCAAGAAATAGGATTCACTTTGCGCCGGGCTGCAACAGGCTCGGCGCATCGTTTTATAGAAGGAAGCGAGCTTTAGACACCTATGGCCCGAAAACAACAAATGCTCAATGACTCATCGAAGACGATCGGCGGCGCTGCGCTTCTTGTTGTGCTGCTTATTGTTTCCGCTGTGCTGTCGGGCGTCTATTCCAATGAAACGTCTTCCGGCCCCGTGCACAACGTGCAGGCGGGGGCGGGCATGGTTGCAGCGCCTTTGCAGTTCGTGGGTGTGGGCGTTGCCTATGCCGAAGACGCCGCGAGCGATGCGATTCAAAACGCCACGGCTTCCGATTCCTCATACACGCAGCTTCGCGACGAGAACGCGCAGCTCAAAGCCCAGCTCGCCGAGCTCGAGGAATACCGTGGCGAGGCTCAGCGACTGCAGGGTTTGCTCGACCTGTCCGATAAATACGATTTTTCGGGCGTCACGGGTCGCGTTATCGGCAAAGGGACCGATGCCTGGAATCGCGTGGTTACGCTTAATGTAGGCTCCGCTTCCGGCGTCGAGTGCGGCCTTCCCGTTGTTGGCGGCAGCGGTTTGGTGGGCCAAGTTATCGAGGTTTCGCCGCTTACGTGCCGCGTTCGTTTGATTTCCGACCCGCAGTCGGGCGTTTCGGTCGTGCTACAGTCGAATCGCGCCGAAGGCGTGGTGCGCGGCTCCATCGCGGGTCTTCTATATTTGGAGGACCTTGACACCTCGACCGAAGTGAATGTGGGCGATACCGTCATTACCTCGGGCCTCGGCGGCTCGTATTTCCGCGGCGTGGCGCTCGGTACGGTCGTGAACGTCATTAACGCGGCGGGCACGTCGGATCGAACCATCGTGGTGGAGCCGTTCAGCTCCGCCGATCCGCTGGAGGAACTCACGGTCGTTGTGAACATGGGCTCGGAAGGCGACCTTTCGGGCACGAGCGATGCCTCGTCTTCCGATAACGATTCCTCTGAAGGCGGTGCGTAGGCATGCGTGAGTCGGTGCTGCTTGTGGTAGGTGCCGTAGTCGCTGTCGTGCTGCAAATCGTGCTGGCGCCCAATCTGGTCATCTTGGGGTCCATGCCCGATTTCGTGCTGGTCTACGTGGGCATCGCCGCCATGCTTCTGCGACGCGATTCGGTGCTCGTAATGGCATTTTTCGCCGGCCTTGCCATGGACCTTGTGGGAACGTCGACGGTTGGCATGTGCGCCGGGCTCTATACGCTTACCGCTTTCCTTACGAGCCGAGCGGCGGGCTTCTTCGGCAACGATACGCTTGGCGCTTCGCTTGCTATTTCCATGGGGTGCTTTCTTCTGGTGGAAGTGCTCTATGCAGGTTTTTATATTTCGTCGGTTGATGTGTCGATTATCGAAGCGCTCGGCCAGCGTGCGCTTCCTTGCGCGCTCTACGATTGCGCGATGGCCCTTATCGTGCTGCCCATCACGACGCACATGTTTGCGGCGGCAGCGCCTTCTCATAAGGCGCCAACTTCCTCGACCGTTCGTCTTCGCTAAGGGTGTTGCATGGTTTACGCTATCATGGCCGCGCTTGTCGTTATCGTCGTTGCAGGCGTGGCGCTTTTCGTTTTCTTCAGGGCTCGCAATATCAAACCGGGCAGTTCCGTGCCGAAATCGGTGACGTCGATCGGTTCAGCCACGCCATTCCAGACACGCACGAGCTCGTCTTCGGTGGGCACGAGTTCTCCCATGGGTGCTGCGACCGGCGGTGTGCGCGAGCGATTGAAATCGCGCTTCATGGCTATCGGCGTGCTCATTGCGGCCGTATTTGGCAGCCTTACGGCGAAGTTATGGAGCATGCAGGTGCTCTCGAACGAGCAGTATGTGGAAGCAGCCAACGAGAATCAATACACAACCATTAAAACGCCCGCCGCGCGCGGTCGTATTTTCGATACGCAGGGCATCGTGATGGTCGACAACAAAACGCGTCCCGCCGTGCTGGCCGACGCCGATGTGGCCGACGATCGTACGACGCTTTTGCGTCTGTCCGCCTTGCTTGGTTTGCCCTATGCCGTTGTGCGCCAGCGCATCAAAGATACGTCGGGAGGCGCCCAGGCGCAGCGCGAGGTGTCGTCGTCGCCTCGAAGCCGCGATGTGGCGTTCATCGCTGAGCATCCCGATGCATTCCCTGGCGTCGATGTGCAGGAGCGCACGCATCGCGTATACCCGTACAAGGCCCTTGCGAGCCAGGTGCTTGGCTACGTGGGCACGGTTTCCGATAGCGTTTTGAACAACCCGCCCGCAGGCACCGATTACGAAAGCGGCGACGAGGTCGGCCAATCTGGCGTCGAATCGGTATACGATGGTTATCTTTCCGGCGCGCACGGTGAACGCGTGGTCGTGACCGATGCCGATGGCGTGGTGCATGAGGTGAAAAGCGAAACGCCTGCCAGCCAGGGCAACGACGTGTATCTCACGATTTCTGCGCGCGTGCAATCGATCGCCGAGCAGAAGCTCAAGGAGCTTATCGCGCCGAACGGCGTCATCGGCGGTGGCACGGGCACGGCGGGCGCGGTCGTCGCCATGGAAGTCGACACCGGCAATGTGATTTGCATGGCCAATTTCCCCACGTTCGACCCCACGAATTTCGTCGGGGGCGTCTCGCAGGAGAATTGGGACCGCTATAACGATTCGGGCAGCTCGTATGCGCCCCTTATGAACCGCTGCATTGCGGGCCAGTACCCGGCCGCGTCGACGTTCAAGGCGTTCACGGGCCTCGCAGCGCTCAATTACGGCTTCGCCACATCTTCGACTTCGTGGAATTGCTCGGGCACGTGGACGGGATTCGGTGAGGCGTATGCCCAGAAATGCTGGCTTACCACGGGCCATGGCGCGATCGACCTTCGACACGGCATTGTGGTGTCGTGCGACGTCGTGTTCTACGAAATCGCGAAGAACTTCTATGACGCGAGCTCCAAAATCGGCGATGACGCCATGCAGAACTACATCAAAGAATTTGGCTTAGGCTCGAAGACGGGCATCGAGCTTCCCGACGAGGCGCAGGGCGTTATTCCGACGCCCGAATGGAAGAGGGAATACTTCCGCAATGCGCCCGAGGAAGGCCAGTGGCAGCCGGGCGATATGACGAACATGGTGATTGGTCAGGGCAACGTGCTCGTGACGCCTTTGCAGATGGCCGTGGGCTACGCGGGTATCGCCACGGGCACGCTTCCCGTGCCGAATCTGCTGAAGGAAGTGCGCAATTCTTCGGGCGAGACGGTAGTTACGCGCGAGCCGAAGAAGGGCACGATGCCCGATGTCGAGAAAACACATCTCGAGATCATGCGCGACGCGCTTCGCGGCGTTGCCGAAGAGGACGGCGGCCTTCCCGCCATGCTCAAGCAATACGATTACCAATGCGCTTGCAAAACGGGCACGGGCGAATGGGCCGACCACGATGGTTATGCGTGGTTTGCGATGTATGCGCCCTACGACAATCCGAAGTATGTCGTGACATGCGTCATTACTGAAGGTGGCGCGGGCGCCGATGCTGCGGCGCCTATTGCCGCCGCCGTCATGGATGGCTGCATCAAGCTTGGCGACGGCACGATTTCGGGCGACCCCGCCGTTATCGAAGAAGTGACCGAGATTATCGAGTACGCCGGAACGGGCGCTGGACGGGTGGATTAAATGGCTGGCTTCAACGAAATTGACCGCGTGCGCACGCCGAAAGGGCAGTATGTCAGCGCGTCGCCGTTGGGCGGGTCGGGCCGTCCGAAACGCGCCATTGATGCCGTGCCCGTTCCTTTGGTACTGGTGGTTGCGGCGCTTCTGGGCTACGGCTTGCTCGTGGTGTGGTCGGCGATTCAAACGAACGAGAATTATTCGTTCTCGCGTCAGCTCATGGGCGTTGCAATGGGCGTTGTCGCGATGCTCGCGTTCTACTCCTTCGATTACCGGCGCTTGGCGAACTACACGACGCTTTTGCTTATAGTGAACGTGGTACTCATTTTGTCGCCGCATTTGCCCGTCATTGGCGTTGAGAGCAAAGGCGCGCAAAGCTGGATCAAGGTTGGTATTCAGCTGCAGCCGGGCGAGTTCGCGAAAATCACGGTGATTCTGCTCGATGCGGCCGTGATGTCGAAGTTCGGCGGCAGGCTCGATGACCCACGCGAGTTCATCAGGGCGCTCGCGTATATCGCGATTCCGTTTTTGTGCATTATGACGCAGCCCGACTTGGGCACGGGCTTGGTGTACTTGGTGATTGGCGCCGTGATGCTCATTATGGGCGGCGCGCGCTGGAAGTATTTGATCGTGCTGCTTGGCGTGTTCGTGGGGCTGATTGTCGCGGTGTTCGCGGTTGACGAGGTGCTGAAGAACGCGACGGGCGACTATGTGCTGCTCAAGCAATACCAGCGCAACCGCTTGCTCGTGTTTTTGGACCCGAGCGCCGACGTGACGGGCACGGGCTTTAACCTCAACCAGGCCATGATTGCTATTGGCTCGGGCGGGTTTTTCGGAAAGGGCCTGCTCAATGGCTCGCAGTCGAGCTTGGGCTTCGTTCCGGAATCGGCGACCGACTTCATTTTCTGCGTGCTTGCCGAGCAGTTCGGCTTTTTGGGCGCCTTGGTGCTCCTTGCGTTGTATTTGGCGCTCATTCTGGTGGCGATTCGCATTGCGCGCGAGTCGAGCGATTTGTTCGGAACGCTCATTGTGATGGGCATTGTGGGCATGTGGCTCTTCCAGATTCTCGAGAACATCGGCATGGACATTGGGCTTATGCCCATTACGGGCATTCCGCTGCCGTTCATGAGCTACGGATCGTCGTTCATGATGGTGAACTTCGCGCTGCTCGGCCTTATCGGCAGCGTGTATGCGCATAAGGGATAGGGCCGCGGGCTGCGACGAACGGTGGGTCAACGTCGAGGCAACGCCTTGCCGCTTGTTGTGGGTTTCTCTATCGAGCGCCGCGGTGCCGCTATAATGGTTTGGAATGAGAACCATGCGGCCTGAGGCCGAAATGCGAGGAGGCAATTGATATGCCGAAAATGCCCAAGATGCCCATTGACGTGATGGCCGTATTGCAAGAGGCCACCGATGTTGAGGCGGCTCGTTCGGTGCCCTTGTGCGTGTCTGTTTTGCTCGACGATACCGCGCCCGCCGACCTTACGGCTTTCGTGCGCTCGAGTTTCGCGAGCGCGAGCCCGCAAGCGCGCGTGTCGGTGAACTACTTCGAAGACGCCCATATCGCGTTCGACGCTCGCAGCGACATGGCAGTTGTCGCTGCCGGTTTCACGCCCGAAATCGGCGAAATCGTGTCTCGCCTTCGCGGTGAGGGCATTCCCGTCATGGTTGTTACCACGCTTCCTGAATGCGTGAATGGCGCTGCTGAAGCGGCGGGGTATCCCATCGATGCAGCTGACCTGATTGCGCCCGATCCGGAAATCGACGGTGTGGTCACGCTCCATGAGCCGCTCGTTGTTACGAAGGAAGGTGCGATTTCGGGTCGCGAGGTCGACCCTGAAGACCCGTTCTCGCTTGAGCCGTTGCCGATGTGCGCTGCTTACGACGAGCAGCTTCGCACGAAGATGGGCGAGTGGGTAGTGGCCGCGTTCCGCGAGAAGCGCCTTGCGTTCGCGCAGGCGTTCGATTTCGTGCGCAAGCCGCTTTCGATGGAATCGGTGCGCGCGACGGCGTTCCAGAATGCGGGCATTGGCCTTGTGATATTCGTTCCCGGCGCCGATTTCCCCATTATGACGCTGAACCAGACGAAAATGGTTATCCAAATCGCCGCTGCGTACGGGCAGCCGCTTTCCGCCGAGCGTGTGAAAGAGCTTGCGGCCGTCGTAGGCGGTGGGCTTGCGTGCCGCACGGTCGCGCGCCAGGTGGCGGGTCTTGTGCCTGCTGTCGGTTGGGCCGTGAAGGCTGGTGTTGGATACGCGGGCACGTGGGCCATGGGCATGGCCGCCGCCGAGTATTTCGAGCACGGCGGCAATATGGCTGGCGTGGGCGCCGTGGTCGACGAAG
>JABLTL010018444.1_pt1 | contig 21752 bp, 25 predicted proteins | sample 7160151 | NCBI WGS metagenome assembly JABLTL01 (sample SAMN14651223, study PRJNA627086) | human gut metagenome | isolation source: feces | host: Homo sapiens
TATCTATCTAATAAACCTTTTAATGCTTTACCATGTCTTGCTTCATCTCTTGCCATTTCATGAACTGTATCATGAATTGCATCTAAGTTTGCAGCCCAAAAACCGCGTAAAATCAAGGTTTTTCTATAGAAAGTGACAATAAATCAAGTGACAATGTCGCAATCTTTTATTTCCCTAAAATTGCAAACTGACAAAGAAAGTCACCGAAAAACACAAAAAAAGGAACATAAAGGAGGAAACAATATGCCACGATCTAAAAAATCTTATCCTGGGGTTTTTCAAACGGATGACGGCAATTTCGGGTATCGTTTCGTTGTAACTGTAAACGGTCACCAAAAGACAAGAAAAAAAGTTAAGGATCAAAACGGGAACCCATTCAAAACGAGAATACAGGCTGCTAACGCCCGTGCCGTCGATATCGAAAAGACGAAAGCGGGAGTAATCGACAAGCCTGTATCATTTCCAAAAGTAACCGTATCTAAAGTATACACAGAATACAGGAAAAATGGAACCACTGGAAAAGCCTACACTACATTATTGAAACAGGACTCTCTCTGGGAAAACCACATCAAGGAAAAATTCGGGCGCCGCATTATATCGAAAATTACGGCAGCAGAGATTAATGATTTTCTATCAGACCTTTATTATAAGGAAGGATATTCTTATGGATACGTTGAAAGCTTTATAAAGTTTTTCTACCTATTGTACGGGCAAGCCTTCACCAGGGGATATATCAGCGCGGATCTTCATGCCCGCATGACTAAATCGAAATCTTCAAAAATTCATATGCCTAATAAGAAAGTTGATGAAGACGACGACATACGCTTCTTTAATGAAAGCCAATTAAACACACTTGATGAGTACTTCAAAGGCACGAACGCAGAAACAGCCTACATGTTGGGCCGTTATTGTGGCCTACGTATTAACGAGTGTTATGGGCTGAAATGGGACCATGTAGACTTAGACAATGGCACCATTAAAATCGATCGTCAAATGCAATACCAGGAAGGACTGATTAAATTAGTTCCTGTAAAAACGAGAAATGGCGTCAGGACCATTTTTATTCCAGATGTGCTAGTCCTATATCTTAGAGAATTAAAGCAGAAGATAGACGGACTTGAAAATGAAGCGGAAAGGAAACAGAATCAGACAATGATCACAGATATAGACGGAAAACAACTTTCTTCTCTTTCTCTCGTCAATTGCCAATTAAACGGGAAAATACAAACGAATAATTCCATGAAATACCATAGCAGGAAATTAGCGGGAGAGGGCTTAGAGTTCAAATACCACTGGCTACGCCACACCTACGGAACAGCAATGGCCGCAATGAATACGCCGGAATATTTGCTTTGTTCGCAAATGGGGCACGCTAGTTCTCAAGTCACTCACAAGTACTATGTGGCTTTATCCAAGCCCGGCATTGACGTTTTACGCGACCGCCTTAACAAGTTATAGCGTAATAAGAAAAGTGGCTGTATCGGGCTTATTTCGCGCCCTGCGTTGTACTGTATCGCGCAAGTGTATTCTATAAAGTTAAACACTTCAAGCGCGCGATATATACTCAATACGCATCCGCGCACTTTTGGAATTAGTGCATCTATAATTTACGCAAAGAAAGCCCAGGGAATTTATCCCCGGGCTTCTTATTTTAAAGCAGTCTATTTACTTCTTTTTGTACTTCGTTGTAGTTATATCCCGCTGATTCAAGCTTTTTCTTACGGTCGGAACCATTGCCCCACTTACCAGCGATGACTTCTTTAGCGATAGTTGTCACGCTTTTCTTATTCAAGGAATTAACGGCCGCCTGCACCTCGTTGTAGTTGTATCCAGCAGCAGTCAATTTGTTTTTACGGTCTGTACCATTTCCCCATTTGCCAGCAAGCACCTCTTTAGCAATTTCACTCACCGATTTAAGAGTAGGCTTATTACATAAAGCATTAACTGCTTTTTGCACTTCATCGTAGTTATACCCAGCGGCCTCTAATTTTGCTTTACGGTCCGCCCCGTTGCCCCATGAACCAGCTAACACTTCTTTAGCAATCTCTGAAACTGATTTCTTAGCAGGGGCAGAAGCTTTCCCGTTTAAGATTTCATTAACACGTTTCTGCACGGCATCGTATTTATCGCCTAGCGCCTTCTTACGTGCGTCACCCGAACCGAACTCTCCATCAATAACACGTCTTGCCAATGCGTCGATTGTTCCCGATGCACTAGGAGTTGAACCACCGCCTGGTGCTGTATTACTGCTATACTTTGGAACAATGAATCCTCTAATATATCTGCCGTTTACAGATAATTCACGGCGGGCAACCTTTCTTCCCTTATTGCCTTCAATAACATGAATAACACCGCCTGATGTGTATTCTACAACACCGACATGATCTGGATTTCCTGTATTGTCTCCAGCGCCTGAATCCTGCCAGTCGTATAGAATAATATCCCCACCCTGTGGAACATAACCATCGTTTTCAACCCAGATTCCTTTAGCCTTTGCGCCTTCGATCATATAATGGCATGATACCTCAAGTGGAACCGCGTCTGTGTTACCAGTTGCAATAGCAGCAGCGCTAACAGTACCAGCGCACCACTCGTCGGAGTACTGCAATTTGTAACCTCTTGCCCTTGGTGTGTGTGAATTGTAAATGTCAATTACCTCTCTGAATGATCCGTCTGCCTCATTCTTTCCGATCCAGGATTGCATTTTAGCAACCATTGCTTGTCTACTTCCCATTTCATTACCTCCATTTCCAGCATTTTCTGCGTTATCGTATGATGTTAGATTGTAAAGTTTAATAATTTGCATAAGACTATCAACGTATGTAGAAGACGTTGCATATCCATCTGCCTTGATGGTTTCAAGATATGTCTTAGGGTCTGTAATTCCTTTCAAGTTTTCATATCTTGAAAGTTGGATAAACTCAAAATATCCCTTGACCCCGTTTTCCATGCTGTCATATGTGCGAAAGTTATCTTTAATAGTTGTAAGAGTGCCCGCCGTGTACTCTTCCTGCGTTGTCATATTAACGCTGGGGCCCGTCCATTTTGTACCGCACTTCATACCAAAATAATTGTGATAATCGGCAGCAAGTTTGCTTATGCCCCATCCACTCTCTAAAATCGCCTGGGCGATAATAGGACTGTTAACACTGATTCCGTATGAACTGGCATACTTCTTCACATATTTCGCAATATTGGCAACAAACTTCTGTTTCTTTGCGTCTAATAGCATGATCTCATTCCTTCTTTCTCTTTGTGTAATAACATATATAAATTTGTATACGAAATAGGGCATATTTTTATAGTCTGATATCGTATATAAAAATGTATATAAAATAAGGGACAAAACCAGCAATAAAATAATACCTGGTCTTGTCCTTTTTTTAGACCTAAATTTAGAGATATACCTAAATTTATCCCTATTTCTAGGTCTAATTATCGGGTAATTATTCGTCCCCGTTTTCGTCCCCTGCATTGTTCATAAGGGCTAATACTGCTTTAGCAATTGCATTTTTATCAGCCTCATTGAGTGTATATGCTGGACCCTGAATACCCTGAGGCCCCATTGGTCCCGCAGGTCCTGTATCTCCCTTAGGGCCTGTAGCCACTGCATTGTCCCCGTTTTTGTAATTAAGATTAGAAACCATTAACACCGCACCGAGGAAAGCCCCAACAGCTGTGATAGTCTGTGCGATTGCGTCTGCACATGGTAAATCCCATAATGGGAAAACAGAAGCAACGAAAGTAGAAGCAGCGGGAAGCACAATAATTGCAACCCATTTAAAAACGTCATAAATTTTATTGTTCATAATAATGAACCTCCTTGTTATTTATTTATTAATGCCCATGTCTTCACGTAGAAGCGAACTGTCTTTTTCTCTTGCGCCTTCATCTGATACAACGGGCAATGTAACACAATATTTATATCCGGCCTCTCCGTCTCCGTTTCCGCCAAGTGAATTGTACGGAACAAAAATTGCGTCAAGCGTTGCCTTTTCTTTTAGCGTGATAGCCTGACGCCTTGCAATTTTATCCGTCATAAACACTAGCTTGTCATGCCCTATGCCGATAAGAAGCTGTTTAATTCCGTCGTTTTCTTTTCGAGTCTCGACCAGGATTTCATTCAACTTCTTAATCATTTCATCATGCTTTTCTAGTCCGTCTTTTAATTCTTGATAACGATTATCGCTTTCGTCGTTTTTCTTATCATGCCTTGTGATTAGATACTGAATGAATGTGAAGAACGCCCCGGAACTGATCACCGCTATAATTACATCCTGTGTCAAAGGCTACACCTCCTTCCAACCGTATACACCAGGGGCCCATACGTTATTATCGATTGTAGATTCGTATGTTTTCCCGTTGTATTTTACACGGTCACCTTTCATATATGGGTTTGTACTTCCTGGCTGTTCCCATCCAGGTATTCTGCTTTCATCAGGTATAAGAACCTTTGCAAAAAGAGATACGGCTGCGTCAGGTGTCCATGTTGCCTGGCTAGTGTGTGCTTGTAGTACTTTATACAGCACGTCGTTATATTGGACCCTATCATTTACAGCATAGCTTGCCCCAGCTTTCCATAGTGGGAAAATCTCTGGGGCCTGTAAAGCCTCTTCATCAGGAAGGCTTGCCGCCGCCTTTTCAATGATTGGGCGTAAGCGTTTTGCTTTCTCTAAAAAGTAATTTGTTTTATTCATCGCCAACACCTCCCATAAGTACATCATAGGCAGCAGCCTTTTCTTTCACTGTCTGCGCCTCGTCAATATATTTGTCTGTTTCTGTATATGTTCGATTGACGCCAGGTGGGTCAATCGCCTCAGCGTAATCACCTTCTGGAAGTCCACCATGGATATAAAAGCCTTCATCTGAATATGTCTTGATCGAACCATTTTCCAATACTTCTGTTTTGATCATCGTTTATACCTCCATATATATATGTCAGGGAATTGCCTCAATAACAGAGGCGTATGTACTCCAGTTAGTCGCTGTTTTGTATGTATCGACCATAGAAGGATCGACATAAATTTTGCCTGTGCTGTCAGCGATAAGGGTACCAACTAAAGCATTTGCATTTTCAAGTGGAATCAAAGCAGTCCCTCTTATTATTAATTTTGATAATTTGTTATTGAAAAATGCATACGCACCTATACTATCTACATTTTCATTTAAAGAAATATCTATTTCTTCGCAATTAATATTCCCATCAAATGCGTATGCCTCGATTGTTTTAATATTACCGAGAGTAACTTTTTTTAGTGCAGTCATCCTATTACATGCGGAATTGCCAATAGTTATTGCTTTTGGCAAGTACAATTCAGTAATTCTACAACAACCTGCTAAAGCGCTATCACCTAACGTTTCTACATTCTGTATATTTATTTTAGACAACATTCCACACCCACTGAACGCTGATAAATCAATAAATGTTACATTTGGCAAATACACCTCTTGTAATTTTCCACAATAATAAAAGCAAGAACTACGTACTGATGTAGCATTTTCATCACTAACAGATGTAATATCACCACTTATCATGTCGACATATTTTTGAAAGCTATTAAGTGCGCTAGGAATATCTCCAGCTTTAATCATTTCAGTTGATCCTAGCTTGTTTCTAAATGCATCAGTAATAGCTACCCATGCTTCTTTTGTCATGTAAACTAAGTCTGCCATATCTACACCCCCTTTTACATTCCAGTACTTTCTGCGTTGGTAAATTGTGCCAACACTTCGTTTGTGATCAAAGCTTTGTCTGTATCTGTTAAAATATAAGCTGGGCCTTGAATACCTTGAGGACCTTGTTCACCATCATTAATAGAAACAACGTTTACTCCGTCAATAGAAATAGTTGTAACAGTTCCTTTTTTAGAGGCTTTCACAATAGGAGAGTGGCCAGCTGGTCCCGTTGGACCTTGAGGCCCTGTTTCTCCAGTTGGCCCTGTTTCTCCAATTGGACCTTGTGGACCTGTGTCCCCTGTTTTACCGATAGGACCTTGAGGTCCCATTTCTCCAGAATCACCCTTTACACCTTGAGGCCCTGTATCACCTTTTTCGCCGTCATTAACCGTAGCAATGGCTTTTCCATCAACTGAAATTGTTGTAACTGTCCCGGACTTCGTAGCCGTTACACTCGGTGAGTGTCCAGCTTTACCAGTGGCACCTGTTTCGCCCGGGTTCCCTTGAGGACCTTCTGGACCTTGTGCGCCTGTTTCTCCCTTGGGTCCCTGAATACCTTGAAGGCCTTGTTCACCTTGAGGACCAGTTGCCCCATTGTAAACTTTCGCCTTAGTCGTTCCAAACGGATCTGTAATATAAATTGTTGCCCCGTCTTCGTCCTGTGTAACCTTAGCGCCAACATCAAATTTTACAGCGTCAACAATGCGTCCGCATTCTTCTGCATATGCGCGGCACGCTTCTCTGTAAGTAATAATATCGTCCGGGACTTCGATATAGTCACCATAGATATATCCAGTTCGATCGTTACAGATATAAAAAGTATTTGTGCCTTTTGTTTTTTCTGTCTCGCTATTACTGAATACAAGTCTAATAGGACAAACATCTTTTTCATCAAAGATATCTTTATCAATGATGGCAGCAAAACCGCTTTCATTAGCAAAAAGCTTAACAACATTATTGTCAATCAAAGCGATATGCGTATCGAAGTCTGTTGTCTTATCGTCTGTAAAGATAACAAGTTCATCTGTTTTATTGCCATCTAAATATCTGAGAATCGGTACAACAGATGTAGTTACACGAAAATCATTCATATAAATTTTAGCCATTTAGAATACCTCCTTAGTAGACATTGGTTCCTGTCTTTCCCGCAATCTCTGCAATTGTTTTTGAAAGCGTCTTTTTAGATGTTCCGAGTTTAATGGATTTGTATTTCCTAGTAAGCACATTGTAAGTTGTCTCTGTAATGCGCATTTCTTCATTCGCCCCAAATTCAGGGAAAATAACGGAAATTTTACGGCCACATGTTGCCTTACCTTCATAATTTGCAATACTACAACTTGTTGTAACTTCTGGGCTTGTTGAAAGCGTTGGGGCAGCAGCAATTAACTGTTCCTCTGTTGGCTTTTTTTCAAACTGAGAAGATAGATCACATAATTGTGCTGCTTGCATAGGGTAAGCATCAACAGATTTTCTTTTATATGCCCAAACCTGTTCTTCAACTCCATCAACTTCTTTTTTCCAAAATAACACCTGGTTAGATTTTGCATTGTCCATATCAATTTCACGTTGAAAATCTGACATATTTACAGAGTATTTAATAGGTTCAAGTTCTGGATCTTCGTCGTTTACTTGATTTTCTTTGTAAAATTCCATCTCTGTATCTTTGTTGTATCGCCAGTATCCTCCACCGAAATGATCAAGAATACTTCCAGTTGTTCCTTTCATATGATCTGCAATAGACTTAATAGAATTTGATACAACCCCATAATCATATGTTGTATTAGGAACCTTTATTTTTACTATCGATTCTCCAGTATGATTAATGAGTTTATATTTTGCGGAAGAATACCCAGATAAGATTTCAGCAATTTCATCAAAATCAATGTAACCAACAGGTTCAACATAAATATATCTAAGCCTTGATGAAAGGTGTTCCGCCTTTACAGTGATTTTGTGATCAATGGTATATTTTACGTCGTAAATTTCAAACGAAAACTTCGAATTCTTTAATACATCTTTATAACACTTGATAATGTTCCCAATCACTAGATTTTCAATGTTATAATCAGAAATTGCACACACCATTGATAAAGTAAGGTTACCGTTCATAACCTCTGTGACTTCCATACTTAAAATATTTTCAGGCTGTTTGATTTGTTCGCCCCAAATGTTTTCAGGGTCTCCCTTGAATAATTGGACTTCATTTAGTTCTAACATTTTCTCACCGCCTTTTAAATTCTGTAATACATTGGTGCAATTTGTATATTTTTAAAAGATGATACGCCTTGTGTTTTAAGATCGTGACGTCCACCGCCAGGAATAACAAGTAAAGTTCCAGAAAGACCAGCGTATACTTTTTTAATCTTTGATAATTTATTATCCCACGTGCACGCCGTACCTTCTAAGCCGTTGAAATCAAAGCCAACTTCAGAAGTTGTTCCGTATCCTAGAGATTCGCTAACCGAAATATAATGGTTGCTACCTTCACAATTAAAGAGTTGACTATATGTACCCTCTGGTACATAACATCCAGACATTAAAATATACGCATCAAATTGTGTTGGATTATAAAAAGGGAAAACGATATCTCTAACGTCATTTTTGTAATAAAAGTACGTTGTTTTACCCTCAACAACAGAATTTGATGATTCCATTCTAAAATTTTCTGATTTTCCAACATCAAAAACTAAAGTGCATTTTACTCCATAGTATTTTGTACCGTCTTTCCCAATAAGTGGGATTTCAACAACCCCATCATTAGCATTTACTTCAATATATTCACCTACTTTAGTTCCGTCTGATTTGTAAAAATCAGCATATAGACTTAAGCTTTCTGTTACAGCCGGAATGAATGTAAATTTAAGAGTGCTTCCTGCGTTTGTAACTTTTGCATCGATTGAATAGCTTGTTCTATGGCTATATTGATCAATAGTGTATGGACATAATACATAATCACGCGCTATCATGCTTTCACGAAGGAAACGCTGAGGCTTGCAATTGAATTCGAGATCAAAAGATCCTGAGTCATTGCCTGTTCCTGTATGTGCGTCCGCTGTAAAAGGTCCCCTGAATTCCGCATAACGTACCTCGTCTGGGTGGTATTGGTCAATTAGTGTATGATATCCAGGGTTAGAAAATAAATACCCGCGCAACTTATCAACGTTTTCACCGAAATTGCTAAGAATATTACAGTCAGGGTATTTTACTGCAACATTGTTCCAACCACCATTATCAACAAGAATATCTCCATTACGTCCCGGTACATGGATTTGATCGACATCTCGTGAAGGGGCGCCGTATGTCCCCTTCCCAAGAATAAACATCTCACAAGCGGCGCCAATATTGACGCCGTCAAATTCTAAAAAGCTATACCCATCTTTGAATGGGAATTGTTTCATATTATCGTATGCCATTAGTAGGCCTCCCTTCTTACGCGGTCGAAAATGACTTCCGCCACTTTGTCCGCAAGTGTTTCTGTATCTTGTCCAGCTGCACCATATACATTGATAGTAGTAGCACCATAATTAGTTGTATTTCCTGATCCTTCGCTGTAGTATGATCCACTAGAAGCACCGACAATACCGTCAGTAGTGATTGTACCGTTTAATCCTCCAGAAATTGCCCCGGCTGCAAGTCCTGCTGCTTTCTGTAGCATAGGAATTCCAGCCTTGATACCGCTAGCAAGTCCTGACATCATGTCCGGCATGTATGTGTGGAAGTCGCTAAGTGGTCCAACATCTGGTTCGGAGAAATGTAAGAAGCTTCTGATTTTATCAGCAACTCCCTTAACAGCGCCTGTCACTTTACCTATAGCGCCTCTAATGCCGTCTGCGATACCATCGATGATATCACGACCCCAACGTAAAGCTTCACCAGGTAAACTTGTAACAAAGTTTCTCACTCTTCCGAAAATATCCGAAAAAATACCAGGGATTTTTTGAATTGCGAATTTTACCCCGTCAACCATACGTCCAACTGTATTCCCAATATGTTCCTTAATTGCGGTCCAAATTGATGACGCAATTCCACTAATACCATTCCAAATTGTAGAGAGTGCATTCCCAAGATTTGAGAAGATTTTCGAAGCATCTTCTTTTAACTTTGTAAAATTTCCAGTCACTAGATCACATAATAATAATACGGGACCTAGAACGACATTTTTGATATACTCCCATGCACCAGCAGCGATATCTTTGATTCCGTTCCAAATTCCTGTGATTAGATTCTTCATGATATTAAATTCTGTTGTTACAAAATTTACGATCAACTGCACGACTGGGTTATTTAAGATTGCGGTGAAAATCCCAACGAACATCGAATATATATTGTTCCATGTATTTATTACAGCATCTTTTACCTTTTCCCATACTGTGGCAATTGTTTCTGTGATTGTGCCCCAGTTTTTAATAATTAAAATGAGGGCGGCGATTGCCGCAACGATTCCCAATATAATCCAGGTTGTAGGATTTGCCATCATTATGGCAGACTGGACAGCCATAACAGTATTGTATACAGTGAGTACAGCATTAAGTACACCGAATGCAACGGCTACTGCCACTATAACATCTGCTAAACCCCTGATATCACCTACGTTGTCAATAATCAACGATAGACCATCAACAAAAAGCCCAATACCGTCACCAATTATAGAAAAGAAGCCTCCCCAGTCGAAAGATGAAATTCCGTTCACAATATTTGTGATAGCATCAGCGATACTATTTCCGATTGATTCCCAGTCCGCTGTTTGTGCCCACGCGATCGCTTGCTGCACTAAATTAGAAGCAGCGTCAGCCAACGCTTGAAAACCTGGAAGCATTGCTGTTACAAGTCCATCAATATTAATTCCATCTAAGCTATCAGAAATACCAGAAATAGCACCAATACCTACTTGAGAAATCATGTCAAAAGCTGGCTGCAGCTTGTTTACAGCTGTTTCACGTAATCCATCCATCGCTTGATCAACAGTTTTGTATTCTGTCGCCATTTTTGTAAACTTGTCAGATGTTCCGGCTTTTTCAACAGCATTAAAGAAATCTGTAGTAGATACAGTTCCAGCCTGAATATTGGTAATCAAGTCCTGAACACTCATGCCCATTTCAGAAGCAACAGCAGCCATACCAGCAGGGGATTGTTCAAGCATTAGCTTAAAATCTTCCCATGCGACTTTAGGTTTAGCCGCCATCTGTGTGGCTTGCTGAGATAGCGTCTTCATAGCCTGTGCTGGGTCTGCAGAAGCAGCAGCAAGACCGCCGAAAGCCTTTACAAGGTTCTGCGCGCTTGCAACGCCTACCGCGTCAAGCTGTGAGTATGTAGAAGCCATATCAGAGGAACTATAAATTGTTGCTGTCGCAAAATCCTGCAATTCTTTTTTAACTGCTTGAATTTCGCTTTGGCTGTGTTTAGTACTAGCATTTGTCTCGAACGTCTGCCATGCTTTAGAAGATTCTGAAAGATCGCCCGATAAGCTACCAATAGCACCAACGACATTCTGAATACCTGACTTCAATAAGTTGAGTCCGCCAGTGATAGCACTAGACACTAAATTGGCCTTCAAAACACCACCGAATATACCGGCGTTGTTACTTCCCTCTTTTAAGCTGTTGTCTGTCTTCCCGAGTGCTTCCTGAACCCTTTTCATCGCATCGTTAAAGTCCGATTCATCGCCTTCAATCTTAACAGAAAGTGTATAATTTGACGCCATACATTATAACCTCCTTCCTGGCTTATTTTTTCCTTGTGATTTTTCCCGCGTTTGCTGCGTAGATCTTTTTGATCCATCCGGCCTCGCGTTTTTCAATCTCTTCAATAGAAGATAATTTTTTCTTTTTATCATTTTCATTCACTACTGGCATTCTTTTTCGCCATAATTCGCGGAAACGTTTTCCTTTTTTCCTATTCGCATTTGTAACAGCATTTAATACTGCGTTACGAATAAGAGTGGTATCAGATACGGTTTTATCTTCGTATGCCTTTTTAATGAAAGCTTTTTCCGTAGGCGTTAGTTCGTTGTATTCCTTTCGTGAATAGTTAAAATGAACAACGAACCATGCGAAATCTATTTCATCCGCGTATGGTTCGATTTCCTTTATTTCGTCGGCTGAACGTCTATCAGTCTGGAAATACTGGTAATCCGTTAGCCTACGCGGAATAAAAAAGGGCAGTCCGCCTGAAGCTGTTTCTGAATTAAACCAACAACAGCAACGTATCCTTTTGTTTCGATAATCTCGTCACAAATTTCTCTTGCTTTGCTAGGCGCAACAAAAATATCAGCGCCTTCTTCCTTTAGACCGTAAGAGAAAAACGCTTCTGTAGCATTAATAGACATTAGACCGCTGTTATCAGAAAGCATCATGGACATACTAGACTTACCGCCTGACGCGTTCTCGATCATCTTTAATCTGCCGATATTAAACTTTAATACATAATTTTTTCCGTTGTGTTCAAACATATTTCTGTTCTCCTTTGCTTTTTACATGTTTATATAAAGAAAGCGGAGACAACTGCTTTAGTGTTATCCCCGCTGCGCAGCTACTGTGGCTTTGTGTCAGTAGATGGTGCGTTTGCTGTAAGATCTACAAGTGCACCCATTCCCTGAAGCGAAACACTGTAAGTCATAGCATCGTCATATGGTGCTTCTAAATTATATTCTGTGATGCATGCAAGACCGCCAAAAAGGCCTTTTCCTGCTTTCTGATCATATACTTTGATACATACTGGGTTAGACTTTTCAAAAGCATCAGAAAGCGCCTTGTGTGCGTTCCCGTCCTTAACATATACACCGCCGTTATCAATTGACCATTCTTTCATACCAGCGATAGAAGACTTCCAGCCTCCCTCTGTGTCTTTAGAAGTGACTTCGATTGTATCAGCCGAACGGTTGATAGTTAATGATTGCTGACCTTCAATAGCAAGCAGACTAGCGCCTGTAGCGTCCCAGATTGCTAATACAATGTCTTTACCGGCTGTAGCACTTGCTGCTTCACTAGAAAAATCACAATAAGCGTTGGCGTCAAATCCACCTTCGAAAATCTGTGGAATATATTTATTATCCATTTTCTTATACCTCCATTAGTTTATTTGATTTTAAAGCCGTAAGAAATCTTGAATGAAAAACCCACGACTCCGTGTTTTTCTCCCGTCTCTTCGTCCTGAATTGTCTGTAATCCTTCATCAGTCTGCATGACTAGGACGTATGGGGCAGGAATAGTAATGTCCTCTGTCATAGCTTCTTCAATGTCTTCAATAAGCTTATACAGCGGAACAGAAGATTTCACCGCATCAGCTATAACGTGGACCCATATAGTGTAGTTTTTACAGAACATCGTCTTTGTGTCCGCAGGTTCTACACTAACAACCTGTGCGTATGAAAAAGGGGATACCGCATCAACCGGCACAACGTCGTAACACTTCATGTTCGCGTTTGCCTCAATCTTTGCTTTTACCGCCTTCACAAGTTCTGTAAGTGGAAATTGTTTTAGCATGTTGTATCACCCCTTCGCTATTTTTCTTATTGCGTCTATTAAATCCTCTTTATATATTGGTGCTTGTACATCTACGTTATCTTTCAAGAAGTGCTGGCCCGGTACGAATCCGCCGCCTTTTGTCCTATGCCCGTATTCAACATGTGGGGCATATTCTTTAACATATCCCATTGTGTTCTTTTCAAAACGAACAGAAGATTTTAATTCACCATGCGGACCGCCTGGCCTAGTCGCCTCTGTAGAGACAGGCGTTCCGCCTTTGCCTTTACGCTGTGCGCGCTGTACCATCTGCCCCATTTGCTTTGTCACTACATCATCAAAGCTTGCTTGTGAAAGCGCCTTTAATTGATTAGCTAAATGTCTTGTAGCATCGACGCTATACTTAATTTTCATTCCTGTGTGACCTTGCGTGAATTACAACCCAGCGTTCTGATAATTCCAGGATCGTTTCAATTGAATATTTCACGCCGTCAATCAAAACCGAATCAACCCCGCGTAATACCTTGCGCGGAATCAATAAGGCGTATTTTGAAGTATTGCGCGTTACGTCTGACCCGTATAGAGAAATTTCTTCCGCTGTCCACGGTGAAAACCTTGCCGGGCATGTTGCTTTTACATCCCACCCATCGGGTGTAACGTTTCCTAACTCGTCCTCTGTCTCTTTTGGCGTTAACAATAGGCATTTTTTATACATCATAAGAATCGAACCCTTTTTGAACTTCCGACATTGTCGCTATTGCGGTATATCGAAAACTCGCTTTCATATTCTGAGAGAATGTCGTCAATGAATGTATCAGAGAAAACCCCCGAAGCATTTTCAGATTTGATCCCCTCGTAGTAACGTCTGCGGTATGCTTTGACAGAAGCCTCCGCACATACACCATTAAATAAAGCAGGAAATTCTTTTTCGCTTGAAATACCAAGGCGTATACAAATACGGTCAAGGACGGTCTGGGAGATTTCTCTCATGACCGCCTTGTCGCATAATTCGCCTGTCATACGGCACTCAATACGTTTTTCAATTTCAGAAATCATATGTCATGCCTCCTTGTTCCGACTATTTGGCAGCAGCAATAGTAGCCTTTACAACACCAGTTGCATCTTCTGGATAGAAGACAACACCAGACATAACTAATGTGTTGATACAAGCATTGTCACCTTTAACATAGTGAGTCATACCAACTAAGCCTGTTTCGTCAGAAGTAAGACCGAATGTTTCAGCAACATCACCGTCTGCAGAAACGTAAGCACCGTTGATATTTTCTTTTGCTGTAGCAATAACTGTACCAGCTGTAACAGATGGATCGATAACAACAGTTCCAAGGCCTAAGAAGTCGTTAACGTACTTAAACCCAAAGGCGTTCTGTGTTGTGATCTGTGCAGTTGCTAAGTAATCAGCAACATCTGTAGTGTTTACAAAGAAAATAGGTTCAACGTCCATATCTGTGAAATAAGTAGATACAGCGCCCCATGCAGCAGCAAGTGCCCCCTGTAAAGTAGCAACCTTCGCTGTGGCTTTTCCTGTACCAGTTGCAAGCATTGTATAGAAAGCTTTCTTAACGTCTTTCTGTACGTCCTTTACGAGTAAGTCGTCAGTTTTATTTACTGCTTTGTCTTTACCTGATCTCTGGATCGCCTCAGCTGTAGTCTGTTTGCGGTACTTTTTGAGATCGATTTCAAAAGAATGTGCCAAAGTTCTATCGTACTTTGTCAGCGCGATTGTTTCACCTTCAGCAACCTGTTCTGGTGTAGTCTTTTTTGTGTACTTGTACTGTTTTACAAGGCTGCCTGTTGGCATTGGTGTAAGTTCTGCCACGCCTAAGATAGTCTGTAATGATTCAACACCAGCAACTAATCTCTCGTTATGATCGATCGAAATAGCTGGTTCAATGTCAGTAGTCACAATTGTGCCTGTTTCGACGGCAAACATCTGTCTAAAATATTTATTCATAGTTTCTATACCTCCGTTAGTGTTTTAATTAAAATCTACTTGCGCTTACGCGCCTTCATTAGAGTAAGAAGCCCAAGGCTTTTGTTCTCTTATGAAAAACTATAAGTAGTCTGTAACATGACAATGTATATATGTTAGAAAATCTCTCACGTAATAGATTTTTTATACTCATTGAGTGTTACTGAAATAAATCAATGTGTTCTGCGATAGCTTTCTGACGTTCTGCGCGGTTCGTAATCTTTAAGATATCCGCTTTTGTCAGTGTGCTTCCGCTTTTACCAGTAGCAGGGGCTTTTCCCTTTAAAGCGTCTTTAACGGCTGTCTGTACCGCTTCTTTAAATGCCTTTGAGAATGCCTCAACTTTGGTTTTTGTACTGTCAGCATCTTCTGCGATTAAGCTTGATACTACCTCGTCAGGTACGTTCACGCCGTCGTCGCGTAACATAGTTCTCGCTGTCTTTTCCATTTCAGCAATGCTATTTGCACGCTTTAATTCATCTAATTCTTTCTGTAAGGTGTCGCGTTCGTGTTCCGCTTTTTCCTGTGCGTTCATCCCAGCCAGCTTTTCAGCCTCGGAAATCTTTCTTTCCTGTTCTTTCTGCCACTTCGCGAATTTCTTATTGATGATCTCGTCTACCTCAGCGTCAGAGTATTTCTTAGTGCCATTGCTGTCTGGTTCCGCTTTGCCGTTGTTTCCGCCCTTGTCGTCGGCCCCTGGGTTTCCGCCTTTAGCGCCTTCGTCGTTCCCGTCGTTGCCTCCGTCTTCTGCGAAAATCTGTCTCAAATAATCTTTAAACTCCATAGTCCTGTCCTCCATAATTTAAAGTCTTAATGCTTGACTGTGTGTATTTTTCCATAGCTTTTAACGACTTCAATGCTTGGTCGCTTTTTATGACCTCCGCCAGGAAATCAGAAAAAGGAAATATAAAAAGAAGCCAAAAAGCTTCTTTAAATAACTTTTACATGCGCAGGATATCCGTCCTGTAATAGCCTCATGCCCACCATAAACGCCGATACAAGGAATAAACTCTTATCCCCTAGTTCTTCTAGGGATAACTCATAAAAACCCTTAGAAAGCGAAAATACGGGCTTCTCATGGGCAAGCTGTCCAATAGAAGCGGTTAATGTCTGTACCTGTGAAGTGACTGCCTCACATACAATATCTTTTCCGCGTTCTGCGTATCCAGCGTGACCGCTAACCGTTAATGTTTTCTGCGTTCTTTTTATCGTTATCATTGGCTTCACCCTCCACAAGGAATTTTTCGAATTCCTCAAAACCGAAATTCTGTGATCCGTCGTAGCGTTTTACTTCTTTCCCGTCTTCCAAGAAAACAATCAACGGAATTCTAGCGACTTTATAAAGTCTTGCCAGTTCTGGTTCTCTCTCTGCGTCGATAAAATCAACCTGTCCCGGAAAAACGGCAGCTAGGCCATCGAAATAATATTCTCTTAAGTGTTTGCATGGGCCACACCAGCTTGCCATGAAATACAAAAGCTTTCTTTCTCTTTTCACTTTTCTTTTTGCCATCCTTTTTTAATCCTCCGTAAAATTCTTAATGATTTCAGCGGCTTCTTCTTTCTGTTCCGCTGTGTATTCTCTGCTTGCAATTCTGTCTGATAACCACTTATCCCAGTCAACGGCTGGTTCCGTGTGACATCTGCACCATGGGTGCATAGGCGGGTAATTAGTCCCCGCGCTTGCCTCTGATATGTCGTATACATTGCCATCTAACGCTTTGCAGTCACTGCACACGCGATTATCGCCGGCTGTGCAATATCTGTATTGGTTAATGCCTGCCTCCGCGAAAGCCTCGGAATTTGCACGATTAAACATTCGCGTGCCTTCAGTATAAAGAAGTCTGTAAGCGCTTCTGCGAGATACGCCATCGAAACGGTCGCATATCTGCTTGCTTAGCTTGTCATAACTGTCGCCTCTGGCAATGCCTTTTGCGACATCACTATTGAGATAATCGGCTAGCTTTTCTCTGTTCGCCAGAAGTCGTTTCCCGAAGTCTGTATCTTTAATGATCTTCTGACCAACCTGTTTCGCGGCCCTACCGTCAAACTGATTAAAAGGGATCAGCCCTTGCACGCCTTCATAAGTGGAAATTGTGTAGGAGAGAAGGTGATCACCTATCAATGCGGCTTCCTCTGACGAAAGCCCTAATTGTTGCTTCATGATTGAAAGCTGCAGCCCCTCCAGGCGGTTCAGCTTGTAAATGGACTCGCGAACAGGCATTAGTGCTGAATATTCCGGATGCAGCCTAAAGAAATTATCCATGTCCTCATAAAGCATAGTCGCTTCTTCTTTTGTGAGTCGCTTCAGCATCACGCGGTACTCCAGCACGTTGTCTTTGCTATATTTCTGATAATAATAAGCAATCTCTTTTTCCAGTTTCTTTGATTCGCTGTCATAAAGGCGGGAAAGCTTTTTCTTTAAAGATTCCTCGCCTTTTTCTAAGTCTCTTTGCAACTCATTGAGTGTATTTGTGTATCTACTCATTCAGCCCACCGCCCGTTCTCTCTGTCGGGTAATCGGTTCTATAGCTTGTCTTATCGGCTTCTGCGTCAATCTTTTTGATCTCGTCTTTCACGTCATCAACAATAGACAACGCTTTAAGCTGTGTTTCTTTGCTTGTAACTCCAGAAAGCTGTGATGCAATCTGTGCTTCTTCTAACTGATTTGCTGGAATGTTTTGTGTAAACTGATAATCGATAAATAACCAGTCGTCAGCTTTTGCGCTTGTGACAGGATTAGAACAGATCAATCTATAACGGCGGTTCATAGCCCCGATGAATTTGTTCTGTTTCATCTTAGCTAAGTTCGACATTGCCAAAAGCTTGTATTTTAACGCAATACCAGAAGAAGCCCCGAAGTTTTTGTCAGAAATGTTGGCGACCATCGCAATTTGGAAAATGTCAGTTCTCAAATGTTCGATAAGGTTTTCCTGTGTCGTATCTCCGTTTGGCTTGTCCATGAACTCAACAATAAGTTTTCCGTCCTCGATTCCGTCAAAATTAATAATACGGTCGTCCCTGATTGTCTGCAGGTCTTCTTCTTTAAGCTTAGCACCCAAAATCTTCAAATATGCGTCTGCAAAATAATCAACGTCGTTTGCCTTTTCACTTATCGCCTTGTTGTATGCGTTAATCAGTGATAAGACAGGTTCGAATAATCCGGTACGTTCAGCATTCTCTAGGAATTCTGTAGCCGGAACTCCATCAAACCCGTGCATTTTTTCGTACTCGTCAAATTTGATACCACCGTCTGCCTTAAAATAACGGACCGTTTCGCCGTCGGAAATTGAACCACGTTTAATGTTGTGGTTATCGGTATACAGCCTTACGAAATAACGAGGCTGTGGGATAATGCTTTCATTATAGATAATAAAGGCATTCATGGGGGAGAGGACTGTAGAAGCTACTTCTCCCATTTCGTCTACGTAATACATCTCATATGCACTCCCGAAAATATCGCAAGTTTTTGCAATTTCTGCGTTCTGATCGTCCATCGAATTATATCTGTCATATCTCTGTAAAAAATCGTTTATGCGTTCATCGTTTGATGTAACTTTGATTGGGATTCCGCAGAAGAATCCGTTCATTGTATCAACAATATACTTAGCAAAATTTGTGGCTAGGCGGTTGTCCGGCTTATATGCCTTTTTCTTAGGCTGGTGAAAGATAGCATAGTCTGTTTGGTATGCATCATCTAAGTATTTATAATGTGACTGTACCAGCAGATCGTGCTGTCTAATGTATTCCGCTAGAAGTGGTGCAGTCATAACTTCATCGTCAGCGATTCGGAAGATCTTATCTTCAGCCTTGACGATCTTTCTGAAATAATTTTTTCTTTTCATCTTATTATAATCCTCCCGAAATCCTGTTTCTATGTGTCGTTCCCTTATCCATCTGTCGAATTAGCGACGCTGCACTGTCTGGGCAGTCGTCGTGTTCTGCATTCTCCGTGTAGTCTAAAACCTGGTTCATGTAGTCTCTGTCCGTTTCCTCCAGCCAGTAGATGTTTTTCCACTCACGGCGAAGATATGTCGAAATCTTGACATATTTGTTTTGTTTCTCTTGGTAAAGCTTTGGAAACATACCTCGCTTCTGTAATTCCTTAGCAAGATAACCCTTGTCGGCGTTCTTTTCGTTATAAACAGTCCCTGCTTTAAAGCGTTCCTGCAACACCTGGATTTCTGTCAAGCAATCGTCAACGTGCTTCTGCCATGTCTTTCCCAACGCGTAGATTTTGCCGTTTACTTTTTTCATGATGGTATATGCGGTCCAGTCGGCCCCGCCATAACTGGCGTCTATGTGAGATACGCCTTCATAAAGGAGTGTTTCATCGGCTGTGTAGTTTGGCTTTGTGAACAATGCTTTATCGTTAGCTATATGTTTTAATTCATAGTTGGCCGCAAATAAAGAAGGGTCCATACTTTCGCGTAAATCCCTTAGTTTGCTTTCACTAATTAGCCCAGTAGAGTAACAGTCATAGAATTTCTTATTTGGCATTAATTCGCTGATAGCATCATGTTTATGCCAGGGCGTGCAGGTATTGAAAATACGACCGCCCCTGTTCTTAATGTTCTGTAGTTCCTGATACTGTAATTTTGTTCGGTCTCGTTCAGCTTGTGATATTCTGTCTTGTACATTAACGATATCATCAGTAAAAATGTAATCGCTGTGCTTACCTGTTAAAGATGTATAAATACCAAGGCAAATAAGCTGTGGTGTTCCTTTCGTTCCCGTGTTTAAGTTGGTATCAATCTGGTAAGAATTGGATGTAATCTCAAGATCGACCCCATATATCTCTTTGACGATGTAAGAAAAAAGATCACTGCGCAAAATCTTATCGGTCTGCTTAGCGATCTCGATAACGTCTGTGTCAGTTTTTCTTATGAAGATAGTTGTTTTTGACGGCTTCAAGACAATAATCAGTGCAAGTGCAAAAGATACACACGTTGTTTTATAGGACCCACGATGGGCCAGTAATGTTTCGTCCGCTTCCTGCTTCCAAACCATGTCCTTAATCCATTCATTATGTAAGTCAGTTAATAGGTCGAACCCCAGCAGCCTAGCGTATTTCACGGGTTCTTCTTTTAACGACTTCACTAACTTTTCGTTCATCGTCAATCACCCCCGTTTAAGTCTAAACTTCTTCCCCTTTCAATATAGCTTCCACTTTTAAAGCTGTTTCTGATACTGGGGTAGAAACATTAACATCTGTTTCTCTCTTGTCTCTCCATTCGTCATGTTTACGGTTTTTCAACCAGAATATCTGTGCTGTGGTATTTGGAGGGTAGTATTTTTCATCCGGACCCACGAAGCCTGTGGCGCTTTTGAATAAAGCGTTTTCAACTTCTCGATCAGCTGTATCCTTAGACTCTTTTAGGAGGTCTCGAAATTCCTGGTTTTCTTTTTTCCATCTATAGAAAACGTTTTTGCTAACGCCCATATTTTTGTAAATTTGTTTTTCAATTAGCCCGTCACGGCACCAGCCCTGAATTCGCAATTTATTCTCAGGGGTTAGCCATTCTTGGACATCAATTTTTTTTTCTTCCTGCCATAAAATTACCCCTTTCTTATGTTCTGTGTATCCTCTTTTTTGTTAAAAAATAGATAGGGCGGTAAAAAAATAAAAACCTACAAAGTGTAGGGAAAGGAGGAAAAATGAAGAATGTGGAACAACCGCCCTATAATAGAAAAAGCAGGGATCCTGTGAGTTCCTGCTTTTATCTACTCTATTATTATATAATATATAGTCTGGACTGATTGGACCAGTTTCTACTTCAGTTATTGTAGCTAAGAAAGAAAACATGATTGATAAAGAAGTATATAAAGGGTAAGAGTCCTTTTAATGTATACTTGAAATATTCTAATAATAATGTATAATATTTACGAAGAGGGCTAGAAGATAGGGTGGCTTTTAGTGAGCCGCCTTGTTGAAAGGTCTTCTAGTAAGAAAGAGGCTTCTGATGGTGTCCTTTGAAAGGGTGCTTTAATCAGAAGTTTTTTTGCTTTCTCCTTTTAAATAATTTTATGTTAAAAAAATAGACCCGACCATCTATGATCGAGTCTATCCATTCCTTATTTTCTTTTTCCACAGGAAGAGCATTTCTGACCGATAACTACTGTTTCTGTCCATGCTGCTTTATCGACAACTGTTTTCGTACCAGTTTTCACTCTCTGAGTTTCGTATACAGCGTCGTGATGAACTGTTTTATTTTCCGTAATATTGTGACTAGTATGTCCATACTCAAGACAATGCATATCCATATCATCTGGATTTGTTGTTTTATATCCACATTGGCGGCACTCTGCCCCCGCATCAACTCTCACTTGCTCATCCCAGGCATCTTTCACTTTGACCTGTCTGTTTTCATAAACATCTTCCTGGTGAGTTACTGCTGGATGATTCACAGTTTTTGTAACGTTAACCCAGGTGTGTGTGAGATGGCTTGCTGTTTGAGCCGCTTCCGCTGTTTGGTTTGCTTGAACCAGAATCTGGTTTGTGAGATGGCTTGCTGTTTGAGCCGCTTCCATTATTTGGTTTGTTTGAACCGGAATTTGGTTTGCTTGTGCTGCCGGAATTGTCTTTACTGCCAGATGTAGAAGGCTTTTTAGTTTCTTCCTTCTTATCA
>JABLTL010019658.1_pt1 | contig 21726 bp, 19 predicted proteins | sample 7160151 | NCBI WGS metagenome assembly JABLTL01 (sample SAMN14651223, study PRJNA627086) | human gut metagenome | isolation source: feces | host: Homo sapiens
CTGAAGGGAACAGATGCGTCTCGAGAATGTGCTTTCAATGTGAAAATGGCACCTACTGATTGTATAAAATAATTTTGAACACCTACTTAATATGCCCCAAATATCGATACTCGTTGCCGTTTACAACACCGCACCATACCTGCCGCAATGCCTCGATTCGCTGTGCGGACAAACGTTGCGCGACATACAGATAATATGTATTGACGACTGCTCAACCGACCAATCGCCACAGATATTGGCAGACTACGCCCAGCGCGACGCGCGCATCACGCTGTTGCGCACACCGCACAACAGCGGACAAGCCGCGGCACGCAACCTGGGACTGCAAATTGCCACGGGTGAATTTACCACCTTTGTGGACAGCGACGACTGGTTGGCACCCGACGCGCTTGAACAGGCTCTCGGGGCACTGGCACAGAACCCGGCAAACGATTGTGCCGTGATGCGCCTGATAAAGTACTACCCTGACGACGGACATGAGGTGGAGCACCCTCTGCACACTGGCGGCAAAGAGGCACTGACAGGCGAGGAGGCTTTTATGCTGAGCCTTGACAACTGGGCCATTCACGGGGTGTATGTAGTGCGCACCACGCTGCACAAGCGCTTCCCCTACGACGCATCGAGCATACTCTACACCGACGACCATGTGACGCACCTGCACTACCTTAATGCCCGCCGCGTGGTGATGTGTCAGGGGCGCTACTATTACCGTCAGAACCCGGCTTCCACCACCCGTGCCTGCTCCATGCGCCGCTTTGCGTGTCTTGAGGCCGACCTGGACAAGAGGCGGGCCATCGAGGCCGAGGCGGCCCAAGGGCATATTCCGCATTACGCTGCCGAGGCACTACGCTTGTGCGAGACGCAGCGGTGGTGCAACATGATTGGCAGCTACCTATTTCTGCTCGACAACAAAGCCCACTTTACGCCTGCCGAACGCCGCGAGGTGCTACAACGCATGGCGCGGGTGTTGCCCACCTTCAGCCGCAGCCTCATCGCCTGGCGCATCAAGTTGCACCCATTTTACTGGCCGTTCCACAGTTTCGGTTTGCTGCGCGCTCAATGGTGGCTGCTGCACAAGTGGCGCACATGGCGCCACAACAGGTAGACTTTCTCACCGCATCGCCCCATTGTGTAGCGACACAATGGGGCGACGCGTTCCGAGGCTGCTGAAAAATACCCCGACGCGAGACGCGTCGCCCCCATTAGAGCTAGCGTTTGGTGCTTGAAGAAACGCAAACACTAATGGGGGCGACGCGTCTCGCGTCGGGGTATTTTTCAGCAGCCGCGTCGCGCGTTCATCGGAGAATTTTTCAGCAGCATCGGGACACGTTGCCCCCCATTAGCGCTTGCGTTTCTTGCAGCACGTTTCAGCCCCCAAAAAAGTTTTCCCGTTTTTGAACCCAATTTTGCACACCTACTTAAAATGGCGTTGATGATTGCCGCAACCGAATAACAATGCACTCCGCATTACTATTCTACGACAAGCATCAACGCCATACTTGTTATTTACACTTAAACACCAACCAGGGCACAGTGGCCTTTGTGTTAGCTGCATCAGAGCTTTCATCACCCGCCCCGATATGGTGAATGGCACCATCGTCTGAGCGATACCACGAGCGGTTTGAACGGCCTGTTATATATATGGCATCAACAAAGCCATACTCGCGCAGCGCATCGGCAAAGTCCCACAGGGTTTCCTTATGACGCGTTTCGACAAACCATATGCTGTCGTCGGACATGCGCGCCAAGGCCCTGCGCTCCACCTTGCCATGCAGCACAAAACGGCTGGGCAACACGCCATCGGACACAAGTACAAACTGGCGGAAGAAAGCCCCACCCCGCTCGGCACAATAGTCCTTCAGCTTCTCGCTGCGCGACACGCCTATCACCACATTGCCGTTAGCCATGGCACAATAGCCCGCACGGGAGCGGTCGGTTTGCAACACCCTGCCGTCCACTACGAGAGAACCCAGATACTGTCCCTCGGCAGTGAAATCTGCGCAACGGGTGCTAAGCATAAGGCTGGTATCGGCAGTGTCGGGTGGCGACAGCACAATCTCGGCTTTAAGGTTGTCTATTTTGTAAAAGGTCATGGCCACACCCAGTATCGAGTCGCTGGTCACCTCTATCCGGCCTTTTACCGATTTGGTTGCCGATGTCCGCTCAAGTTTTTCCAAATTCTGTGAGGGCGATATGCCGACAGGCACACCAAAATCATAAAAATAGCGGTAAACCTTCCACCCCCCAAAACCACACGCACACACCATTATGGCAACTATGGCAGCAGCCACAAGTGTGGGCCATTTGCGTCCACGCCGCATTTTGGCAGGCTGTGCGGTTTGAGGCGAGCCACCATCCTCAATGGTAATGACAGGCACCTCGCCTTCGGGCTGTCCGGGAATGACATCAGGCTTTTCATCTATTATGATAACTGTCTTATCATTCATGTACTTGTCGTTTGTCATTGCCAGTCCTCCTTTTCCATTAAAGTTTTCAACTGTTTGAGTGCCTCCTTCGACGCTTTCAGCTTAAAGTCAACTCTCAAGCGATTGCCAGAGAGCAACAGTTCCTGACTTACCGTGTTAATGACATAAATGTAATTGCGGTTGACAATGAGGCTCTTGCCCACACGCACAAACATTTTGTCGGCAAGCAACTGCAGTTTCTCGTCAAAGAAATGCAGCTTGAAGGTCATCTTGTGCGGCTTGCCATTGGTAAGATATACGTCCGAATAGTTGCCATCGGCAGATATGAACGCTATATCCTCTGTTTGGATACGCACAAGTTCTGTTGATGTAGATATTTTAAGCCATTCCATAAGCAGGTGTTCAAAATCTATACTATACCCGTTGGGGAATTCTTGGTAACGGGTTAACAAGTTGACAGGTTAACAAGTAAGTATGCCATACACTACTTATCCTCCTAAAGTCTAAATAGTAAGGAATCTGGCAAACTTACCTGTTACCCCGTTCACTTGTCAACTTGTCTACTAATTTCGCCAAAGCATATACTATTAGCGAATGCCTTAACTGTCAGCATCGCCCCTTCATACTACTTGCCGCCATTTATAATCACCACCGGCCAGCGTGCACTACCCTGTTACTTTTTCCTTACCGTACCTTTGGGCACATCAACCACCCATGTGCCGAGTGATGTCTTGATGGTGTATACGCCATTTCGCACTGAAACGATGCGGGCCGTCATGCCCATAAACGAGTAGGTGCCATCGCTTGCGCGCTTGATGGTGTACTTGCCAAGGGGCGTGTTTACCACCACATTGCCGTTTTTGGCACTCACCACGCCATAGGTGGTGCCCGACGGTGCACCGGCTATTCTCTGCTTTACTTGTTGCAGAGTGGTGGCAAGCACATTGTCATCGCCATTGTCGTGTTGTACTGTTGTGTTAGCAAAAGTTGCGGTGCATGCAGTAGCAGCGAGCACCATTGTGAAGAAAAACTTTTTCATAATTTTCTGTCGTTTTAATGTGATACATTTGTTATTTGACAGCGCAAAATTAGTGATGCCCGTTTCGGTTTCCAATTATTTCTTCACTGCATGTATAAGATGCCCGGCTTATTGTACAAGTTGACAAAAATCGGGGGTAAATTGCATGCAAGGTGCGCACCTCTCCTCAGCCTCAGCCCCCGACCCCACAGCCGAGCGGCGGGTAAATTGCACGCAAGGTGCGCACCTCTCCCCCACCCATTTGGCCTTATAAACAAATAACCGCCGCGTTACGCTTGTAACGTGGCGGCTTAATAGTATAACAATAGTGTGCTCGAAGCGAGACTCGAACTCGCACGGACATTTCTGCCCAAAGGATTTTAAGTCCTTCGTGTCTACCATTCCACCATTCGAGCGACCTGAGAGCGGAAAACGAGACTCGAACTCGCGACCCCAACCTTGGCAAGGTTGTGCTCTACCAACTGAGCTATTTCCGCAACATGTCAAAAACAAGTGAAGAGGAGGAGACTCGAACTCCCACGACACAATTGTCACTACCCCCTCAAAGTAGCGCGTCTACCAATTCCGCCACCTCTCCAGTTTGTAATTTGAATGTATAAAAGTTTGTTTCGCTCGAAATAGTCTTTCCTTACGAATGGAACGACTGTGCTTCGATTTTGAGAGCGGAAAACGAGACTCGAACTCGCGACCCCAACCTTGGCAAGGTTGTGCTCTACCAACTGAGCTATTTCCGCATTGCGTATCGTTGCCTCACTGCCTTGTGGCGGTTTAGCGAGTGCAAAGATACGCACTTTTGTAATACGGGCCAAATTATTCGGCCATTTTTTACGCACAAATTGCTATTTTGCCTTATTTACCCCGTCTGCACGGCATCGGGGAGGCCTTTTTCAGCACGTTTGCTTGCTGCGGGCAAAGGCAAAGGCGGCCACATTGGCAAAACCCACCAACGGCACGATGAAAGCCACCGACATGGTGGACGCATCGGCCACCAACCCCATGAGCAGAGGGCCTACGGCACCACCCACGGGGGTCATCATGAGCAACGACGAGGCACGCTTGGTGAGCGGACCGAGCCCGCGCAGCGACAGGGCAAAGATAGTGGGGAACATGATGCTCTCGAACACATACACCAGCACAAGGGCTGCCATGGACAGCACGCCAAGGTTGAGCACTACGGCAAAGGTGGTGGCAAAGGTGCCTATGGCGCACAAGCGCAACACGCGCTCGCTGCCCACATGCTGCATGACGATGCTGCCCACCACACGGCCGAGCATAAACAGGCCAAGCCCGCCAAACGACAGGGCGATGCTGGCATCACGCGGGGTCATCCAGCCGCCATCGGCCACATAGTTTATAAAGAAACTGTTGATGGATATTTCCGACACCTCGTAACTGAACAGGGCAAAGAGGCCGAACATGAAGGCTTTGTTCTTGAACAAACGGGTCAGCACATGGCCTTGTGCCGCACCGGGGGCGGGGGCATAGGTGTCGGCATGACTAATTTCGGGCAGTTTTACACGTGTGAACACAACTGCCACAAGCAGGGCCACCACCGCCATCACCACATAGGGCAGGGCTATGCGCTCGTTGCCGCCACCGTCGGAAAACAACAGGAGTCCACCAAACAGAGGGCCGCACACGCAGCCAAGGCCGTTGAACGACTGAGCCAGATTAAGGCGCGAGGGGGCCGTCTCACGGTCGCCAAGTTCGGTGACGTAGGGATTGGCTGCCGTTTCAAGAAACACCAGTCCGCAAGCTATGATGAAGAGCGAAACAAGGAAGAAGTTGAACGACATGACCTGTGCGCCGGGCCAAAACAACAGGGCGCCAAAGCCGTAGAGCAGCAAACCCGCAACCACGCCCGTGCGGTAGCCGCGGCGGTCAATCAAAATGCCCGCGGGTATGGCCATTACAAAATAGCCCAGGTAGAACATGACTTGCACCATCGACGAATGGGCATGGTTCATGCCGGGTATGACGGTCTGGAAGTGCTTGTTGAGCACATCGAGAATGGAGTGTGCCGCCCCCCACAAAAAGAAGAGGGAGGTGATGAGCACGAAGGGCAGAATATACTGCCGCTTTACTAAAGGTTTCACTAAATGATTGGTTGTTAAGTATTTTGCATTTCAGAGTTCTGCCACGTGGCGAACGCGCCTTTACTGCCATTGCCCATGCGCATTGCCGCTGGCAAGGGGTGTTGCCACACGTGGCGGGAGGGCATTTTACGGTGGCGGGAGGACGGAATTTCTGTCGGAGAAATCGGCACGCCGCCCTCCCGCAACCGGGAAAACGCCCTCCCGTAACCGTAATAATGCCCCATCGCAACAACTTATTGCTGCTCGTAGTGCTCGAACAAGAAGTCGTTGTAAGGGTATTTCTGCACATGCAACTGCTTGACGCGTGCATAGAACAGCTCTTTGAGTTCATCAATATTTTGTCGTTCGCGGGCTGATATAAAGATGCAGTCGTCGCCCATTTTGGCCATCCACGTGTGTTTGAGTTCGTCGAGCGACACATTCTCGCGGGTGGCGGGAGTCAAGTCGTCGGGGTCCTTTTCGGTCCAGGTGTAGGCGTCCATTTTGTTGAACACAAGCAACTGCGGCTTTTCGGCACACCCCAAATCGCGCAGGGTGTTGTTCACCACCTCAATTTGCTCCATAAAGTCGGGGTGCGACACATCAACCACGTGCACCAGCAGGTCGGCCTCGCGCACCTCGTCGAGGGTGCTCTTGAACGATTCTACCAGGTCGGTGGGCAGCTTGCGTATGAACCCTACGGTGTCGGCCAGCAGAAATGGCAGGTTGTCGATGATAACCTTGCGCACGGTGGTGTCGAGCGTGGCAAACAATTTGTTCTCGGCAAACACGTCGGTCTTTGCCAGCAGATTGATAAGTGTTGATTTGCCCACATTGGTGTAGCCAACCAGCGCCACACGTATGAGGCGGCCGCGGTTTTTGCGCTGTGTGCTCTTTTGGCGGTCGATGTCGGCCAAACGCTGTTTGAGCAGCGCCATGCGGTTGAGAATGATACGGCGGTCCATTTCGAGCTGCGTTTCACCCGGTCCGCGCAAGCCTACCGAACCCTTGCCGCCACCCGAACCTGAGCCGCCGCCCTGACGCTCGAGGTGGGTCCAGAGTCGTTGCAGACGGGGCAGCATGTAGCGATACTGTGCCAGCTCCACCTGTGTTTTGGCATTGGCCGTTTGGGCACGCATAGCAAAGATGTCGAGAATGAGGTTGGTGCGGTCGAGAATTTTCACGCCCAAGGCGCGCTCAATGTTGCGCAACTGTTTGGCAGAGAGTTCATCGTCGAAAATCACCATACCTATTTCACGTTCGGCGTCCTCCTCGGCTTCGATGTAGGCGCGTATCTCCTCGAGTTTTCCCTTACCCACATAGGTTACCGACGAGGGGCCATCGAGCTTTTGCGTAAAGCGCTTGACGGTGACAGCCCCTGCCGTTTCGGCCAGAAACTGCAGTTCGTCAAGATATTCGTTGGTCTTGCGCTCATTTTGGTTTTTGGTTATCAAACCTACCAATATGGCGGTTTCGGCCTTTATTTCTTCGGTTTCAATAAATCCTTGCATAATATACTATTTCATCTAAATGAGGTGTGCAAAATTACACATTTTCAGCAAATTACGCTTTATGCCGCGCCTATTACTGTTTTATTCGCCACAAACTGCCATGCGGGCAAAGCCCCAGATTTTATCTTCTGTAATGAACAAAATCACTAAATCCGGGAGTTTTGTTCAGTATAAAAGATAAAATCGCTACTTTTGCCAAGAATTGTAAGTATAAAAGATAAAAGCATGGAAAGCATCGAGAGAGCACCTTACATTGCTGTACGGTGAAACGTAAGTAAGCATGTTAACGAACTCAAGCACCAAACGCTACCTCTAATGGGGGCGACGCGTCCCGCGTCGGAATTTAAGGCAAAGGCTCACAGACAGAAAGTGTAATTAGTACTGTCTGCGAGCCTTTATTTAGTGTATGAACATTGCATTTCCCCGCGGAACGAGGCTGCTGAAAAAACCGACGCGAGACGCGTCGCCCCCATTAGTGGCAGCGTTTGACGCTTGAGTCCGCTTGCATGACTATCAAGAGCTATCAAGCACTCACCCACTGCGCCGGCGCAACAAAATGTACACCACCACCGGCACGCCTATGAACGGGGTAATGGCCGACAAGGGGAGTGTGCCGCGCTCGCCGGGCAAATGGGTGAGCAACAATGAGAGCAATGCCACGTTGGCACCCATAACCAAGGTGGCGGGCAACAAGCGGCGGTGGTCGGCAGTGTGCATGAGCAGGCGTACAATATGCGGCACGGCCAAGCCTATGAACGAAATGGGGCCGCACAGGGCGGTGACTGCCGCAGTGAGCAGTCCGGTGAGCAGAAGCAGAATGGTGCGCACACGCTTGACGCGTATGCCAAGGTTGGTGGCATAATCGGCCCCGAGCAGCAAGGCATTGAGCGGACGGGCAGCAGCCAGCAGCATGAGCGAGGGCACTGCCACCAACGCGGCAAGCAGGGGTATGCGCTGCATAGTGAGGCCCGAAAAGTCGCCCATGCCCCACACCACATAGGAGCGCACGCCGTCGGCCGTGGCATAAAAGTTGAGCAACGAAATGACGGCCGATATGCCGAAACTGAGCATGACACCGGCCACAAGCAACGCCAATGTGCCACGCAAATAGTGGCTGCACACGCTGAGCAGCAATATGACGGCACACGCGCCTACAAACGAGGCGGCAATGGTGAGCATCACCCCCGACAGGGCGGCACCGCCCACCACCACACTGCCACCACACGCCAGCAGGGCTATGGCGGCACCAAGCGAGGCACCGCTGTTGACACCAAGCAGCGAGGGGTCGGCCAGCGGATTGGCAAAGAGGGTTTGCATCACAAGTCCGCTCACCGCCAGGGCGGCACCTGCCAATATGGCGGTGAACATCTGCGGCATACGCGATTCGAACACGATGTAGCGCACTGCCTCATCGCCTCCGCCACAAAGCGACTGCCACACCTGCACGGGTGTCAAACTCACACTGCCGGTGAACAGGGCGAGGAGGGATAACATGAGGAGCAAGGATATGGAGACTCTCATGGGCTATTGCTTTACAGGGGTGTAATAAACATCACTGCCCTGCGGGGTACGGCCGCCGAATATGTCGGCAAGGTTCTGCAGCAGGCGCTCGGGGTGGAAGGGCACTTCTTCATAAAAAGGCACGCTGAAGGTGTTGCAGGCATAGACGCGATGCTGCTGCCACGGGGCAAACTGTGCGGCTTGCGGCATATCGCGCAGCATCTGTGCATAGCTGAGGTCGGTTTGCTGTCCGTACTTTACGAGCCACACATCGGCCTTGGCTGCACGTTGGAACACGCTTTCAAAACTGAGCGACACGCTGCCATTCTCTGTGCGGTCGGCCCACAGGTTGCGGCCTCCGGCATCGGCTATAAACTGTCCCATGGTGCTGCGTCCGCTGGGTTGGTACCATGTGCCGCGCTGCATGAGGTCGCTCATCACCGTGGGGCGAGGGCCACTGCCCCCCCGGGCCACACGCTTTTTGCAAGCGAGGTAAGCCTGTTCCACCGCGGCAAACAGTGAGTCGGCACGCTGCCCCACCCCGAACAACCGGCCATAAAAGCGCATCCACTCGGCACGGGCCAGGGGCGACGTTTCCATGTAGTCGGCACACTCTATGAGGGGTATGCCGGCATTGTCGAGCGCGCCATGTCCGGCATTTTCGAAGGGCGACACCAGCACGGCGTCTACCTTATTCATGCGCATACGCTCCACATTGGGCTGCATGCTCTGCCCCATGTCGGCCACATTGGGGTGGCGCTGCAAATAGTCCTTTATGCGCTGACTCACTATGTAGCCGGCATCGGTCACACCGCCCACGCCGCCCAAAGCGTCGAGGTCGGCCAGCAATGCCAGATGTACGGCCGAAGTGACCACGGCGCGGCGCAGCGGTGTACGCACCACAGTGCCCTGCGGCAAGTGGTGGGGCATGGGCAACGAGTCGGGCACCATGACGTAAGTGGCAAGTGTGCGGGTGGTGTTCCACGGATTTTTGACAGTAGCTACCACAAAGCTGTCAGCCTCAGCCATGCCGAGCAATGTGGCATGACTGAGGCTGACAGGGCGTCCCTCGCCGCTGTGGGTGGCGGGAACGCTGCACGCTGCAAGCAGCAACGCGGTTATAAGTATATAAAGGTATTTCATCGTTGTTATGCGTTAGTACAATATGGCGCGCATTATCCGCACATTCACACATCAGCTAACTCCACAAGCATTTGCACATCTGCGGGCTCTGCGAGCATCACACCGTTATTTCGCCTGCAATATTGGTATTCATCAGTCTGACTATCTCGTTGTGCGAATAGCCATGTCCGAGCAAGAACATGAGTTTGGTTATCATGCCCTCAACAGTAGAGTCGTAGCCGTTTATCACCCCGGCCTGCAACAGTTGCAACCCCGTTTCGTAGCGGTGCATCTCTACCGTGCCCTTGAAGCACTGCGTGATGTTGACCACTATGACGCCGCGGTTGACAAGTTTGCGAATGCTCTCGACAAACCACGGTTTCTGCGGTGCATTGCCCGCACCAAAGGTTTTCATCACCACCGCACGCAGCCCGCTCACGCTGAGCATGGTGTCTATCACCTCCTTGCGAATGCCGGGGAAGAGTGTGAGAATCATCACATTGTTGTCGAGCAAATAGTGCGGACGGAAGGGCGCATCGGGACGCGGACGACGAATAAGGTGCGTTTCGTACTTGATGTGAATGCCGGCATGAGCCAGCGACGGCAAGTTGAACGAACGGAAGGCATTGAAGCCCTCAGAGTTTATTTTGGTAGTGCGGTTGCCGCGCATCAGGCGGCTCTCGAAAAATATGCACACCTCAGGCACCACGGGGTGCCCCATTTGGTCGCGTGCTGCAGCTATCTCGATGCTCGTCAGCAAATTTTCCTTGCCATCGGTGCGCAACTGCCCTATCGGCAACTGCGAACCGGTAATGATGACGGGCTTGCCCAGATTTTCGAGCATGTAGCTCAAGGCCGACGCGGTGTAGGCCATGGTGTCGGTGCCATGCAGCAGCACAAAACCGTCATAATGGTTGTAATGGTCGGCTATGATGTGCGCCATCTTTATCCAATAGCGCGGCTCCATATCGCTCGAGTCAATCGGCGGGTCAAAGGCCAGGGCATCAATGTGGTAATTGAACTGGCGGAGTTCGGGCACATGGAGCTTGAACTGTTCAAAATCAAAGTTCTCCAACGCACCTGTTTCGGGATTTTCAATCATACCGATGGTGCCGCCCGTGTATATAATGAGTATGTGTGGTGTGCTCGGATTATCCATAACGCTGCAAAAATACGAAAAAAACACAGAAAAGCCCCAATCATTAGCGTCAGGCGTTAAACTTTGGCCAATGATTGGGGCTTTTGCCGTTGTATGTACCAATTACTTACTTCAGTTTCTCAACAAAGTAATCGCTGATGGTTTTGAACAGATGCAGGCGGGTGTTGCCGCCAAATATGCTGTGGTTGCGGTTGGTGTATATTTGCTGACGGAACATCTTGCCCTGCTGCACATAGGCTTCGCTCACCTCGGTAAAGTTGCGGAAGTGCACATTGTCGTCGGCCGTGCCATGAATGAGCAACAAGTCGCCGCTCAAGTTAGCCGCACGCTCTATGGGGTTGACAGCATAGCCCGTTGGGTTCTCCTTCGGGGTACGCATGTAGCGTTCGGTGTACACCGTGTCGTAGTATTTCCAGTTGCTTGGAGCGGCCACAGCCACACCGGCACGGAACACCTTACGGCCTTCGCTCATCGACATCAGCGTGTTGAAGCCACCAAAGCTCCAGCCCCAGATGGCTATGCGGTCCTTGTCAACATAAGGCAGCGAGCCAAGGTAAAGTGCGGTCTCCACTTGGTCTTTCGACTCCTTGTCGCCAAGATTGAGGTAGGTGCACTTTTCAAAGTCGGCACCACGCGAGCCTGTGCCGCGTCCGTCTACACACACAAACACAAAGCCCTGGTTGGCCATGTAGCTCTCCCACTGTCCGCCGGGGTAGAAGCCCATGTTCCATGAGTCGGTCACCTCCTGCGAGCCGGGACCCGAGTACTGGTACATGATGACGGGGTACTTCTTTGAGACATCAAAATTGCGGGGCTTTATCATCCAGCCGTTCAACTCCACGCCTTCCGAGGTTTTGAAGGTGAAGAACTCCTTCTGCCCCAGCAGCGGTGTCACATTATCCTTCAGTGCCTTGTTGTCAACCATAGTCGATATAACCTTGCCGTTGGCAGCATCGCGTAGGGTGGTGACGGGGGGCTGGGTGGCCGATGAATAGATGTTGAGGAAATACTTCATCGATGTGCTGAAGGTGGCATTGTTTGTGCCGACCTCGGTAGAGAGCTTGCGCTCCTTGCCACTCTTGTCTATCGAATAGACGGCGGTGCGCAACGGGCTCTCCTGGTGCGACGCGTAGTAGAAGCGGCCGTTCTGCGCATCATAACCATAAAAGGCCGACACGTCGTAGTTGCCCCTGGTCACCTGACGCTCAAGTTTGCCATTGAGGTTGTACCAGTAAATGTGCTTGTAGCCCGAGCGGTCGCTGATGTAGCCAAAGTGGTCGCCATAGAACTTGAGACTGCCGTAAGCGGTCTCGGGCACATACTTGGCATTTTCCTCGCGCACAGCCAGTTTGCACTCTGTGCTGCGCGGATTGGCCATGTAGATGTCCATGCGGTTTTGATGGCGGTTGAGGGTGACCACCGCCAGTTTGGCGGGGTCGCTCGTAAAGTGTATGCGTGGCACATAACCGTCGGAGTCGAGCGGGAGTTTGAGTGTGCGGGTTACACGGTTCTTGATGTCGAAGGTCATCACCGTCACATCACTGTTTTTGGCACCAGCCACCGGGTATTTGTAGTTGTAGGCACCGGGATATTCGTCATACTCCTGACGGGTGGGATAAGCGCCCTTAAACTCCTGAATGCTGTAAACGGGCACCTTGCTCTCGTCGTAGCGCACCCAGGCAAGCATCTGCGAGTCGCTCGAGAAGTCGAACGAACGGGCTGTGGTAAACTCCTCCTCGTTCACCCAGTCGGGCAGTCCATTTATCACCTCGTTAAATTTGCCGTCCTTCGTCACCTGGCTCTCGGCATTGCCAAAGAGCAGCTTTACAAGGAACAGGTTGTTGTCGCGCACAAAGGCTATGACATTGCCATCGGGCGAGAAAAGGGGCATTTGCTGCGGCCCGCCGTCCGACAGAGGTTCATACTTTTTGTTCTGCACATCATATATGTAATATTCGGCAGTGTATGAGCGGCGGTAAATGGGTTTAGTTTGCGTACGCAGCAATATGCGGCGTTCGTCGGGCGACATGATGTAGCCGTCAATGGCCTTCAGTTTGGCATCGCCCCGTGCCTGGTCGGCGTCAAACAGCACTTCAATTTCCTTACCCGTTTTGAAGGAACGGCGTATGATGCGTTTGCTGTCGTCAGAAAGTTGCGTATAGCTTTCGCCGTCCTTCATCGGATTTACGCCATACACATATTGCGGGTTATACTTGCCGCCTGTGATGTCCTCGAGCGTGAGCTGCTGGGCATTTTGCGCCACAGCCTTCGAGCCGCCAAGGAATATGCCACCCACAAACAGGCTGGCTATAATGAGTAGAAATCGTTTCATGGTGAAATCGTAAAATTATTAAATGTGCAGATGGCATGACGTTTACAAGCGCATTTCATCTGCACATTTATATTATTATATCAGAGCGTTAAACGAGCATCTGCACATTTACATATTAGCACATCAGCGCGCTTCTGCGCCCCAAGCGCCTTACTTTCCCCATTCGCTGGGGTTGGCGCGCCACTCGTGCAACATGGGCACGTGCTCCTGCTTGATATAGCCGGTGCCGAGAGCCACCTCAACCACTGCCTCGTAATTAGTGAGCGTGGTAAGTTCCACGTTAGCTGCCTTGAAAGCCTCTTCGGCCACGGGGAAACCATAGGTGTAGCTGGCCACCATGCCAATCACCTCGCAACCATGCTGGCGCAAAGCCTCAACAGCCTTCAAACTGCTGCCGCCGGTCGAGATGAGGTCCTCTATCACAACCACCTTCATGCCCTTCTGCAGGTCACCCTCAATCAGGTTTGTCATACCGTGGTCTTTGGGTTTCGAACGCACATAGGCAAACGGCAGACCAAGCGCATCGGCCACCAATGCACCCTGGGCTATGGCACCCGTGGCCACACCCGCAATGGCGTCGGCCTCAGGATACTTTTCTGCCACGATGCGGCTCAACTCCAACTTGACAAAGCTGCGCAAAGCGGGGAATGCCAAAGTCTTGCGGTTGTCGCAATAGAAAGGCGACTTCCAGCCACTGGCCCAAGTGAAGGGCTGTTCGGGTTGCAACTTAATAGCCTTTACATTAAGCAGTTTCTCTGCAAAAATCTTTTCGAGCGTACTCATATCTGTATGTTTTTTAATGTCTTACTTTTGCAAAGGTACAATTTTCGGGCGTGTATGCACCCTTTATGCCTATTTATTTGTACTTTTGGGCTATACTTATTTCTGCGTCCAATTATGCTGAAACCACTTACAAGCTTGCTGGCAGCCCTCCCCTTGTGTGCCGCTGCACAGCAACTCAAACCCAATATCATTGTACTCGTGGCCGACGACCTTGGCTATGGCGACCTGTCCTGCTATGGTGCCACACGGGTGAGCACCCCCACCGTCGACAGTTTGGCCGCCAACGGGGTGCGCATGACTAACATGCACGCCTGCGCCTCCACGTCCACCCCTTCGCGCTACGCGCTGCTCACTGGCGAATACCCTTTCCGCCGCACCGGCACCGATGTGGCAGCGGGCAATGCCGGCATGATTATAAGACCTGGCCAAACCACCGTGGCCGACCTCATGCACCGCGCTGGCTATGCCACTGCCGCCATAGGCAAATGGCACTTGGGCTTGGGCAGCCGCACAGCCGCACAGGATTGGAACGGCACCATCGACCTCACACCACGCGACCTCGGCTTTGACTACCACTACATCATGGCGGCCACCGCCGACCGCGTGCCCTGTGTGTACATCGAAAATGGCCACGTGGCCAACTACGACGCCTCGGCACCCATCAGCGTGAGTTACCAGCACAACTTCGAGGGCGAACCCACGGGGCGCAACAATCCCGAACTGCTCACCAAACTGCGGCCCAGCCACGGTCACGACATGAGCATCGTCAACGGCATATCGCGCATTGGCTACATGAAGGGCGGCGGCCGCGCCCTGTGGCGCGACGAGAGCATTGCCGACAGCATTGTGAGCCACGCCATTGGCTTTATCGACTCACACCGCGCCACCCCTTTCTTTATGTACTTGTGCACCAACGACGTGCATGTGCCACGTATGCCTCACGAGCGTTTCCGAGGCAAGAGTGTGATGGGGCTGCGCGGCGAGGCCATCATGCAGTTTGACTGGACGGTGCGCCAGATCACCGATGCACTGCGCCAGCGCGGCATCGACCGCAACACGCTCATCATCATCACAAGCGACAACGGCCCTGTGCTCGACGACGGCTATCAGGACCGCGCCATCGAGCTTTGCGGCACCCACAAACCGAGCGGCCCCTACCGCAGCGGCAAATACAGTGCCTACGAGGGTGGTTCGGCTGTACCCTTCATCGTTTATTGGCCCGAGGGGGCGGCCCAAGGCATGACAAGCGACGCCCTTGGCTCGCTCATCGACATGCCGGCCTCATTGGCCTCACTGTCCGATGTCGCACTCCAGCCCGCCGAGGCACACGACAGCCAGAACCACATCTCCACCTGGTTGGGCCGCGACACCCGTCCGCGCGATTATGCCATAAGCATGGCCAGCAACCGCAGTCTAACGTTGCGCACGCAGCACTACAAATACATCTCACCCTCCGACGGCGGTCCCATGATTACCTGGGGGCCAAAGATTGAAACGGGCTACCGCCCCACCCCGCAGCTCTACGACCTGAGCAAGAGCGCCTACGAGCAAACCGACATTGCCAAGGAGCGCCCCAAACTGCTGCAACGCCTGCAGCGCCTGCTTGGCGAGGTGAGAGGGGGGAAATAAAACGCGCATAAGAATGGTGAAGTATGGATATTATTATTGCCTGGTAAAACTCCAAAGCACATAGTATAGTAATGCTTTTGCCCTTACAGGCAGGGCGTTCAAAATATACCTTTTGGCGAGACCATTTTGAGGCATTTTTAAGTTGCTTAAAAACGCGCTGCAAAAAAACGCTACCACTAATGGGGGCGACGCGTCCCGCGGAATAGAGAATGTAGGGAAATACGAATTCTACTAATAAATAATAGCTGTATATTTTTCCGACGCGGGACGCGTCGCCCCCATTAGAGGTAGCGTTTTGGGCTTGAGTCTCAGCGTTTATAGTTTGTAGTTCAGGGTTATGCCCAATAGCGTCTATCAGTTTGTCAACGCCACGTTTCACAATGGCATCGGCATAGCGCAGCATTCTGTCAAGCATTCGTTTCATGATAGTCAGTACAATTTGGTTTTGATACAAAAGTAAAGTGCTGCAAAGGTAACACCAAGGCATTGTTCCCATCAAAAAAAGTGTACAATTTGTACACAAATATTTGTTCCCTACCCGTCATTCCTCTTGTAAAAGAGTGCGTGTGTTTTTACTGCCATCTTACACTTTTTGTGCATAACAAGTTGATATACAGAGGTTTCAAGAGTGTAAGATGATTTCAAAGCATCTTACACTCCCCTACATACATCTTACACACCTCACCCCGCTGCCTCGCAGCCAGTCTTGTCGTATGCAGTGGGTTTTACGCCACGGGGACGTAGAGAAATCTGTCGGAGCAACAGACTTTTCTGTTCCCCTATGCCGTGATATCTTCCTCCCGTGCCTGTGCCGTGTGGCAGCATGAGGGGTGTGTAGGATGCGTGTAGGTTAGTGTAAGTGGATTTGGCAGCATCTTACACTAAGCAAAGCATTGATAGTCAATGAGTTACAGCGCATTAGTGTAAGATGTAAGATACTCGGCAAGTAAAGTTTTTGTAGTATGGTAAAGGTCCCGCACCATTAAACGCAAGCACAAAACGCTATCACTAAACACTACCACTAAACACTACCACTAGACGCAAGCACTAATGGGGGCGACGCGTCCCGCGTCGGGCATTAAAGCAAAGGCTTTTACACCAAATAAAGACTCACAGACAACACTAATTACACGCCTGTCTGTGAGCCTTTGCCTTAAAATTCCGACGCGGGACGCGTCGCCCCCATTAGTGTTTGCGTTTGGTGCTTGCGACCGTTCGTATGTTTTCGTTTTCCCGGATGCAAATTATGTTTCTTATGCAGCCTATGTTCCTGCGGTAAACGTAATGGCAAAGAGCTATTGCGATCTGCCGCTAACGCGGGAACATAAGAACAAAGGAACATAAGAACAAAAGTCCATGCCCGTATGTCTTGAAGTTTTTCTGTTCTTCTGTCCTTTTGTCCTTATGTTAACCGCGTTAGCGGCTGCCAGGGCACGCTATGGCGTCAGCCCTTATGTCTCTTGAGGCCACCCGGACGTTAGTCCGTGGCCGTCAGACGCGCAGCGGCCTTGTGTGTTTCCTATGTAAACTTGTGTTCTTATGTTCGCGCGGTAAGCGGCTTTCCTAACTTAGTCAATGCGTCACCCTATAAAATAACATAACTCATTGATTTCACGTCACACAAGCTGCTCGCCATCACAATATCAAGCTAATGGCCGATATAATAAGGCCCAGCACCACCAGCATGAGCACCAATTCTATCACACACCCAAAGCAATTACCAACCCCCTCCGTCAGCAAACTGAACACAGCATCTATTGCTGTCCCCAGCCAACCCAATACGCCCAATACCACAAACAGCACGATGCCTGCTACTACCATCAATATGAATGTTAACATATAAAATTGTTTGATTGGTTGAACACCTGTTTATAATATAACCTTGAGCACCATCTTATATTAAGCTGAAATGGAACTTCCGCTTTATTGTTACCATTTACACAGCAGCAAGGCAGAAGTCCCATTTCATTTTAAGTCCTATAATCGTTCCTTATTTCCTGCTATACGCCGAGGCGCATCAGCTATATTAGTTGTCATCACTGCCAAGGCCCATCGCATCAGCAAGCCACCCAAGTACTTAAAAGTTGATGTTAATACAATAACCCCTCTGAAGTAGTTTCTGCCGTTTTCAAAAACATTTTCCTCCTTAATGCCCTTAGCCATTTCGAAAAGGCATTAAGGAGGATACTATCAATCTTCGAAATCTTCAGAAACTTCCGCTATTTGTAGTTCTATTCCTTCGTCAATAGCTTCGTCTTCATGCGCTTCGTACCACTCTTGGAAATCCTCGAATGTGTCGAATTGCAAATCCTTCAGGCTTTCAGATTCCTTCAGTATGTCATTTACATAATCTAAGGTTTCGTCATTTGTCATGACTTCACCAAGTTCAACATTGCGAGCTATGCTTTCTTCATCATTTGTAAAAAATCCGTAGTCCTCAATGTCTACCCAAAAATAAACACTCAGATCCTCATAGTTATCACAGAGAAGATGGCGGAAGTCTGATGGTCCCTTACAATTTTCATCTGTCGTGATTTTCAACACCCCATCTGAGTATTCACTGCTGTAAATTGTACTCGAAGGCATATACGAATACGATATATTGAGAGTATCCAACAAAAGAGCCAATGATGGCCTATCATTAGAATCTATAATCTGCTGGCACTTTTCATATATTCCTTCAAGTACTTCTTCGTCACCTACAATTCTATAATCTACGGTTGATACTACGCTCATGTTTTTTCTGTTTTTTGCCGTCACCCTTAGGGATATCCGGCATGTTGTTTTTATTTACCGAAAGGGATTGCCCTATTTGGCATTTTATCACCCGCAAATATCTTCGCCATAATGCAAAGGATAGAATGGGTATGCAAAGGAACCGCAAGCTTTCGGTCTCCAATTTGTCTTTGATTTGTTGCAAGAAGAACTGTCAACAGAAGCGTCCTCCCTAATGTAGAACCCTGTTCGAGCAACTTGCCCCTGCCCAATAAGAGTTCCAATAATCTGTCTTGAGGCCTCAACTTTGTCTACACCTCAATTTACCAACTTAGGAGGAGGGGGTAATTTGTGTATTCATAAGATTAGCGTTTTGTCTCTTTGTGCATAAAGCTTAAAGTCTTCACACACGAGGAGGAGTTTTAGGGATCTCTGTTTTATCTGAGATTTCTCATACACCTTGCATGCCAAGTTGCGAAGAAATCCATCGATGCTGTTGTACTTTATCTGCTTGCAAATATACAGCATCTAAGCGCTATCTCGTATAGTCCTTTTTATCCTTTTTAGGGCCATGCAATCACAGCTTCGAATCCAAACTCCCATCAGGCTTAAAACAGTAAGCACCCCATACAATACAACTTGAATGAGGTGCTTACTTACTAAACTTACACTATTGTAAATTCATCACTTCTTATAATCGTAGAACATTTTCCACGAGCCAGCTTCATAACTAAGACGTATTTTGTTCAATCTTATAGACCTTTTGTCACCTTGAACAAATAATTCATATACATATTCCTTATTTAGCTCGATAGGTTCTTTGTTACAAGAAAAATCTTTTACCAAAGTTCCATCTTCTTTTTTAAGGATGCAATTCTTTCTAGAGTTAGGTACATGAAGCGTGTGACCATCAATCTTAAAAGGCGAAACAATTCGATATTCTCCTTTATTAGTATTACATTCTCCTATAAAATCGCTGATTTTGTAATTGATTATAGGTGTATTGTTTTCCATAGGAGTGACAGGAATCGGCAATGTTATTGCATCATCAATATCTAACACATAGACCCTCTTTACACCTTTAGTAGGAGTTCCAAAAGATTTGTAACGATCAAGTCTATCTTTTAGATTTAATTGTTTACCGACTTTTTCAATGCTTGCTTCATCGACTTTTTCAATGCTTGCTTCATCGACTTTTTCAATGCTTGCTTCATCGTCAAGGTCAAGTTCTAAAACGTCAAGCAATTTATACAATGTCTTCATAGCCCCGCCACCCTTTTCTCTAAACGTTATGAATAGAGGATTTTGGGGATTCCTTTTATATTCTACCGGACACTCATATATGCCAGAACTTACAACAGCTTCGTAAGAGTTTCCTGCGGGAATAGAGACGATCTCTTCTTCGTAATGTTTCATATTTCCTTTAATGTTTAGAATGTAGTTAATAAAATCTTTAATTATGGGTTCTTTTCCTTGGACATTAGACAGTTCGTTAACCAAATCAAGCCAGGTAATAGAAGTACTGCCTTCAACCAACGTTTTAACGTCTTGTGTCAATGTAACAGTTTCTTTATTAGAGAAGCCTTTCAATTGAGGAAAGCTAACATACTTCTGTACTTGGTTATTGGCAGCAACTTCAGAGGTCTTAGCTTTGACACTTTTTGCCTCTATGATAATTGCTTTTACTGGGTGCTCGTCTTGATACAAGCGAAGCAAAATGTCAATTCTGCCATTGTTGTCTTTTTCCTTACATTGGGCTTCACAATCGACAATACATTTGTCAAATGTCACCTTTACACCAATGAGTTTCAGAAAAGCATTAAGAGCAGAACGCGATTTATTAAAAAGATACCCAAGAGCCGTCGTTTGTTTGGGTTCAAGGTCTCCTCCTATCAAATCAAAAATTGTACTAATCTTATCGTACTTTCTGAACTCACATACGAAATTTCTTTTCATGTCAATTTGAATTATATTATAAGCAGGAACAATAGCATAATAACACTCTCTGCTTATTATCTATAGCCTTATCGTTTCTTGCTTGTTCTTTAGTCTGTTCTTCTGATTGTTTCTTAGCTTGTCCTTCCGCTTGTTTATTACTGTATATAAATGCCAATTAACAAGTGTGTGCCCGATTCAACCTTAAAGGAGAGGGCTACAGCTACCTTGCTTTCCTTTGCGTTTTCTGTTAACTTTAATATTTAATATCTGCCCGCAAATATACGACACTTCTATCTTATCCTATATTGTCCTTTTTGTCCTATTTAAGACTCGTATGCTTTTTGTGCGCACAAATTGCTACTTTTGCATAACAAATGGGTGAGAAATACGCCGCCAAACAATGGGTACGGGAGAGTTTCCTACTTTTTCGACCCATAGAGATACTGAATTTTTGCTAAAATGAAAGATAAACTGCTACATGCCTTCGAGGAAAGGACCGGGCTTAAAATGAAACGCAACCACGACTTTGCGTATCTGAGCGAACTGCTGCTTGCCGAATGCCACGAATATATCAGTACTACCACACTCAAACGCATGTGGGGGTATATTCACGACCAGGAAAGCAAACCCAGCAAAAATACGCTGAACGTGATCGCTAATTTCTTGGGTTTTGACGATTTTGCAGATTTTTGCAACCGGGGGGGGTATTTCTGTAAAAGGGGGACATACGATTGCATCGCAGAGCGAAATGTTTTTCAGCAAAGCGTGCTTGTCTAATGAATTGCAGGTTGGCGACGAGGTGATAGTGCGCTGGCTGCCCGACCGCAGCTGTACGTTCCGGTGTTTGGGCAACAATATGTTTGAGGTGACAAGGAGCCGTAATGCGCAACTCAGCGTGGGAGATACTTTCAGCTGCGACTTGTTTGCCGAGGGGGAAATGCTCAAAGTGTACAAGCTGACGCACGACGGCAAAAGTGACATGGCGTACCACGCTGGCAAAGCTGGGGGCATCAAGTTTAATGTGAGACGAAAAAATAAATAAGGCGCGCAAAGCACGCGAGAAATGCTGATGTGCAGCTGATGGCTGACGCCGTAGCGATATTGACGTTTTTCAAGTTGTAGATAACGATACATTGCTGTCCGGCCAAACGCCTAAGCATTACTATGTGATGCTTAGGCGTTTGGCCGGACAGCAATGTATCACCCGACTTCGTCAATGCGCCACCCAAATCAATTATAGTGAACTGATCAGGAATATATATTATCCGACATTTGGAGTAATAAACTTTGTTCTGTGTTTTTAAGGGCAGTTCGCCCTTGTGCCGCTTACCGCGGGAGACATAAGTACATAAGCTACATAAGTAACATAAGGCTGGCGCCGTGGTTTTTCACATAAGCTGAGGCTGGGGCGGCCGCCCTGCCTGTAAAAATGTCACAATGCATAGGCAAAATAAGAGCAATTTATTCCTATTGCATAGGCAAACAGCAATAAAAATA
>JABLTL010075400.1_pt1 | contig 21714 bp, 16 predicted proteins | sample 7160151 | NCBI WGS metagenome assembly JABLTL01 (sample SAMN14651223, study PRJNA627086) | human gut metagenome | isolation source: feces | host: Homo sapiens
GTCGTTAGGCTTGGTCTTCAAATCCACACCCGAGTGACGGCGGGCACCTCCGTATGGACTGATGACACGGGCATCAGGCAATGGATATGCCCATGCCTTCTCCTCTATCTTCTCCAAATCGAGACGGAAGGTGTTGGTGATGGTAAACGGGTCGTACACCTCGTCAGGGTCGAGAGTCATGGCATGATCGCCACGGCTGCTTCCCGATTTTTTATTTGTTTCCTTATTGTTTCTATCATTCTTATCGTTCTTGGAAACGGAGGAGTCCTTGCCACCAATCACCTTGATGCCGATGCGGTTGCCCTCCTTGCGGAACTGCACGGTCTGTCGGCGGAGCTTATGGCTCTTCAGTTCGATGATGGTTTCCGGGTTGATGCGCGCACCGTTCACCATGATGGAGAAATCGCAATAGGTCTCTCCCTCTCGGGAGCCCACGATGGCGATGGTCTGTCCGGCATCTATCGACTGTCCCACCTTCACCAGGTTCTCGGCATTGTTGGCATACACGGTTTCCAGACCGTTGTCATGGCGGATCACGATCACGTTGCCCATCGATTCGGTCTTGCGCGAGAGACGCACATAACCATCAAACATCGCCTTCACTGCATCGCCCTTGGCAGTAGAGATGCGCATCACGCTGTTGCCATTGATAAGGCTAGCCTTGCCCACAGGAAGCGGGAATGAATATTCCTTGGCACGGAATATCTCAAAGTCAACATTGAAGGCTTGACTCTGGGCAAAGAGACCTGGCGTTGCGATGCTCACCTGCTGTTGCTCGGCGGCAGTAAACTCATTCTTGGCGGGCATGAAACCGCTCAGCGAAAGCATCAGCATTCCCGAGACGGCAACCAGCCCGATTCTTCTTCTTAATCTTCTGTTTACAATCATTCTCTATTCTTTTAGATTCATTTTTTAAATTTAACCATTAAATCTTAAAACATAAAAACATCCATTTTTCCCTCTTCGTTCATAGAAAAGAGAAAAATGGATGTTATCTTGAAAACTTACTTCATCAGAATGCCGGTATAGATTCTGCCACTCTCTATGCCCAGCTTTCTTGCCGAGAAGAACTCGTCGCTATGGGCAAAGGTACAGATGCCGCAATCCTGGATATTCTCCTCAGCCACACCGCAATGCAGCAGGATCTGCTTGTTGCAGAGCGGCAGGTTGATGTGCCACTTCAGCGGCTGCACGATGTTTCCTTCTGCAGCCAGGCGCTCACGCTCGGCAATATCTACCGAGAAGGCGGCATTGGGGCGCTGCTCGGCAATCTCTTCCATCGGGAAGGCTGCCTGCTCGAAAGCCTCATACACCTCATCGCCTACCTCGAAATGCTCCAGCGAGATACCCGGACCAATCACTGCCTTCAGCTTCTTTGGCTCCGTATGATAGGCGAAAGCCATTTCCTGGATGGTCTTGTGGACGATGCGTGCCAGCGTGCCTCGCCATCCGGCATGGATGGCTGCCACGGCATGGTGCTCCTCGTCATAGAGCAGGATTGGGATGCAGTCGGCGGTGGAAACGCCTATGCATACGCCCTTCTCATTGGTCATCACGGCATCTACGCCCTCGAGAATCATCTTGCGGATGTTCTCAGGCATTGAGAAATAATCTCCTGCCACCTGACGGACCTCTACTCCATGCACCTGATGCGGCAGGATGATATGGTCGATGCTTATGCCCAGCTCATCCGCCAGTTTCCTGCGGTTCTCTGCCACGTGTTCGGCGCAGTCGCCGCAATAGTCATTGATATTGAATTCGCTGTAGTTGCCCTGGCTCACTCCTCCCTTTCGGGTGGTAGAGAAAGCAGTGACGCCCTCAGCGATATGATATTCCTTATTCATATTCGAAATCATCTAAGTCATCTACATCCTCGATTTCATCCTCGTCGATATACTCCACGACGTCCTCGCCCTCAGCCTCGAGTTCCTGCTGGAAGCGGCTCATATCCTTGTCACGGTGAACGAGGGTATCTTCTGAAGTAATCTCCTGCAGCTTGTTGCTCTCTGAGTTCAACTCCTTCCAGAGCACATCCTTGAGTTCCTGGATGCCCTGTCCGGTAACTGATGAGATGAATACCACCGGAAGATCGGTTGGCAGGGTCTCCTTCAGCATCTCGATGAGCTCCTCGTCCAGCAGGTCACACTTGGTGATGGCGAGCACGCGATGCTTGTCGAGCATCTCAGGGTTGAAGTTCTTCAACTCGCCCAGCAGCACCTCGTATTCCTTCTTGATGTCGTCGGTATCGCCTGGAACCATGAAGAGGAGCAGCGAGTTGCGCTCGATGTGTCGCAGGAATCGCAGTCCCAAGCCCTTTCCTTCGCTCGCTCCCTCGATGATACCTGGGATATCTGCCATCACGAAACTCTGATGGTCGCGGTAATCCACGATACCCAGCGATGGCTCAAGGGTGGTAAACGGATAGTTGGCTATCTTTGGACGGGCACTGGATACGGCAGAGAGCAGGGTTGACTTTCCGGCATTAGGGAAACCCACAAGACCCACATCGGCAAGGAGCTTCAGCTCCATGATGATGGTCATCTCCTGCATCGGCTCACCTGGCTGCGCATAGCGTGGAGCCTGGTTGGTAGAGGTACGGAACTGGAAGTTGCCCAGTCCGCCGCGTCCGCCCTTCAGGAGCAGTACTTCCTGACCGTCGTAAGCCACGTCGCAGACGAACTTACCGGTTTCGGCATTATACACCACGGTACCGCAAGGCACATCGATATAGATGTCCTTACCATCAGTGCCATGGCACTTGTCACGTCCTCCATTGCCACCATGCTCGGCGAAGAAGTGGCGCTGATACTTCAGATGCAGCAAGGTCCAGTAGTTGTGGTTGCCGCGAAGATAGATGCTTCCTCCACGTCCGCCATCGCCACCGTCAGGTCCACCATTCGGTTGGTACTTCACGTGGCGCAGGTGCATGGAGCCTTTACCACCCTTACCAGAGCGGCAGTTGATCTTTACATAATCTACGAAATTGGATTCAGCCATTGATTTTTCTTTTATTATTTAACGAATAAATCTTCCCCGCTGCCTTGCGGGGAAGATTATTATATCTTGATTACAAGTTGTCGATCACATTGCAAACACGAGCGAAGATCTCATCTACTGTTCCGAGACCCTCGATGTGGTGGTGGATACCTTCCTTCTCATACCAGTCGATGAGAGGAGCAGTCTGTGTATGATATACGTTGAGACGCTTCTTGATAGTCTCCTCGTTGTCATCAGAACGGCCACTCAACTTACCGCGGTTGAGCAGACGAGCCATCAACTCATCCTCTGGAACGGCAAGCTCGATCATGGCAGCGATCTTGTGACCACGCTCAGAGAGCATCTTCTTCAAAGCCTCAGCCTGTGGAGTGGTACGTGGGAAACCGTCGAAGATCACACCTGCGTGATCCTTGCCGAAGCTGTCATATACACTTGCGAGGATGTCGATCATCAACTCATCTGGAATCAACTGACCATTGTCGATATAACCCTTGGCAGTCTTGCCGAGCTCTGTACCATTCTTGATTTCGTTACGAAGAACGTCACCTGTTGAAATGTGACCGAGACCATACTTCTCGATCATCTTGTCGCTCTGTGTACCCTTACCAGCACCTGGAGCACCGAAAATTACGATATTTTTCATTTTTACCTTAATATATATAAATTGTTTTATGTTGTGTCAGAAACCTAGTTTATACTGTTAAACCATTGCTTTCCTTTGGGAGTCATAACAAATAATAAGAATACTATAGCAGGGATTCCCACCATAGCCAAAATAATGTATGTACCCAAAAAAGGAATATCTAAAAGACAATTAAATGCCATCAAACTTAAATTTGCCATTATTTCTTCTTTTTATCGTTATCTTTTTTATTCTTCCTAATATAAATACCTGCTATAAACAATATAATTGCTATTAATCCGCTGATAACATACAGCATCCAACGAACATCATTGAGATCCTGCATCATCGAAGTAACAAATACAGCAGTCAAGAAGTACTTGGAGACATCCAAGCAATAATCACTAATTTTCTCCCACATGCTTCACCCCCTATTCTTCTACAATCGTGTAGATGTCGCGGAGGTTTCTGCCTTCTTGGTCATAATCTAATCCATATCCTACGATGAAATCGTTAGGGATTTCCATTACGGCATAGTTGATATCCAGATCCACCTTCAGATTGCCCGGCTTCACGAGGAGCGAGCAGATCTCGATGCTGGCTGGATTCTTCTTCTTCAGTTCCTCGATCATGTGAGCCATGGTAAAGCCGGAATCCACGATGTCCTCCACGATCACCACGTGGCGACCGGTAAGATCCTGGTTCAGACCCATCAGGGTCTTCATGCTGCCGGTAGAGCTGGTGCCCTCGTAGGAAGCATACTTCACAAAAGAAATCTCGCTTGGTACCGTAATCATTCGCATCAGATCGGCAGCGAAGATAAACGAACCATTCAACACAGCCAGGAACACCGGAGTCTTGTCCGCATAATCCTGGTTCAATCGGTCGGCAACGACCTGTACCTTCTTCAGAATATCTGCCTCTGGAATGGAGGTCTTGAAGGTCTTATCCTTGATTTTTACTATGCCCATAGTCTTGATGATATAATATTTTCTGCAAAATTACGAAAAAATCGTGAAACTTCATCCATTCATCGACTTTTTTTAGTACTTTTGCATTAAAATAATCAGATAATCGGACATAACATACATTAATATATGAAAATATTCACTAGTGCTCAGATACATGAGCTGGATAAATACACCATTGAGCATGAGCCGATCACATCGCTCAACCTGATGGAAAGGGCGGCAAAGGCGCTCACCCGTGCCATCGAGCAGGAATGGTCTAACAGAACGCCGGTCGTGGTCTTCGCCGGTCCGGGAAACAATGGGGGTGATGCACTTGCCGTGGCACGCCTTCTCAGCGAAGACGGCTATGGGGTGAGTGTATTCCTGTTCAATGTGCACAACAAGCTTTCTGCCGACTGTGCCACCAACAAGAAACGACTCATCGAGGGTAAGCGCGTCAAGCAGTTTACAGAGGTCACCGTCAACTTCGACCCTCCTCAGCTCGAGGCGGGAATGCTCGTGGTGGATGGTCTCTTCGGCAGCGGACTCAACAAGCCGCTGGCGGGCGGATTCGCTGCCATGGTGAAATACATCAACCAGAGTGCGGCAAAGATCGTGAGCATCGACCTGCCTTCCGGCCTGATGAGCGAGGACAATTCCTACAACATCAGCGCCAACATCATCCGTGCCGACCTCACCCTCACCCTGCAGCAGAAGAAGCTGTCGATGATGATGGCAGACAACCAGCAGTACCTGGGCAGAATCAAGGTGCTTGATATCCGACTCTCTCCAGAGTTCATCCAGCGCACCGAGAGCCGTTGCAGCATCCTTGAGGAGAAGGATATCCGCCAGCTTCTGAAGCCTCGCGGCGACTTCGCCCACAAGGGCAGCATGGGCACGGCACTCCTCATCGCAGGCAGCTACGGCATGTCTGGTGCTTCGGTCCTTGCCACCAGAGCCTGCCTCAGAACAGGTGTGGGAAAGGTGATTACCCATACGCCTAAGAGAAACTACGAAATCATGCAGATTTCCGTGCCCGAGGCGGTACTGCAGATGGATACGGAGGAAACCATCTTCAGCGAACCGGTAGATACGGAAGATTACCATGCCATGGGCATCGGTCCGGGACTGGGAACCAGCGAGGCGACAGCCATCGCCCTGATTGCCCAGCTCAGAAGATGCACCTGTCCGGTTGTGGTGGATGCCGATGCACTCAACATCCTTGCCAGTCACCGTGCCTGGATGCAGCAGTTGCCTAAGAACCTCATCTTCACTCCACATCCTAGAGAGCTTGACCGTCTGGCTGGCATCACCAGCAGCAACTGCACCGAGCGCCTCTACAAGGCATGCGAGCTTGCCGACCGTCTGCACGGCTACATCCTGCTGAAGGGACATTTCTCTGCCCTCTGTCATCCGGATGGTAAGGTGGAGTTCTGCTCTACGGGCAACAGCGGTATGGCTACGGCGGGCAGTGGCGATGTGCTTACAGGCATCATCACCGCTCTTCTGGCTCGCGGCTACAAGCAGGCAGATGCCGCCCGCATCGGTATGTACCTCCATGGTCTTGCCGGCGACCTCGCCATCAAGGACCTGGGCAAGGAAAGCCTCATCGCCAGCGATCTCATCGATTACCTGCCGAAGGCATTCCTCAGAATGGAAGAGTAAGATTGGAAAAGTATAAGAATGCAGAAAGGGTGTGCTCGTGTGAGCACACCCTTTCTGCATTCTTATATGCTATTGTTTATACTATGCTTCCAATGAATTTCTGGCTTCATAGAAGCGCTTTTCCAGTTCGCGTCGCAGGTCGTCCTTGCGGTCCATATTCAGTTTCTTGCGGATATGGCTACGCTGGCTGGTGATGTTCGATTCACTCTTGTTCAGTTCGTTGCAGATTTCCTTCAGCATCTTGCCTTCCAGCACCATCTGGCAGATCACTCGCTCACTGTTGGTAAGGTCGGCACATACCAGATCCCATGCCTTCTTGCTCAGTTCGCTGGTCTTCAACTGTTCTGCGGCACGCTCCAGGATATTCTGTTGCTGCTCTGGGCGCAGGCGGCTCAGCAGGTTCACCGCCATATCCTTCTCTTCATCCTTCAGGTCGGCAAGCATGTGCAGTGCCTTCCTCTCTTCTTCCCTCATCTGCTTGGGCTGTCTGAGTTCCTTGACCATGACTGGTTCCCAGTTATAGAGCCATACATACAGAATCATCAGGAAACCTACCAGAACTGCCTTGATGCTGAAGAGCAGCACGGAGATCTGCGTATGCGAGATGGCTACCGCTACCACTGGCAGCAGAGCGATGGTAAAGCCGAAAGCGGTTCGGTTGAGCTGCTGGCTCTGGGCGGTAATGGCAAGTATAAACATGATGAAGATATTGCTCATCACGCTCAGGTTGTCCCGGTCACCCTGATAATGCAGACAGAGCATACTGTCAATCGCCAGCTTCACGAATACGAGGATATAGAGCAGAGAGATGCCAGTCTTGAAAACCACCTTGCGCTTCAGCACCACATACATCAGCAGCGCCAGTGCGAGGGTATGGACTACATTACAGAACATGCCCCCCCATGCTTTCATCATGTAAAACAAAAGGAAGTGGTAGGGAATAATGAGTATCTCTACCAGAGTCAAAAGGACGAAAGCGATCACCCTTCGGCGATCCACCACTCCACAGTAGTCAGGGCATAAATGATGTTCCAAGCGCAAACACCAATCCCAAAGTTTGTTCTTAGCTTTCATTATTTGCTTTCAATTTACTTATAATTTAAACAGTCGTTTATATTTATTATAATCAAAGTCTTGCCCGCTTGGGGCACTTTGCATATCTTTCAGGACCTCTGAGTCCTGAATTCATTGATATTTTACCAACTTATTCTTCTCAGTTGCAAAATTACTACTAAAAATCGAAAAACTCTAAGAAAACTGATAAAAAGTGGCTGAAAAAGCAAAAAACACATGAGAAAAAGCATTTTTCAGGGTTTTTCAGTGTTTCATTCATGCGGTTTTTATTCGGTATCAGCATTTTTAGGCACATTTTTCTTGGCAGCAATCGAAAAAGACGCTATCTTTGCAATCGTAAAAACAAAGTTCGCGGTTTCAAGCCCGAGCTTCCAATCAAACCCCAAAGTTGCCAACAGGCATCTAAGAACAGAGGAGTAGATGATAAAGATGATGATGAGTAGAAGAAGAGTAAATGATAGACTTACTATTCTTTAATAAAAAATAAAGTCTAGTTTCAAGCCTATTGAATGGAAGGAAAAGGAAATTAAGAAAAAGAAAAAGTATAAGTATAAGTATAAGTAAAAGATGATGATGCGTTTCTCTAGAGAGACCATTTGTCATTCTTAAATCATTAAAAGATTTTAAGTATGAACAGAAGGATTTTAATTGCGCTACTGGCTGTAGGTAGCTTCATCTGCCCAGCCGTCGCTCAGAAGGTGGCCTTGAAGACGAACCTCCTTTATGATGCTACAAGCACCATGAACCTCGGCTTCGAATTTGGCCTTTCCCCAAAATGGACCTTGGATGTATCCGGCAACTACAACCCGTGGACATTTTCCAAGAACAAGAAGTGGCAGCACTGGCTTGTTCAACCAGAAGCTAGATACTGGTTCTGCAATAAGATGATGGGCTCCTTCATCGGCTTCCACGCCCTCGGAGGTTCTCATAACATAGGTAACGTAGATCTTGACTTCAAGTTCCTCGGTACCGACTTCTCCAAATTGAAAGATTACAGATACGAAGGTTGGTTCGTAGGTGCAGGTGTTGCATACGGTTATACCTGGGCTCTCTCCAAGCATTGGAACTTCGAGGCTGAACTCGGAGTGGGATACGTTTATTCGAAATCGGATAAATATGAATGCCCACAGTGTGGTGAGAAACTCGAGAAAGACAAGGCGCATCACTACGTAGGACCTACCAAGGCGGCACTCAATCTGGTGTATGTCTTCTAATTCATGATACATTATTATATTAATAAGTAAAAACTGAAGATTATGAATACATATAAGATTTTAAACAAGACACTTGGAGCCGTCGCCCTCAGCATTCTGTTTAGCACTAACGCTATCGCTCAGGAACAGGCTGCCAAGGATATGAAAGTCCTCAACAAGGAAATCAAGAAGAAAGGCAATAAGGTGAACGTCTATATGGACCTCAATCTCGATGACGTGAAACTGGCAAGCAACAAGGGTCTCATCCTTACACCTATTTTATATAAGGGTGAGGATACGCTCAAGCTCCCGGCTGTGGAGGTGATGGGTAACAAGAGATACATCTACTACCAGCGTACCAAGAAGACCGCTACCCAGAACCCGCTCATCGTTGCCAAGCGTGAAAACAAGGAGCCACAGACGCTCCGATACGCTTACTCTACTCCTTACCAGGACTGGATGAAGAACTCCAACTTCGCCATCAGCAATGATGCATGCGGATGTAACCAGAAACTGCTGGCAGAAAACCTGCTCACCAACAATGGCGAGGCGCTCGTTACTCCTCAGCAGCTCTATCAGGCTTATCAGCAGCCAAAGGCGGAGGCAGTGAAGATCAGACAGGAAAACGGTTCGGCTAGACTCAACTTCCGCATCAACAAGTGGGATATCGTGAAGGATCTCGGTAACAATACCAATGAGTTGGCTACCATCAAGCAGACGCTCGACCTCGTGAAGAACGACCCTGATGTAACCATCACTTCCATTACCCTCCACGGATATGCTTCTCCTGACGGCAGCTATGCCAACAACAACAAGCTTTCCCGCAACCGTACCCAGGCTCTCTACAACTATCTGTTGAAGACCTACCCTATCGACAAGAAGCTCTTCAAGGTAGAATCTACTGCTGAGGATTGGGCTGGAACACTGGCGTACATCAAGAGTCACAACATCCCTCAGAAGGAAGCTGCTCTCAAGATCATCAACAGCGATATGACTCCTGACCAGAAGGAACAGACGCTCGCAGCCAAGGCTGGTGAGGCATTCCGATTCCTCGTTGACAAGGTTTGGCCAGGCTTGCGCCGCACAGATTACACCATCGAGTACGACGTGAAGGCATTCAACCTCGAAGAGGCTCGCAGAGTGATCAATACCCGTCCGCAGAAGCTCTCTCTCCAGGAGATGTACATGGTAGCTAACAGTTATCCGAAGGGAAGCGAAGAGTACAACAATGTATTCGACACAGCCGTGAAGATGTTCCCAGAAGATAAGCTCGCCAATCTGAATGCAGCCCTTGCAGCCATCGACAGAGGTGACAAGGTAAGCGCAGAGAAGTACCTGAAGAAGGCTGGCACCGGTGCCGAAGTAGATAATGCCCGTGGTTGCCTCGCCGTTCTCAATGAGGATTACGAAGCTGCCAAGCAGTACTTCCAGAAGGCAGTAGCCGGAGGCTTGAAGGGTGCTCAGGAGAATCTCAACAAGCTGAACAAGATTGTGGAATAAGAGTTTGATTTTTAAGTAATGCATATCAGGAAGTTAAAGGAGTTAAAGAAGTTAAGGAGTTAAGACGTATGTCTTACTGCTTAAAAAACACGCCAAAAAGACTGTTGTCTTAACTCCTCAGCGACCGTAGGGAGCGATAACTCCTTGACTTCTTTAACTCCTGAACTTGCGAGACTTGAATTAAGTATAAGTAAAAGAATAAACAATAATATTAATATAAACTAAAAAATTTAATTTAAGAACAAGAAAAGAAAGAATAGTATTTGATTACCCCCGGGCGAAGCCAGTGATGAGGTCTGAGAGACCCGTCCATTTCGCAACTCAAACTAAAAAATTTGTATAACACTTAATAAGTAAAAGATTATGAAGAAAATGAATTTGCTCGTTATGAGCTTGGTATCAGCAGCAGCGTTATCTTTCTCAAGCTGCAGTAACAATGATGATTTAGGTGGTGGCGCAGGTACACAGTCACAGGTGAAAGGTTTCTATATGACATTGGCCGTACAGACTCCTACTAGCAATGGTACAAGAACCTCTATTGAAAATCCAATACCTACAGAGGATGCTACCGCAGTAGAAGCAGCTGTAAAGAATGGTACTTTCTACTTGGTTGATGCAAATGGATCCGTTGTATTTAGCAAGACTCTGACTGGCCAGGATTGGACAGGAGCTATCAAGGGCCAGACTGGTTCTCAGAAGGATGGTAGGACTACACTTCAGATTCAAGTAGAAAATGTAGCTGCAGGTGCTACCTATAAAGTATATTTCAAAGCTGGTTCAACCAATATGGATACTGTAGAGCCGTTTACTATCACAACAGGTACCAAAAAGACAGGCGTGTTTACAGCAGATGGAATTACACAGACATTCACATCAACAGCAGCTTTTGCTAAGCCATGTGATACAGACAACAACTTCTCTATGTTCAACCAGAATGATGCAACAACCAATGGTAATGGCTATACTGTCACATTCACTGATGCCAACAAGGTTGAGACCACCCCTGCAAAGGTTATGTACAATGAAGTAGAAAGCCCAATCAAGATTGAGCGTGTAACAGCTCGCGTTGATGTTCCTACTAGTACAGAAAACCTTTTGGCCGAATACCCAACAAACGCTTCACAGGCATTGAAGAATGCAATTGACGATGCGAAGAAGAAGGTTACAAAGATTGAATTGGTTCGCTATGCACTCTCTAACGTTACAAATAAGGCATACGTTATGCAGAATTGGAATGTAGCAAATAACGTTTGGAGCCTTGCAATTCCTACAGGCGCAACATTGTCTCAGACAAAGGACGCATTCGGTGAGAAGTATTTGCTCAAGGATGGTGGCTTCAAGGCTTTGAAGGGTGCTAAAAATGACTATATCTTTGAGAACAACATGTCTGACGCAACTGCAATGTACTTCGAGTACAAGGTTACTTTGGATGCAAATCAGTTTAAGAATGCTGCAGGTGAGCTTATGCCAGCTGACTTCCAGGATGGTACATTCTATCGTTACAACAACGTTATCTACACAAGCTTTGAGCAGATCATGAAGGCTTACGAAGATGTTACAGGTCTCTTCGAGGGTAAGACAGCTGCCCAGTTGAAGACAGAATTGGAAAATGCAAAGAAAGTTGAAACAACTGAAGGTGCAAAGGATGTAGAGACCAAGTTGTCAGAATTCCGTGCAAAGTATGGCATCGAGGTGTTCAACGAGGGTAAGACATACTACAAGCAGGTTATTAAAGACAACCAGTTGGACAAGAACGTTATCCAGCGTAATACAATTTACCGCTTGCAGGTTAACAAGATCTTCAACGTAGGTGCACAGGTTCCTAACGGTGAGATTGACAAGAACGGTTTGTTCTACCTCGACGTAACTGTAACTGTTAACCCTTGGGTTCTCAATGTACAGGGTGTTGAGTTGGGTGACTAATCCCAATCACTTCGCTTAATCAAGCATAAACAGAAGAAATAAGATGAATGCTCCGGGGATGTACCCCATCCCCCGATCTCAAGATAATTCTTGAAACAACAATACTCTCAATCTCCCGGGGGCAACCCCGCCTCCGGGAGATTAAAAAAGAAAAAGATGATATTTGCCGCCAACAGATGGCGGGAACCCCTATCGTGCTGAATCAGCACCACTCAACAAGAAAAAAAAGATGCCGGAGGCTACCCCACTTCTTACGCCCTACGGCACACTAGATATAAGTATAAGTAAAAGAATCAATAAAATACAAACGATATGAAACATTTCATCATCAAAAACGGTTGCAAAGTGGTTTGTATCTCAGCCATCGCACTCTCTTCGCTTTCATCATGCATGAAAGACGATCTGACGAATTGTCCTGCACCTAAGGTGTCGCTCAAGTTCGATTATACATATAATGTTGAGAACGCTGATGCCTTCTCCCAGGAAGTGAAAAACCTCAACGTCTATGTTTTCGATAAAAACGGTAAATACTTCGATACCTATACGCAGTCAGCCGACAAATTCGAAACGGGTCACAGCATGGACATCACAGACTTACAGGAAGGTAAATACACCTTCGTCTGCCTGGCTCGTGACAAGAAACCTACAGGTAGCAGAGCCGACGGTGACGACGAGATGGAGTTCAGCTTCACCCAACTCACACCAGGTGTTTCTACCATCAACGACCTGCAGGAGGAAATGGGAAAGAAAGACGGAGAAGCTTCTGTCAACAACAAGAAGTTCACCGCTCTCTACACTGCCCAGACATCTCTCGACTTCAAGGGCAAAAAGGACACATCCGGCAAACTGAGTCTGATGAAATGTACCAAGACCTACAGAATCGTGATGCTTCCTTACGATAACGACCAGCAGGGATTCGTGGCAGAAAACTTCGACGTAAGAATCAAGGGTTCGGCTGCTCTCCTCGACTACAAGGGCGACAAGGTAAAGGATGCAAACGGCGTAGAACAGAACAAGCCGATTACCTACGTGCCTTACAACGAGAAACTGGTGGTGAACTCCAGCGGCAATACCCAGGTAGAAGGTGAAGAAATCGACAAGGCTTTGGTTTACGACCTGTCTTCTTCCAGAATGTTCGAGCGCAAGGACGATGTAAGCACCCGCAACACCGAAAGCACGGAGTACGACGACAAGCGAATCGTAATCACCGACAAGCGCACAGGCAAGGTAATCTTCAACCACTCACTGCCATGGTTCCTCGCTCTCTGCGGCGAGCGCACCGACAAAGGCTGGGAGGATCAGGAATACCTCGACCGCCAGGATCACTACACCCTCGTATTCTACGTTCCAAGTCCAGGTTCCGACTACCACATGGATGCTAGAATCAAGGTGAACGGCTGGGTTCTCAATCTGCAGAATGCAGACCTCGGAGCCAAATAAGGAAACAGTGCTACCCACACTGTATAGAGAGAAAGAAAAAGTATAAGTATAAGTAAAAGATTAAAAAGATGAAACGCTATAACTCAACTTTGATCAAGATGACACGCCGGCTAGGCATGGCTATCGCAGCCTTGCTCATGTTGAGCACAATGGCATCTTGTTCAGACCAAGATTCGCAGGCACCTGCAACTGGCGAGGAAGCTTACCTCAACCTGAGCTTCTCTACCGCCAGCGCCACGACTTCCAGAGCAAGCAGAGCTGGGGACATCGGAAACAACGAGACCCAGGCTAATCCTACCGCTGAGAGCGACATTCATAGCATCAAGGTATGGGTGTTTAAATCAGGAACAGGACCAAGCGCCAATCCGATTGCTTACAAGGAAGATACACCATCTGCTGTTGACGGTAAACCCGTCAACGGCAACTACACGCTGAACTTGAGATTCTTGCGTAAGATCAACGGTGAAGAACTCAAAAACATCGACCTCTATATTCTGGCAAACTCAGAGAGTACCAATATGGCTGATAAGCTGATGGGCAAGGATCTCCGCAGCATTACCCGTGCAGACCTGCAAGGTGTAACCTTCAATAATCCATTCGGCATTACAGCAGAAGGCAAGGCTCAGACAACAGAGGTTCCTAACGGCAAGGGTCTCCCTATTTCCCGTGCCATTACCAATATAGAATTAGCCAAGCACGTAGCTGATACAGAGATTGAGGCAAAGGACAAAGGAATTTCGATTCCTCTGGTTCGCGCCGTTTCCAAGCTTCACTTCTATTTCGCCCGCAAGGATGCAGCTGATGCCATGACAGAAAATGTGAAGGTAACAAAAATTGAAATAGATGGAAACACCTTCCCTACAGAAAGCTATGTTTTCCCTGATGAAGAGGATTATACCAAGGCAGATGCCAACAAGGCTGCAACAAGCAATAAGTACGGAACTCCTTCTTATGTTCCTACTCCCCTCAAACTTGACGGTGTAGAGAATGCCAAAATCAAGGCTGTAGCAGATCCGCTTACTTATAAGCGTGATGAAAAAACCGAAACCGCTCAGACTTATATGGACCGCATGAATAAGGAAATCGGTGGACATAACTTGAGCTATCTTCGTGAAACCAACAAGCCTATCACAGGTAAGATTTACTATCAGTTGGCAGAAGGCGGCAGCGTAAAATCTCAGGGATTCACCATCCCATCCAGTGGCAACGCAATCCGCAACCGAGAGCTGGTAGTTTACGGCTACTTCCTCCAGGGTGGAGCCCTCTGCCTCGACTGGCAGGTAATGCCTTGGAACAAGGTAACTTCTGAAATCAGCTGGAGCAATGTAAATTGCCAGATGTTTGCTTGGCAAACAGGAACAACCCTGAAGCCACAGGAAGGTGACGCAGAAGGTCTCTACTGTCTGGTTAACTATCCTAGATACCAGGATAAAGACCATGAGATATTGGAGGATAAGAAATCGGGAGCAGCCTACTACTTCAAGGTAGAAAGCCCTGCAGGACTGGTTTGGAAGGCACATCTCACAAACCCTGATGAGTTTGCTTTTAACTATGATGAATCTATTAAAGGAAGTACCAACTGCGTTTCTACAGGCATCGCCCGAAAAGATCCTTATCAGATCAAGGTAGAAGCCAAGAAGCCATGGACAAACGGTACTTCATGGACAGCTGAGTTGACCGACTGGGCAAAAGGTAAAGGCAGCAAACCTGTATATACCGACCTCTTCGTAACCGTATCACTGGATGGAATCCATGAATACGAAGTAGAAATCAACCCTGACAACGCAGGAGGTATGTATCAGAAAGGAAGAAAGTTTGCAGGAACCAATACCCGCATCCGCATCTTCCAGCTGCAGGCTACCCAGGGAACTGCCTACGATAAGCTTCAGAGCAATAGTGGACATTATACTAATTATTTAATAATAAAATAAGGAGGGCAAACAATGAAAGCAATATCAAAATACTTTGCGATGTGTGCAATCGCCCTCTTAGGGCTTGCAAACACATCTTGCATGAGCGATGATATGGACAGCACCCCGAGTTGCGACTACGATGTAGTGCTGGAATATAAAGTAGGTGGTTCTGCTACTGAAACCCGTGCAGCTGTTACCCGCGCAGAAACTGAGGTTGGAAATGAAGATCTCAATGAAAACAAGATCAATCGCCTCGACCTCTTCGTTTTCGATGCAACCGGAAAACTCGTCAAGAGTCTTCCTCTTACAGATACTTCCGTTCAGGGCAGTCCTACTACAGAATACAAGCACAAGAAGTTGGAAAGCAAACAGCTGAAGCGTTCAGAGATTACAGGCAACACTCTCTATCTGGTAGCAAACCTGGATAATATCAGCGACATTACAACATTGGATGGATTAAAGACTGCCACCATCAACAAGGCAGCCACCTTCAATTACAACGCCCAGCAGACTTCATTCGTGATGGATGCCAAGATGGAGGAGACGAAACAGATTGTGAACGGAACGATTCACATCCAGTTCCAGCTGAAGAGAGCGCTTGCCAAGATTCGCCTCAACGTACAAGATGACAAGGGCAAAACAGTAGCTCCTACAGAGTATGCCTGTCAGTTGATACACTACGCAGCAGATGGCGCTATCCTCGCAGAAGGCAACATCACCGACAATGCATTGAATAAAGATGCAGCAGCCAGCAGCAAGGTAACTGTTCCTGTCGTAACACAAAACAACAAGGCTGTGTTCTACTCATACGCCAACAGTTGGATTGACAAGGACAAGAAGCCGTATGAAGAAGAGCCAATCGATGTCAGCAAGCAGACCTATATCCTGCTCAAGGCAAAATTCAACAACAAGGATTACTTCTACAAGGTGCCGGTTAACAAGCGCCTCTTCGAAGGCAACGATGCCACAACAACAGATTGGGCAAACTACGAGCCTCTCTATCGCCTCGACCGCAACACCATCTACGACGTAACAGCCAAGGTGGACAGAGAAGGTGGCGACACTCCAGAGCATCCGGCAGAACTGAATGTCTTACCAACAGTATTGCCTTGGGAAACCGGAGCAAATTACACTTTCAATGATGCCATCTCTATCAAGACAAACATCGAGAAGAATGGCGAGAACAGTAATGAAATAGCATTCAACAATGCTACATTCGGACCAAAGATCTCATTCACGGAGATGAATACCAATGGTAAGAGCTGGGTGCTCCAGACAGATAGCCCAGACTACGGATTCATTTTTGCCGACAAGGTAAAAACTGATGGTTCTTACGATCTGGCTGACGTAATGACCGTGATTACCGGCAACGGCGCCACTACAGAGGTTCAGCCTTTCTATGTGGTTCCAAGATCGGTACTCGACTATACCCAGCGTGACAACTATACCTGCCGTGTATATATGGTAGCCTATAGTCCAAACATGAAGGTAATCATCAATGCCCCTTCTGATGGAAGCGCAGATACAGCCACAGGAACGGGAACGAAGACCGATATGGAATTCACCCAAGTAAAGTAAACTAAGAGATATAAACAACAATAAATGACAAACATCATGAAAACGTTGAATATATATAAGAATACGACACTGGCACTTATGGCTCTCACCATGGGATTATCCCTTGTGGGTTGCGCAGAAGACTCTGAGCTCATCTATCAGGGAGCTCAGCAGTTGAGCGTGAAGCCTCTCATCCTTGACAACAAGGTTTCGAGAGCAACTACCGCTTCTGAGGCAAGCCTCAACGAGGATAAGCTCTATAATTTCAACATCAAGATGTTTGGTGAATATAATGAGTGCAAGGTAGATAAGACTTTCACTGACAACTTAGAGAAAGGCAAGGAGGAAGTGATTGCTCAAAATAACTGGAAGGTGGAGAAAGATCTGCAGGAAGGTAATACTTACAGCGTGAAATCTGTGGCTAATGCCACAGGTTCAGGCGATGTACAGACCGACGAGGATATCTGGAAGCCATACGATGCTACTGGCAACAGCAACAAGATGTTCCTGATGAGTAGCATTCAGGACTACAAGGTAACCAAGGAGCCAACACAGACCATTCCAGTTAATCTGGCTCGTGCTGCTGCCAAGATTGCCCTTACCATTCATGTTGACGTTGAAGGTTATACAGCTGGTCAGGCAAAATGGCAGTTGAAGAACTACAATGCCAAGACTACTATCTTCGGCAGCAATACAGAATCAGAGTTGAAAGATGGTGAAATAGTGGAAGCACAGGGTGGAAGTGGCGAATATACCGTAACCACTTACAGCTATGCTACCCAGTGGACTGACGACACCAAGGCGCCAGCCATCTACCTCCAGGTTCCTCTTACAGCTGATGGCAAGACAGAGATGAACTATTACAAGATTCCTGTCCGTGACCCTAAGGCTACCGGTGAGGATGCCAAGAAGCTGAACCGCAACACCATCTATACCATCGATGCAAAGATCAACAACAAGGGCGGTAGCTCTGAGATTGGTTACATCACAGCTGGTAAGGTTGTCTATGATGTTCTCCCTTGGTCGGATGGCGGTACTACTGATATCGATGCCAATACTTCGTATCTGATGGTGACTCCAAAGGTTGTCTATATGAAGAATGTAGATACGGATATGAGCGTGACTTATAAGTCTTCCAGCCCAGTGAAGATCCTTAGCAAAAAGGTGTACTACATCGATAATGAAGGAAATACTGAAGTGTATTCTGAGGGATACAAGGAGACTATCATCAAAAAAGAGAAAGTATGGGTTTCAGGTATTTTGGGATTTGGAGGACATTACGAATATAGGGTGAAAGAAGAAATTCCATTCTATCCATACCCAACAAAAATGGAATTGCAGAATGAAAAGGATGGAGTAAATCTTGGTGGTAAGATCGCCATTAATTCTCCTATCCCGCAGAATCGCTTCTCCAAGTATATCGTCTTGACTCTTGAAAATGCTGAAGGTACAAAAGCAACAGTAAAATACAAGCAGTCACCTCTGATTGAAACCCAGAACTTCTTCGGAGACTATTCTTCTAGAAGTAAAAGCGGATGGGCATACCGCAAACCTAATGGGGATCTTGTTAGAAAAGGGCTGACAAAATCTGATTATAATGGTGGATATAAAGCAAAGTATTATGAAAATGGAGATATAAAATTCTTTGCCAACAAGGAATCCAGCGGAAATAAGAATAACAGAATGTACATCATACAGGTATCCAGTACGAAAGATAGCAAATATAATATTGCGCATCCAAACACCGACAAAACTACTGGCTATACAAACGACGAAGTCGTATCCCCTGCATTTATGATTGCTTCACAGCTTGGAGCTGTACTATCGGCAAATTTTGATCAATCCGGAGCAAAGACACATTGTGAAACGTACCGGGAAGTAAAGAAGGAAAACGACAAACAAGTAATATATGATGGTTGGCGTCTCCCAACAAAGACAGAGATACAATTCATTGTTGACTTCCAACAGGAATCATACAAGAATAACAAAGGTAAGACAAAACAGCCTATCAAGCCAGTTTTGGAAGGAGCAAATTATTATACGCTTAACAACGAGACGGTAGCTACCGGTGTTGAGTCTGGTAATGAAGTTTTCGTTCGTTGCGTTCGCGACCTCACCCCTGCAGAGGTTGATGAGTTAGATAAACAAATGAAGTAATAACATTTAAGGAAGTTACGAAATGAAAAAGATAAAGACATATATCGGAATAATGGCAGCGCTGTTAACCATGTTGACAGCCTGCTCCGACAGCATGGTGGACAATGGCGTTCCTTCCAAGAATGAGATAGGCACGTATCAAGCCCACTTCACCATCTCCGTTCCAAACTACTCAAAAGTAGAGAGCAGAGTAGCTAACTTCGCAACCGAAGGTATTGCAAGCGCTAACGATATGAAGCTGCTATGCTTTGACAAAGATGGTTATTTCCTGGGACTTGCCAGAGATCTGAATATCCAGTCTGTGGCAACCAATGAAATCAAGGATGATGGCGGATCGGACAAGAAGAACATCACCGCAACGATTCCTACGGGAACCGCCCGCATCCACATCATGGCGAATGCCACTGCCGAAAATACAGTAACTACTGGCAACCAGGCGATTGATTTCAACAAGTCAGCAGAGTGGATTGGAAGACATGAGAACAATCTCATGACCAGCTTCGATAACAGAAACAACAATCAGCAGCACGACAAGATGGTGTATTGGGGTTATGTCAAGAAGAATACTCCTGAAGAAATGACAGATTTCCTCACCAAGGATGTAGTGGCAAACAACGTGATCCATCTGCTCCGCAACCGTGCCAAGATTGAAGTAAAATGGGAGGATCCAAACATCAAAAACATCAGATATGCCCTGGGCAACGTGATGCAGCATGGTACGGTAGCTCCATTCAATAGAGAGCAGACAAAGCTGACTTTCCCTGAAACCAATATGCTGACTGATGCAGCTGCGTGGAAAGCAGAATGCACCTACATCACTCCATCGCTGGATCCAACAAGATGGCCTTCTGAAGGAGAGAAATTCTCCGTAGGAAATGAAGAGATGTGGCCAAACAGCAGCAACCTGCCTATGCAATATACATTTGAGCAGGAAAACTCTTTGGAAAAGCCACTCAAGGTAATCATGGAGGTGACATACGAGGGCGGAGATACAAAATGGTTCCAGGTTCTGCTCCAGAACGAGGGTGTTCAGATTCCTGTCAAGAGAAACCATCTCTACCGAATCAACATCAAGAGATTGGGCAAGAATCTGGGTTACAGCTCAGCAGAACTTGCATACAATGGTACTCCTGCCAACAACCCATGGATTACGGTAGAAGACATCATCCAGGAAATTTCTGATGGTACTTATACGATGAATATCGTAGATGGTACTTACCAGATGTTGACACAGGAATCAGCCAACAGCGAGCAGACCATCGACTTTGAATATAAGGGTGAGCCTACTCAAACTGCAGCCGACTTCAACGTCTCCTGGACAAAGAACAAGAACTTCACAAAACTGGATGGTGGAAAGCTTCCTGTACCTACAGTACAGTATAACGCAGCAACCGGTAAGGGAACCATCACATACAAGATTGGTGATATCAGTGCCGGTGAATGTAAGACTGCCACCATCAAGCTGGTAGATAAGAAGCATGGACTGACTAGAAACATCCATCTCTACAGTATCAGCAATGTGGACTTCCAATTCCCATCTACCATTACAATGGGTAAGGCGGTAACTTTAGAAGCCAAACTGACCTTCACAATTCCAAGTTACTATCCTAAGGAGTTGTTGCCAATAGAAATTGAGATTGCATCCAATGATGTGAACCCTATAGGCAGCGATGTAAAGGTAGCTTCTACATCTGATGTTGATGGAGGCGGTAATTGGAACTGCTGGTTTGTCACCAAGTATGAAGATCCAAGTGCAATTGGAGCTTCTCAAACCATCACAATGAAGAATGTACGTGCCGTAACAGGTACTAAAGGTACGTTCTACATCAAGGCTAAGCACTACAATAGCAACAAGCCTTGGAAGGTGACAATCAACTACCAATAAAAAATTAGCAAAATACAAAAGTTAAGAATCATATATCAGTAAGAGAGGAGGGAAGGAAGTTGGGAATACTTCCTCCCCCTTATTTTAGTTATTATAAGACATTATTATCATTTACTATTATACAAATTTGCGAAGACTAGACTAGACTGGTCGTTGGAATTTTAGTTGCCGAGGTGACTCACCTTCTAAGATTCCACGACTTTTTTTGTGCCCTGAAAGAACACCTCATTCATAGGCATACACGCCCTGAAAGGGCAGAAGCTCCTAGCCCAGGGCATCGCCCTGGGGATAATGGCGATCAGCAATGCGCCCTGTAAGGGCAAAAGCTTTGTAATCATCTGGTTCTTTGAAGCTTTTGCCCTTACAGGGCGACAGGTTTACAAACATAACTACCCAGGGCGATGCCCTGGGCTAGGAGCTTCTGCCCTTTCAGGGCGTATTGGTTGTGACATGCCACATCTCCCTAGAAGCTTCTGCCCTTGCCGTCCCGACGGATTTGAAATCCGCCCACCAGCCGTTCCACACCCCCGTTAGGCGTCCCGACGGATTTGAAATCCGTCGTAAAAAAAGGTTCGACCTATCAAACCAGGGGATTTGTAATCCCCTAATCCATAACATATAACAGTTCGAACTTTTAGTCCCCCATTGAATATGTGTATTTTTTAAATGACAGAGTAGTTACCCAGAAAGACCGTGAGGCAGAGTAAGATAATAACTTTCAAGCCCCCAAAAAACTCCCTATAAGTTCAGGCATCTATCGCCTGGCTTATGGGGAGAACTTGTATCTGATAATTTTATGATTTCAATTGATGCAATTGCTCATGGGTTAAGCCTGTCA
>JABLTL010121840.1_pt1 | contig 21694 bp, 16 predicted proteins | sample 7160151 | NCBI WGS metagenome assembly JABLTL01 (sample SAMN14651223, study PRJNA627086) | human gut metagenome | isolation source: feces | host: Homo sapiens
GCCACGGCGCTGTCCACGCCGCCGGAGAGCGCCAGCAGCACCTTGCCGCCGCCGACCTTGGCGCGGACCTCCTCAATGGCTTCGCTGACGTAATTCGCCATGCTCCACTCGGGGGCAAGGCCGCAGACCTTATAGAGAAAGTTTTTCAGAATTTCGGTGCCGTGGACGGTGTGCAGCACCTCGGGGTGAAACTGCACGCCGTAGAGCTTTCGTTCCGCGTTCTCGATGGCGGCGTAGGCGCAGCCCGCGGTGTGCGCGATGGCGCGGAAGCCGGGGGAAAGGCGCTCGACCTCAACGCCGTGGCTCATCCAGCAGATGCTCGCCGGCTCAACGCCGTCGAACAGCAGGCTCGTGCCGTCGTGCGTCAGCTCCACCTTGCCGTACTCACGGACCTCGGCTCTGCGGCAGGCGCCGCCGAGCTGATGGATCATCAGCTGCTGGCCGTAGCAGATGCCGAGGATGGGCAGGCCCAGCTCGAAAATGGCGTTGTCGAGCGCGGGGGCGTTCGGCTCAAATACCGTCGCGGGGCCGCCGGTGAAGATGATGGCGGCGGGGCCGAAGGCGCGGATGTCGTCCATCGACATGGTGTAGGGCTTGATCTCACAGTAGACGCCGCATTCACGCACGCGGCGCGCGACGAGCAGATTGTACTGCCCGCCGAAATCCAATACCAGTACCTTTTTCATCTCAGCCGTCCTCACGGAAGAGAATGCCGTTCTCGTCTGCCTGCTCGATGACGGCGAGGGCCTTGTACGGCACGCCGGAGGCACGGAATTTGTCGCCGCCGCCCTGGAAACCCTTTTCGACCGCGACGCCGATGCCCTCGAGTGTCGCGCCCGCGGCGTTGACGAGGTCGATGAGACCCTGCATCGCGTAGCCCTTGGCCATAAAGTCGTCGATGATGAGAACGTGGTCGTCCGCGTGCAGCCACTCATGGCTGACGATCAGCGTGACCTTCTTTTTATAGGTATAAGAAAAGACCTCGCTCTGGTACAATCCGCCCTCGATGTTATCACTCTTCGCCTTCTTGGCGAACAGCATGGGAACACCGTATTTCTGAGCGCAGATCGTGGCCAAAGCGATGCCGCTTGCCTCCGCTGTTAAAACCATGGTGATCTTGCTGATGTCAAAATACTTCGCAAACTCATCGGCCAGAGCCTCAAGCAGTTTGGTGTCGACGCGGTGGTTGAGAAAGCCGTCGACCTTGATGATGTTGCCGGGCAGGACCTTGCCTTCGCGGCGAATGCGTTCCTTGAGCAGTTCCATGGGACCGTCCTCCTGTCGTATAATATAAGTGCGCGAGCTGTGCTACCATTGTAGATATTGTATCGTATGATAGAGCATTTGCGCAAGAAAAACAAGGTGACGGAGGGACCAAAAAAAGAGAGAGAAAAGCGCCCGTTTTCGGGCGCTTTTTATGGTTTTACATGATTCGATAAGATGTGCTTATGCCCGGCATTACGCTCCCTTGGCATCGGCGGGATAGAGCCAGAGAGCCTGCGCGTCAAGATCGCTCAGGATGTTCTCGACGGCCTGTTCGGTATAGCTGCCGTCCATCGGGTACGCAAGGTCGGCGCACACGACGGGATCGGTGGAAAAGAGGAGCGTGACGTTCCCGCGCAGCAGCTCGGTCACGTCTTCGCGGAAGCGCTCAAAGTCCGCCTGCGTTGCACGGTCGATGTCGGGGACCGGCGAGGCGCCGTCCGCCTCAAGCACAAAGGTGACGGCGTTTCCGTCAAGGTACTGCTCCTGCCCGTCGGCGTAGGAGAGCAGGTCGTAGCTGTAATTGCCAACGCCCGCGCCCACAAAGGGCTGATAGCGCAGGAGGTCCGCGCCCCAGACGCCGTCCCTGCCCTCGCCGTAGACGAGAAACAGCGTATTCCAGCCGACGTGATAGGTGCCGAATTCCTCGGTAAAGAGCGCTGTGCCGTCGTATTTTTTCGCGTCCAGCGTGTAAAAACGCATTGCGAATTCGTCCGGCTCCGAGCTTGTGAGGACAAGAATTTCGTTCGCGCCGTCGCGGTCGAGGTCGGCGTAGGCGAGCGGCTGTTCATTGACCGCATAGACCTCGGTGAACCGCTCCGGAGCAGTATCCAAATAGGTATACTTTTCCGTATCGCGCTGTGCGAGGTACAGCCCGCCTTGCCCGTCGGGACGGTAGGTGTCGGTGTAGTATTCGGGCGTGACATGCCATTGACAGATGCACGCCTCATTTTCCGCATCGATCTCAAGCTGATAGGTCCAGCTGCCATAAGGCTGAAAGCTGGCGGTCTCCGCGTCGTAGAACCAGTAATAATAGGGCAGGTTGTAGGCGGGCGTGTCGATTTGCAGACCGAGGTCCGTGTAGCCGTCAAAGTTGTAGTCGCCGATCGCAAGGCCGCCGTCCTCTGTCCAGCAGTTCGTGTAGCCGTCCGTACACCAGACGTCGTCGCCGACGTCGGCGGTGCGCAGCTCCTGCTCGCCGCCGTCGTCCCACAGGAGAAGGATGCGGCTCACGCCGCAGTCGTACTCGCCGTCCTGACGGCCATAGAGCCGCAGCGTCGCCGTTCTGCCCTCGCAAAGGGTGAACGGCTCTTCGTGCAGCAGCACGTCGTCCGCGTGCAGGACGGTCCATTCATCGTCCGTGGCGGGCTGCTCGGCGACAGGCTCCGGCGGCTCGTCGGGCAGCGGCGTGTCCGCAATATCCTTTTCGCCGCAGGCGGCGAGCGTCAGCGCGAGCGCCGCGGCAAGCAGCAGCGCGGTAAGCTTTGTTGTCATGATGTTCCTCCCCAAGCAATGTTATTGATTTACATAATAACATGCCTTTGCGGAAAAGTCGTTACAAAAGAGTTACAAAAAAGAGAGCGCCGGAGCGCTCTCTTTCGCGGTGCGGGATTTACTTCTTCTCGTCCTCGAGCAGACCCTTGAAGCTGGCGGCAAGGCCGGCAAGGCTCTGGATCTCGCTGGGAACGATGATCTTCGTCGCCTGCCCGTCGGCGGCCTTTTCGAAGGATTCGAGCGCCTTGAGCTTGACGACCTGATCGTTGGGGTTGGCGTTGTTGAGGAGCTTGATGGAGTCCGCCAGCGCGGTCTGCACCTTCATGATGGCCTCGGCCTCGCCCTCGGCGCGCAGCACGGCAGCCTGACGCTCGGCCTCGGCGTGGAGAATGGCGGCCTGCTTCTCGGCGTCCGCCTTGAGGATGGTGGACTGCTTTTCGCCCTCGGCGACGAGGATCTGGCTCTGCTTCTGGCCCTCGGCCTGCAGAATGGACTCGCGGCGCTCACGCTCGGCCTTCATCTGCTTTTCCATGGCGTTCTGAATTTCCTTGGGCGGCAGAATGTTCTTCAGCTCCACGCGGTTGACCTTGATGCCCCAGGGGTCGGTCGCCTCGTCAAGGATGGAGCGCATCTTGGCGTTGATGACGTCGCGGCTGGTGAGGGACTGGTCAAGCTCCATTTCGCCGATGATGTTACGAAGGGTCGTGGCGGTCAGGTTCTCGATGGCGTTCATCGGGTGCTCGACGCCGTAGGTGTAGAGCTTGGGGTCGGTGATCTGAAAATAGATGACCGTGTCGATCTGCATGGTGACGTTATCCTTGGTGATGACGGGCTGGGGATCGAAGTCGGCGACCTGCTCCTTGAGGCTGACCTTCTTGACCACGCGCTCAATGAAGGGGATCTTCAGGTGCAGGCCGACGTTCCAGGTCGCGCTGTACGCGCCGAGACGCTCGACGACGTAGGCGCGGGACTGCTGCACGACGTGGATGTTGCTCACGATGAGGATGAGCACGAGCACGACGAGCACGATGACGCCGATGTAGTTGAAAATGGATGCGATAGGCATAGTTATTGTTCCTCCCTTTCTTTTCTGACGAAGAGCTTCACGCCCTCCATTCGGACGATGGTGACCATGGAGCCGCGGGCGATCACGTCGCCGTCCTCGCTGCGGGCGGTCCATGTTTTGCCGTCGATGTAGACGGCGCCGGTGGTGTTTTCGTTGTCGATGGTCTCGGTGACCTTGGCCGTGTGGTGCAGCACGCGGTCGGCGTTGGTGGGAACGATGGTCTTATCCAGCATTTTGTGCGCCAGCGGGCGCGTCGCGATCAGCGCCGCGATGGAGACCGCCAGAAAGACGACGATCTGCAGCCAGAGCACCGCGCCGAGCTCCAGCGAGAGCAGCGCGGCGACCGCGCCTGCCACGAACCAGATGGAGACCAGCCCCGCCGTCGCCGCCTCGGCGATGCCGAAAATGACGATGGCGGCGATCCATACGAATGTCATGTTGCCTCCCGAACCTCCTTTCATGCTGTGGGCAAGCGCCATCAGCGAGAGCAGAACGATAAAGATCAGCGTGCCGCCGATGAGCTTGTCATAGGGGGAAAGATTGCTGAGAAAGTCAACAAAGGAACGCTTGAGCGGCTTGCCGGCGATGGGCTGCTCGACCTCGGCCTCCTCCGCCTCGACGGGCGGAAGCTCGTCAGCGAAGAGCGCGTCGAGCGTCGTGTGGTAGCGGTGGCAGATGTAGAGGATCTTTTCGATCTCCGGGTAGCCGCGGCCGGACTCCCAACGCGACACCGCCTGCCGCGAGACGTGCAGCTGCTCGGCAAAGGTCTCCTGCGTCATGCCGCTTTGCTTTCGGACCTCCTGCAGCTTTTCGCCAAAGGCCATTTCCCTGTTCCTCCGTTTCTCCCTGTGTGGCTATCCTACCGCCCGCGCCGTGTTTTTTCCACCAACCTGCGCTTGCGCTTTGCGTTTTTGCCTGTCCGGCGCGCAACTTTAACGTTACATTGCCCGCCGGAGGGGCATTTGGGGCTTTTCCATAGTATACCATAGGGCGAGGGGAATTACCATGCTTTTTTTTGCGCGCGGACGATTGCGTTTTTGCGCCGCGTCCGCTATACTGGAAAAAACGAAAGAGGAAAGCGATGGAAACGCCATGCTGCAATTTGCCATTCCCTGCCTGCTGGGGCTCGAGAGCCTGGTGGGCGATGAAGTGAAAAAGCTCGGTCTTGCCGACGTCCGCGTGGAAAACGGGCGTGTGCTGTGCCGCGGCGAGGAGCGCGACCTCGCGCGGCTGAACATCAATCTGCGCTGCGGTGCGCGCGTGCTGCTCGTGCTCGCGAGCTTCCGCGCGACGGATTTTGAAACGCTCTTTCAGGGCACCCGCGCCGTGCGCTGGGAGGACTGGGTCCCCCGCGAGGGCGAGTTCCCCGTGACGGGCTATTCCATCAACTCCACGCTGCACTCCGTTCCCGCCTGCCAGTCCATCGTGAAGAAGGCGGTCGTCGAGCGGCTCGGGGCGGCCTATGGGCTGCAAACGCTGCCGGAGACCGGCAAACGCTATCAGATCCGCTTCTCGATCATGAAGGACGAGGTGATGCTCTGCCTCGACGCGAGCGGCGAGGGGCTTTACAAGCGCGGCTACCGCGCCGTCGGCGTGGCGGCTCCGCTCAAGGAGACGCTGGCCGCCGCGATGGTGAAGCTCTCGCATTACAACGGGCGCGACCCGTTCTGCGATCCCTTCTGCGGCAGCGGCACCATTGCCATTGAGGCGGCGCTGATCGCCAGGAACCGCGCCCCGGGTCTGAACCGCAGCTTTGCCGCGCAGCACTGGGCGATGGTGGACAAAAGGATATGGCTCGACGCGGCGGACGAGGCGATGGACAACGAATTTCATGACAAGACCTACGAGATCTGGGGCGGCGACATCGACCCTCACGCCGTTGAGATCGCGCGGCACAACGCGGAGCTTGCCGAGGTGGACGATACGGTGCGCTTTGAGGTGGACGACGCGACGTGCTTCCACTGGGGCGGGCAGTATGGGCGCGTTGTGACGAATCCGCCCTACGGTGAGCGTCTGCTGGAGCAGAAGGAGGCCGAGGAGCTTTACCGCGCCTTCGGCCGCGCGGTGGATAAGCTGCCGGAGACCTGGCGCGTTTATGTGCTCTCGTCGCACACGGAGTTTGAGCGCTGCTTTGGCCGCATAGCCGACAAAAAGCGCAAGCTCTACAACGGTATGCTCAAGTGCGACCTGTTCATGTATGGGAAGCGGCTCTGAGATAAAACGAACACCGGCGGTCCGCGGGGACGCCGGTGTTAATTTTTCGTTAAGGCTTCTGCACCGCGCTCCGGTTGTGACACTTTTTCATAAAATGTTCATTGCATTTTTTACGCGGTATGCGCTATGATCTAAAGAAGAGAGTCTGCGCGGGGGAGGTTCCTCCCGCCGCGTCATCGAAACGGGGGACCTGTACCTTGAAACACATTTTTATCATCAATCCGTCGGCCGGTAAGAACGACAGCCGCCAGCGCATCTACACGATGGCGGAGGCGCTGCGGGAAAAGCACGGTCTGGACGTACAGTGTATGCTCACCGCGTCAGTCGGCCACGCGGCCACGCTCGCGCGCGGCCTCGCCGAGAGCGGAGAAGAGGTGCGGCTCTATGCCTGCGGCGGCGACGGCACGGTCAATGAGGTCGCCAACGGCATCGCGGGCTATGCCAACGCCGCGATGACCTGCATCCCCATCGGCACGGGCAACGATTTTCTCAAAAACTTCGGCGCGGACTACGAAAAGTTCCTCGACGCAGAAAATCTCTGGAACGGCGAAACGCAGGCGCTCGACCTCATCGACTGCAGCGGGCGTTACTGCCTGACGATCGCCTGCTCGGGCATCGACGCGCGCATTGCCGAGAGCGTGCATAAGTTCAGCGCCAATCCGCACCTGAGCGGGCGCGGCAGCTATCTGGTCAGCGTGGCGGCGAACGGCATCTTCGGCCGCATCGGACGGCATTGGACGGTCTGGCTGGACGAGGAAAGGCTCGAGGACGACTTCGCCCTCGTATCCATGTGCAACGGACGCTACTACGGCGGCGGCTCCACGCCGGTGCCGGAGGCGCGGATGAACGACGGCGTGCTGCACACGGTTTTGGTGAAGAACATCAGCAAGCTCCGCTTCGCGCGGCTCTTCCCGGACTACTCCGCAGGAAACCACGAAAAGCTCCCGAAGGACGTGGTGCGCTTTTCCACAGCGAAGGTCGTGCGCATCCACTCCGACAACGGCGACATCGTGACCTGTCTGGACGGCGAGTGCTCCCATTCGCATGACGTGACGCTCCGTCTGGCGGACAAAAAGCTCAATTTCTTCGGCCCTGCCGGCTACGACCCGAACGCGACGGCGCGCTGAGAGAATTTTACCAAACTGTGAATTTTTGCAAATCGACCGGATTTTTCATAAAATCCCCTTGCAATATTGCTTGCCTTGCGCTATGATAGCACCGTTGGTTAGCACTCGATCGCAATGAGTGCTAACCAACGGTGAATTTGTTTTTTCAAATTTGTGAAAATATAGAAGGAGGCACATTCCCATGAAACTCACTCCGCTTGCCGACCGCGTCATCCTCAAGATGCTCGAGGCCGAAGAGACCACCAAGGGCGGCATCATCCTGACCGCCAGCGCTAAGGAAAAGCCCTCGATCGCCGAGGTCATTTCCGTCGGCCCCGGCGGCATGGTCGACGGCCACGACGTCGTTATGACCGTCAAGCCCGGCGACAAGGTCATCACCAGCAAGTATTCCGGCACCGAGGTCAAGGTCGACGACGAGGAATACACCGTCGTCCGTCAGAGCGACATCCTTGCCATCGTTGAGTAAAATGCGCAAAGAGGGAGCAGGCTCCCCCTTTGGATTCCCCACCGCCAGTCTGCGGACTGGCGACGCCGCCCAAGGCGGCTGGGTCAAAGTATTTTTGCCACGCACATGTCGCGGCAAAAATAATCTAAACTATTTTCGCGTTCCGCGAAATTTCTAATGGAGGTACGCTCTTATGTCTAAGCTCATTAAATCCGGCGAAGAGGCCCGCAAGGCGCTTGAAGTCGGCGTCAATACTCTGGCCGATACCGTGAAGGTCACCCTTGGCCCCAAGGGCCGCAACGTCGTGCTCGATAAGAAGTTCGGCGCTCCGCTCATCACCAACGACGGCGTGACCATCGCCAAGGAGATCGAGCTGCCCGATCCGTTCGAGAACATGGGCGCTCAGCTCGTGCGTGAGGTCTCCACCAAGACCAACGACGTCGCGGGCGACGGCACCACCACCGCCACCCTGCTCGCGCAGGCGATGATTCGCGAGGGCCTGAAGAACCTCGCCGCCGGCGCGAACCCCATCGTGATGAAGAAGGGCATGGCCAAGGCCGTTGAGACCGCGGTCGAGGCCATCAAGGCCAACAGTCAGAAGGTCAACGGCACGGACGATATTGCCCGCGTCGGCACCGTCTCCAGCGGCGACGAGTTCATCGGCAAGCTGATCGCCGAGGCTATGGAAAAGGTCAGCGCCGACGGCGTGATCACCATCGAGGAGTCCAAGACCGCCGAGACCTATTCCGAGGTCGTCGAGGGCATGATGTTCGACCGCGGCTATATCACCCCCTACATGGTCACCGATACCGAGAAGATGGAGGCCGTCGTGGACGATGCCTACATCCTCATCACTGACAAGAAGATCTCCGTCATTTCTGACATTCTGCCCATCCTTGAGCAGCTCGTCCAGAGCGGCAAGAAGCTGGTCATCATCGCTGAGGACGTTGAGGGCGAGGCGCTGAGCACCCTGATCGTCAACCGTCTGCGCGGTACGCTGAACGTCGTGTGCGTCAAGGCGCCCGGCTTCGGTGATCGCCGCAAGGAGATGCTGCAGGATATCGCCATCCTCACCGGCGGCCAGGTCATCTCCGAGGAGCTTGGCTACGAGCTCAAGAGCGCGACCGTCGATATGCTCGGCCGTGCGCGTCAGGTCAAGGTCACTAAGGAGAACACCACCATCGTGGACGGCTCCGGCGACAAGCAGGCCATCAAGGACCGCGTGTCCCAGATCCGTGCGCAGATCGCCGTCACCACCAGTGACTACGACAAGGAGAAGTTGCAGGAGCGTCTGGCGAAGCTCGCCGGCGGCGTGGCGGTCATCAAGGTCGGCGCTGCTACCGAGACTGAGATGAAGGAAAAGAAGCTGCGCATCGAGGACGCTCTGAACGCGACCCGCGCGGCGGTCGAGGAGGGCATCGTCGCCGGCGGCGGCACGGCCTACGTCAATGCCGTTCCCGCGGTCGAGAAGCTCATCGGCAAGGTCGAGGGCGACGAGAAGACCGGCGTGAAGATCATCGTCAACGCGCTGCAGGAGCCTGTCCGCCAGATCGCCAAGAACGCCGGTGTGGACGGCAGCGTGGTGCTTGAGAAGATCAAGAGCAGCCGCAAGGTCGGCTACGGCTTCGACGCCTACAAGGAGGTCTACTGCGACATGATCGGCGCCGGTATCGTCGATCCTGCCAAGGTCACCCGTTCCGCGCTGGAGAACGCCGCGTCTGTCAGCTCCATGGTGCTGACCACCGAGGCGCTGGTCGCCGACAAGCCCGAACCTCCCGCACCCGCGGCTCCCGCCGGCATGGGCGGCATGGACGGCATGTACTAAGAGATAGCTGCTAACCCTTGAAATTGCTGGATTTTCTGTGAGTGGTGTGGCTGATTTACACCAAATTTACACCAATTCAGCGCTTAATAGGCAAAAAAATCTCCGCTCACACTTGTGGGCGGAGATTTTTCGTTTAGTAGTTCTGCTGGTAGCAACTCATTTTCCCAATATCTTATCAATCATCAGTTCTACGCATTCAGGATTATCAAGGGTGTACACATTCTTTTCCTCTCGCTGAGGTCGTTCCATGAGCCACCACTGGCGCAGTTGGCTGGCCGGAGTGCCGGACATGATGAACGAATTGAGGACAACTGTTTTGCCATCTGCCGTAGGTGTCAGTCTGGTCTCCAGTTCCTTGATGGTCTTGTAAAACTCTACCTTCGGATCATCTGACCTAATATGCAGCAAGCCTTTCGGATCAATAAAGGAAATATACTGCTTGTCTTCGGTGTCAATCCACAGAATATAGTCCGGATAGAAGTTACCCGCCTCGAAGAAGCCCATACCAACCTTACTCTTGTTACGGAGCAGGTACAGAGACTTCCCTTCCAATTCACTGCTGTGAGTCTCAACATAGGTTTTCAAATGGTCAACAAACAGCATTTCATCCATGTTCAACGCAACAGGAGACACCTGGATCTTCAGGTTGCTTTTCTCCAAGCAGATCAACGGTGCATACAGATGAGACTTGAAGTCAAACAAAACCAGCCTGCCGTGGAAGGAATCCTTCTTGTAAACATCCAGGCCGTTGTTGGCCTGCAGTACAGCGGAAATTTCGGAAACGAAAGTCTCTAATTCGTCGCCGGTCGTATCCAACGCGTTCTGCTGAGCATAGGTAATGGTATATTCATCAACAAAATTGCTGTCATCCGCATCCAGAATCGCATATTCCAGACGTGGTGCCTCCCAGCGCTCTTTTTCATACTTAAAAAACTTATCCATATAGGATTTGAGCGCCATGATTGCATAGTCCGTGGCCGCTTCAAGCTTCGCCATACTGTTGATTTCCATATGATTTACAGGAATCAACAGACCGTACCAGCCATCTGTCCGAAGAATATCCAGCAACTTATCAGCAACGATGCTGATGTTAAAATAACGCTTTTCGCTCTTATATTGCTGCAGTTCCTCGAAGATGCGCTGAATATCCAACAGCGGCAACACAGCATCGGGGAGTTTGTGCTCCTCAGGAAGGGATTCGATTTTGAAGCTGTCGGTAGAATCAATGGTTTGAATTCTGCTTCGACAATCGATGACAGTTCTGCTTTTCAGCAGGTATCTCCGGAATCCTTCATCCGGCTTATCAAGGATCAAGCGCTTTGCCTGTTGTTTGAAATTGGCTCCGTCCTTCACCTTGATGACATGAAGTTTCTTGCCTTGGGCCTCATTGAATCGACTGATCACAGGCAGGCGGAATTCATGAACGGTATCATTGGTAGGTGTGCCTTCCTGCTCCAGATAGCTCTTGAAATCCTCCATGTACTGTGCTTTCACGCCAAAGATGGTGAGTGTTTCAAGTAATTCAATGTGTTTCGGGATTTTTACGCCCGCATCCAGCTTCCATGAGCGCTTCAGGCAACCTTCGTAGCCTTTCAAGCGGACACCGCGACCAAACAGCTGAATAGCCTGGGCCCCTTCTCCTTTTGCAAAATTAATCAAGCCCATGGTGGATACACGCCAGCTATTCCAACCTTCCGTAAACTTACGAGAGCCGATCAGTATCTTGATTTTGGAATTTTGCGCATTGATGCTGCGGAACAGGGATTCTGACACAAATTCCTCGTTGCTGACGATGATCCCCTTCTGCTCGCAATTTTTCAGCAAGCCGGAAGTGTCTCCGATATTGATCACACCGAAGTAATCTCCGTATTCACCGACCTTCAGGCCGATTTCACCAGAAACCTGACGAATATTTTCCAGTCTCAGCCGAGGTTCGTCGGCGTTCCCATCGGTATTGAACACAATACGAAGAATATCTGCGAAAATCACTGCAGGATCCATATCCTGACCGAATATATCCTGCAGAGCTTGGAAATCGCGGTAGAACAGTTCCTTTCCGCTACCATCGATTAATCCGGTATCCTCGTTCAGAACAGCGCGAATGTGCTCAATACTCAGCGCACGATTGCTCAGGAAGGTGTTAAGGAATACCAGCACTTCCTCCACATCGGTGAGCAGCTCTTTTTCTGCCTGTGACAGGCCGCTGCTCTTTACCGGAGCGGTTACACGGTTGCCGACAAACACCAGCAGAGGCTTCTCAATATGGAATTCCCGCAACTCGTCAGTCTTCGTCTCAAACAGCTTCATCTGCTGATAGAAGGACATCAGGCAGCCAACCAGATACAGGTGCCGATGTTCCGCATCTACGCTGCCCTGAAGGTTATAAATGCGGTAATCCTTTCCGTATCCGTCGCCGTAGAAATACTTATAGGAATAGTCCATAATGATGGATTTTCCGTATTCCTCCATCAGCGCCCGCTCATCCTTTGCTTTTTGGGTGTTGCCGGCGGCATTGGCGTTCAGAGCCTGCTTAAAGGTTGCGGAATATTCAAAGGCAAAGCCTTCTGCGGAGAGGCGGGTGCGGTAATCGTACCATACATCACCGGACAGGCCGCGGTGCCCTTCATCCACCAGTACCAGATTGTTCTGCTCAAAGCTGTCAACAGAGACAGTCTTGATCTTGCCTTCCTCCTTCAGCTTGTTCATGTCGATTACGATGACATCATCCCGGCGGGTAGTGAAGCCGCGATCTTTCTGGAACATTGCTGCGGGAATGGAAGAAAGGGCGAGTTCTTCCAGGTGCTGATTGCTCATGCCCTCATTGGGCGCAAGCACGATCACCTTGTTAATGGACAGCTTACTGTTCATCCGCTTAGCCCGCTTAAAATAATGAAGAAATTGAAGGATATTCATGTGCATGATCAGCGTCTTGCCGCTGCCGGTGGCGCACATGAACGCCAGCTTATTCAGCTTGTCTACGGTGTACGGCTGAAAGTCGATCAGGCCAAAAGATTCGGTTCTCTTTGTACTCAGCCAGTTGTTCAGATCCGCACAAAAGCCTTCCGCGTCAGTGAAATACCGATCCAGATAGATTTCTGTGAACAACAGAGCGACATACTGGAAATATTTCCACCGCAATCCTCCGCGCTTTTCGCCCACCTGCCGTGTGTGGCGGCAGATATTTGCGTCATAGAGGCGAAGCTTCTCCGGTGTAATGGCTGCACCCTTCATCTTGCTGATGCGGGCAATGTAATCGCAGAAATAGGTGCCGCCACTTTCGTTGAAACCCTCATATTCGGCGCTGTTGAGCTTCTCGCTGAGCGCACCCAAGGAGTCGATCTTCAGCTCATGCAGGAAATACCGGAACAGAACAAGTTGATCGTCGAAAGAGGCCTGCGGGGCGGTTCTTCTTGCCATACTCACGCCTCCTCGAACATACGATTTTTGAATTCGGTTTCCGTCATCCGCACCGTCCAGCCTTCGCTTTTACCGCGCAGATTTTCAAGGTTGCTGTCGCCGTTGACAAAAATCACGTCATACTTGCGATCGTCGGCATTCTTACGGTAGGTGGTGAAGAACGCATCCAGCGCCGCATTGGAGGCAACAATGTCATCCGTCACGCTGCGCCAAATTACCAGTGCGCGGCGACCGTCGGGCAAGGTGCCTTCGATCTGCCGGAAGACGTACTGTCCGCTGATATCGCTGACCAACTCCACAGCGCCTTCGTAAGCAGGATGCTCGGCGGGCTTGCTGAGCCAGTAGGAGATAGCGCTCTGCCGGGTGACCGTCAGACCGATCAGATAATTGAAGGTCTCGACCAGATCCACCGGGCGCTCCTTGCACTCGTTCTTCTCGGTAATTTTCATAGTGTAGGCGAAGGGATTGGAGAACGCCTCCACGTCCAGCAGGCTGCCGCGGCTCTCCAGATCCACCATGTAGTGGATCAAGTAATCCTCGCCCAGCAGCGACTTGAGTTGTCCACCGTTGTCGGAAAGCTCAATGTTCGACAGCGCATCTTCGTAGCTCTCAAGGCGCATGTATTTGATAATTTGAGATATTCCGGTATTTCGGTTCTGCGGTTTGCCATTTTTCCATGCTTTTGTATCGACTGCATACGATGTCTTTTTTACACGGAGCATCGTTGCGTTTTCAAAATACTCTCCCATCTCTATAAGAATGTACTTGCGGCTACCACCATCTCCGAAATTACTATTCATTATTGCATGAGCAGTGGTTCCTGATCCTGCAAAATAGTCAATAACCGTACCGTGCTTTTTCCCTCCTAATGCTGCTTCAATGCATTCTTGTACATTAAAGATAGACTTTGGATATGAAAATGGTACGCCCATAGCGGTAAGCAGAGCGGAACCATAACTATTAGCGGAATACTTTTTATCCGTCCAAGTAGTTTTATGGCGGAAACGTTTTTTCGTCCGCATAATATCAATCCCGTCCATTGGGTCTGAAGTTTGCTTTACCCACAATTCGTCAAAAATGCTTTCCACGGTTCCGCGCTCAAAAACCCATTTCTTTTCAATCCCGTTGTTATCAATAGGATATACAGCAATAACTCCATCAGGATGAACTGCATTTCTGGATTCCGGGTGAAACTCATCCGGGCACACATCGCCAAAACCGATGATTTGATCATCCTTTACGAAAATGGGATAGAAACAGTTGGCTGCATCCGTTCGCAAATTGCTATTTCCAGAGTTATCTCTGAAGGTTCGTGTATCCCATTCCTCTTCAGGGCGGACTTCCAATCCGATTATGTCTTTTTCATCCGGAAAAATAAAATAAGCGAATTCGTTTGTAAACGAGAAATTATCGCCCTGCTGTCCCGACGGGTTGTGGACAATTGTTACAGCAACGCTATTCTTAGTCGGGGCAACAGCCTTTAATAATTCGCCGAGCTTTGTCTGTTCAACCTCATCAATTGCAATTACGCCAACACCCAAATCAGACAGAAGCGGTTCTGACAATCTGAGCCTGCTTTCCATCAAACTAAGCCACGCCGAATGTTTAAACGTATTTTTATACATTATCTCGCTGGATTTAGCATTATACGGAGGGTCTATATACATGCACTTGAGAGCGTTGTGATACTTCACTTGAAGCAAGTTCAACGCATGAAAATTGTCGCCATTGATCATCAATCCATCTGTTTGCGCGTCCAGATCCGGTATACTCTCCAGCAGCCTGAATTTGAATGTATTGGAAAAATACTTGGTATCGATGATCAGATTCTGATTCAGGCGCAGAAAATCGACGGACGGCGGGGCCGTCCAGCCTTCCGCTTCGTCGATAGCGTACATGGCGATCCATTCATCAATCTGCGCTTTGTTCCCGATAATCTCTGCCCAGAAGGATTCATCGATCTTGTCCAGCGTGATGCACCAGTTGGCCTCCACCACGAATTTCTTCTTTAGCCACAGCTTTTTCTGGAAATCCTCGATCTGCGCCAGGAAATCGATGATAACCTTTCCCACGCGCTTGATGGCTTTGACCTTCGCAAGGTAAGTTTCCACACGGGCCTCGCTGCTTGTATCCAGATCCTCCAGATGCATGACTTCGCTCTTAATAAAGAAGTCTAACTCACGGGTGAGGAATCCGCGCAGATCCTTGTGAATGAAATAATCAAATGTGTTCTTCGCCACATAACCCTTCAAGTGTTTTTTGAGTAAAGTAGTAGTATCTTTGCCGTTAGCGGAAGGAATATCCTTCAACAACTCCTGCCACATGGGAAGGCGAGTGCCAAAAACATATTCCGAAATAGCAGAATAGTTGTCCTCCTGCCACTTCTTGTCAATTGTGTCGCTTTTGCCGGTATATTTTGTTTGAATATCGAAAACAAATCTAATGATCAACTCGCAACGCTCATCATCAAATTCGAATGTTTTGATACCGGGGTAGTTTTCTTCATCCTCTGTGAATAGCATGAAGGTACGCTTACTATCCTTGCTTTCTTTGTTGTTGTTCTGCTCGGTGGTAGCATCTACTAAACGGAAATGAATTGTGTAGCCGTCAACAACAAAGGTGTAGTCTTTGAAGTTTTCACTGGTCTTGATATAGTACTGATCCTGATTCGCCCAGTACAGCTTCACTTCCTCGCCCTCATAGGGGATGGCATAGACGCCTTCCTTATAGCGACGTTTGGAAATGAAGTCTCCGTCTTCGTAGTAACGGCTAAAAAAGGAGTACAGCGCAGAATAAACATCTGTCTCCAGTGCGGCAAGGTCTGCACCTTCCGCCAACTGTTTCTGGAACTGTACATATTTCTGCTTCATAGGCGCAGTGTCAGGCAGCACATCTACAGTCATGCCCATGGCGGCAACGCTTTCCTCAATCTGCGTCATCTGGGCGCGGATTTCCTCCTTACTACCTTGTGCGAAGGGAGCAAGAGTTTCCTGAACCATCTGAGGCAGACGCTGCGTCAAAAATTCTTCAATTTGTGTTTTGCGGAGGTTCATAACGCGATAGATACCAAAATCAAGATCTGATTTATCGAGTTCAAAAATCTGTTTCAACAGGCTTATAAAGCGATTTAACCGTTCATTCATAATGATACTCCTATTCTCTATTTTGCGCCGGGAAGCATTTCCTTCAATACTGTCCGAATATTGTTCCATTGGTCTGGATGTACCCGGATCAAATCATTAATGTCTGCTGGTATTTCCTGCCTGCACTTGGCGGCGAGATCAAAAAAGGTGCTACGGCGGTCATCAGCCGAGGGCTGTTTCCCTTCCAATACTTCCAACATCTTTTCAAGGGTATTCTGTGGCGGCGGACTACCAGTCAGGATGTCATAGAAATATGGCTTTGTAATTCCAACAGCCCTATAGAACTCTTCTTGAACCATGTCAGCGTCTTTGATTGCCTGCACAAGATATGCGCCGAATTCAGACTTCTCCCTTCGTCCTCGGCTCATCCACAGTCACCTCCTTCTCCCGAATTAGTATGTTTGTTTACATACTAACATACTGTATAAGCAAAAGCAACCAGCATTTGTTCCGGAAGAAGCAGAAAAACAAGCAGCCCCTCACATTTGCCGTGAGGGGCTGGTATGTCAAAGCAGCTCTTTTGTCTTCCGGGCCAGGTACAGTGGGAGATTGGTAATGGATCCATCCTTCCGGTAGCCACGCTTGGAATAGCGCAGGGCGTGCTCCGGCTGGCGGTCGGCGATATACTTCTTAAACGACGGTGCGGATTTATCCTCACCGCCTTTGGCCTCCACGGGGATGATTTCAGTACCGCACTGGATAAGGAAATCAATCTCGCTATTTTTATCGGAGTAATAGCGGGGCTCTACCTCGAACTGGCCGTGAAGCTGCTGCAGGACATAGTTTTCCGTCAGCGGACCCTTGAACTGATAATCCGTCTTTAACAGAATGGCGCTGTTATCAATACCCGCCATGTGCTTGAGCAGGCCAGTGTCAAACACGAAGAGTTTGAACTGGTCCAGTTTGTCAAAGGCTGCCAGAGGATGCTCCATCTTGGAGACATTGTAGACGCGATTCAGCATTCCGGCAGAGACCAGCCACTCGATGGCCTCTTCAAAGTCCCGGGCCCGGCCGCCCTCCCGGACAGCTCCATACATGAACTTCTCGTTGGACTTTGCGAGCTGAGCCACAATGCTGCGGAATACCATCAGGATGCGGCCGCTGTTGACCTTGCCGTTGTGTTTGGAGAAGTCATTTTCGTAGACCTCAATCAGTTCCTTCTGGATCTGCGAGATCTTTGCCGGGTCCTTATGTGCGATCCACGAGGAAACGCACTCCGGCATTCCACCGATGATCAGATAATAGTTGTATGCCTCCAGCAACCGGTTGTGGAAAATTTCCTCGATCGGCTGCTCTTTTTGGATACTGGAATAGTATTCGTACAGGCTCTCATCCGTAGCCTCCAAAAACTCGTCAAAGGTCAGCGGGTAGATGTCCAGCAAATTGACCATGCCCACGGGATAAGACTTGGGCTGTGCCAGGAGCGTCCCCAGCAGACTGCCGGCGGCGATCACATGGTATTCATTGGCCTTTTCCTTGAAATATTTCAACGTGTTCAGCGCTTCCGGACACTCCTGTATTTCGTCAAAAATAATCAGTGTTTTCCCCGGCAGAATTTTCTCCCCGGCGATCAAGGACAGCAGTTCGATGATCCGCTGGGGATTTTTATTGGCCTCAAAGATGGATTTCAGCTCATCTTCTTCATCAAAGTTGAAATAGACATAGCTGTCGTAGTAGTTCTGCCCGAACTCTTTCATCAGCCAAGTTTTTCCCACCTGCCGGGCGCCTTTCAGCACCATTGGCTTGCGGTCTTCACTGGACTTCCATGTTATGAGTTCCTGAATTGCATTGCGTCTCATGCGATTCACCAGCCTTTCTCCAGTACGCCAATAGCATATCACATTTTTTCTGGATTATCAAACTATATATTACACATTTTTCTGAATTATTATGACCGTATGATTCCGTTTTTTCTGTTGCGTTTTTATCAGCTGACAATCAGATGGCGCATAACTCCACCTTATGCGTCATCTTTTGAAAGAAATACGTTCAACGTAGACCTAATGTAACTGCAGCAATTGTTGTGTTTAGCAAAGTCTACGTTGAACGATTTTTTTATTTTTTCTGCTTCTATGGGTGGTCAAAAGGGGCCTGTTTTCTACATTTATCATGAGAGGATTACCGGTTATCGTTCAAAGTGAAATTTTTTGCTGAAAGTGGTTTCATTTTACCCCTCTATTTCTCCATTTACTATGAAGGGATATGTAGGACATGCCCGTAAGCTCTATCCGATACCTGAAAGGAAGATAGACGATGAAGTATTCTGATACCTATAGAGAGCAGATTCTACTGGATGCCGTCCGGTCGGCAGAAAATGCTACCATCCAGCTCCGGCAGTATGCCGCCGCTGTTCTGGAGCCTGCGCAGACCGTTCCGGGAGATGCGTTTTCTGACAACAGCCAAGCCGCAGTTGTAGAGATTACCCCGGAGGGCTGGCTGGCAGCCTCCCTTCCGGGAATGATGCCCCGGCGGGATGATGCTGACCGCTCCCGGTTTCTTGCCGGACTGCTGCGGGCTACCGTCTATCGGACATTTCCGGAACATGACCAGCCGAAGTTCCGTGCCTGCGTGTTGGTGTATGAGCACATCTATGACATCAGCCGCAGTCGCCGTTTTATCGATCACGACAATCTTGAGTTGAAACACTGTCAGGATGTTCTGGAAGCATCCTTCCTCTCAAACGATACGGCTGCCCTTTGCTCTGCGTTCCAGTGCAGCCACCGTGGAGAACAGGATGGGACCCGTATCTGGATCCTGCCGCCGGAACAGTTCCCGGAATGGTTGAAAAATCATCCGGAATGCTGGAGCAGCACCACCGAAACTATGCAGGTATAGGCCAAAAAATACATACCTATTTATGTCGAAAACCTCATGCAGATTTTCGGCGTTGTGTGGAGCCGTGAACTCCTTGGGACGCAAGGGTTCCCTGGCACAAAGACGGTCGGGGGTGGGATTGAGTTGGTAAGAATTTTGATGATAGGCAATGAGCGCAGTCAGGCAGCCTGATGGAAGGGCGCATGGCAGTTGAGGACTGCGGGTGTGAAGGCTGGGCAGCCTGGCAGACAGCGTTTCGTGTTTGCGGCTGTGAGCCTGTTGGGTGTGCTGTCGCTGCGAGAATTCGTAAGGAGGATATAAAGATGCAGTTGAAGAATGGATGTATGGCAGTGAAGCTGATGGAGTTTGTGGGCCTGTGTGGAGAGGTGCCTGTGTCGCTGGTGCGGAAGCTGCCGGGGTATTATGACTATAATCGCCGCCTTGTTACAAGGTTGGTGCAGGAGGGGTATATGAAGGAACGACGCATGAAGGGATACCGGCGCAGGATCGTCCGTTCCCTGAGCCTGACGGAGGCTGGCTTGGGTCAGCTTCAAAGGGTAAGCCCGGGGCGGGCGCAGCGTATCCGAGCCCATTTGCTGGCTCCGGAGAATGGGCACGGAAACTGGAAGAGAACACTCCGGCTTCACCGGGGAGCGGCCTGCCTGCTGGCGACCATGAAGTTGAATGCAGTCTGGCAGCCCGGGCGGCAGAAGGATGCCGCGCTGGGCAACCAGCTCACCTATTACAGCGCCTATGAGCTTGCCAGGGAATACGGCTGGGATAATAAGGGAGCCCGCCTGTCCGGTGTTCTTGTGACCAGGTATACATACTATCCTCTCTATTACCTCGGAGACAGCAATATGCGCTGGTCCGAGGAGGCGGAGCGGATGTTCCTAGACCATATAGCCGCTTCTCCACTGGGGCGTGGTCGAACTCTCGGCAGCAGCCTCCTGTTGGGAGAGAGCTGGGACTTGGTGGAGTCCCTCATTATCCACGCAGTCAATCCCCGCAGCCGCCTGATGCATTTCACAAAAGACAGCAGTTTCCATTACTTTACTCTGGACGATATGGGTCTTCGCCTGATGAAACTTCTATTGGATAATACATACCTGTTTGCTTTCCAGCAGCATTTGCTGCAAAACGGCGTGTGTGAGCCGTCCATGCTGCCGGGGTATCTATCCAGTTTGGAATCGCTGTCTGAGCATTATGACTCGGGCAAAGGAAAACGGGAAGCGCGCTGCCTGGACAGAGGCACATTCTTTGCGTGCCAGATAGACATTTTGAAAAGGTTCTGCAATATTGGTCCGGCTTTACTCGCCATACCTGACCGCTGGCTTTTAGATTTTGAAATGAATGGAGATCACAACAATGTTTGAACGAGAACCGATTACCGCAGGCGAATTGATGGACAAGCAGTTTTTACCCAAGCCTGTAATTGTTGAAGGAATGCTGCCTGCCGGGACTTATATTCTGGCGGGCACGCCGAAAATAGGTAAATCATTTCTGATGACCCAGCTCTGCTGGAGCGTAGCAGAAGGAATACCTTTCCTGGGGCTGGCTACGCGGAAATCCACCGTATTGTATCTGGCTTTGGAAGATACCCAGGAGCGGTTGCAGAGCCGCTTGGCCAGGATGTTCGGAACAGACTGGGCCGGCTCAGAATTCCATCTGCTGTTTCAGATCAATCAGCAAGGAGACGCCTTGATACAGCGGTTTCAGGATTTTATTCTTGAACACCCGGACACGAGGCTGATCGTGATTGACACGCTTCAGCGGGTACGGGAGAGCGATGGATCGTCATACAGCTACAGCCATGATTATGAAACCATTATGCCGTTGAAGACATTTGCAGATGCATATGATGTCGCTCTGATTGTCGTTCACCACACGCGGAAAAACGAGGACGATGATAATCTGTTCAATCAAATTTCCGGGACCAACGGCCTGTTGGGCGCTGCGGATGGTGCTTTTCTTCTGCATCAGGGCAAAAATAATGTGCTTTTGGAGCAGACAGGCAGGGATGTGCCAAACCAGCGATATGTGCTGCGTTTTGATAAGAGCCGATGCGTTTGGGATCTGATAAGAATGGAGCATACGCCATTACCGGAACCTCCCGATCCTCTCCTGCCAGTCATTGATCAGATTACTGGAAAAGATGGCTGGCGCGGAACTGCAACGGAGCTCTTGTGTTGTGTCCAACAAATTTCCCCGGATACAGAACTGATGCCTAACACTCTGACGAGGAGACTGAACACACTGACGGAGCAACTATCAAGGGAATTTGGGATTTCATTTCGGAATGTCCGCAGTTCTGAGCGGCGTGAACTTCGCTTTTTGAGGATACCGCAGTATGACGATGATGACGCAAATGACGGTTCTGCCCCTAGGGGAGAAATACTGTCATTACCGTCATTTGCGTCATTGGAAGGTGGTGATTCAGATGACGAATGAGCGAGTTCCTGTGTGGGAGAAAGCCAACCTCAGTCTGGAGGAAGCCGCAGCCTACTTCGGTATCGGCATCAACAAGCTGCGGGATATGACCAATGATGAAAATTGCCCGTTTGTACTCTGGAATGGGAACAAGCGGCTGATCAAAAGGAAAGCGTTTGAACGGTATCTGGAGTCTGCTTACTCAATATAAGTGGAACTTTCTCATGCCGTATGGTACAATAGGGTCATAGCCTATTGAGCGCTTTTCAAGGAAGGAGCGTTGAGTTTGTCTGAAAAGCGCCGAGACCAGAAGGGCCGTATTTTGAAGACTGGCGAAAGCCAGCGGAATGACGGCCATTATATGTTCCGTTACACCGATATTCACAAGAAGCGGCGATATGTCTATGCCAAGACCCTTGAGGAATTACGGCAAAAGGAAGCCGATATTCAGCGTGA
>JABLTL010062733.1_pt1 | contig 21686 bp, 18 predicted proteins | sample 7160151 | NCBI WGS metagenome assembly JABLTL01 (sample SAMN14651223, study PRJNA627086) | human gut metagenome | isolation source: feces | host: Homo sapiens
ACACGACTTCGTGAAGAAAATGCTGAATTAAAAAAAGATAGGGATTTAGAAAGTAAAATCCAAAGGTATAACAAACCGTTTGTAACAATTTCGGATGATCCAGAATCTGTGAAATACTGCGCAACTTGTTGGGGAAAAGAAAAACATCTTATTCAGTTACAGCAAAGGTATTATAATGGAGGAGATTGTCTCGTATGCAATATATGTAAGCTCAGGTTCAGAATTTAATAATATAAATAGTTTGTAATAGAAATGCTAAAAGAATAAGGGAGGAGCATTATGAATATTCTCGACGGAGTAAAGAATATTTCCAAGATAGTAAGACAGTACAACGATCTTGAACTGAATCAGCAAATCATAGACCTGACTCAGCAAGCTCTTGATTTGATAAACGAAAATGTCAGACTTACTCAAGAAAACGAAGAACTCAAGAAAGCTAACGATTTAGAAAGCAGAATAATAAGGCATAAAGACTTTTATATCACATTGAGAGATGATGAACAGGAGATTCACTATTGTACCACCTGCTGGGGAAAAGATCACAAACTTATTCAACTTTTTGATACAGATAGATGTGTTGAATGTGAAAGAAAGTGGCGTGAGGCAAATAAATGATATCAACATGGAAATACTTACCACTAAGCAAAGCTGCAGAAATATGTGACAACTTACGTAAGCCGATTAACAGCAAAGAACGAAATGAAAGAATTGCAGGAAAATCTGTATCAGAGTTGTTTCCATATTATGGTGCTACCGGACAAGTTGGCTATATTGATGATTATATAACAGACGGTGAATATGTATTATTAGGTGAGGATGGTGCTCCTTTTCTGAGTGCTTTTGCTGAAAAAGCATATATCATTAACGGAAAAACATGGGTTAATAATCATGCTCATATACTGAAATCACATACAAGCAATAAATTTCTTTGTTATTACCTGAATAGCTTTAATTTCAAAGGTTATGTATCAGGAACAACACGTTTAAAGTTGACGCAAGCGAGTATGAAGCAGATAATGGTTTCTGTCCCTCCCCTCGAAGAACAACACCGCATAGTCACCCGTATCGAGGAACTTTTCTCTCAGCTTGACAGCGGTATTGAAACGCTGAAAAAGACTAAGGAACAGCTGAAAGTTTATCGGCAGGCGGTGCTGAAAGAGGCGTTTGAAAGTGCATCATCTTCAAATTCCAAGAACCTTACAATTAATGATTTATTGACTAAGAAGAAAAAGGGCATGACTACTGGTCCGTTTGGAACAATGCTAAAGAAACATGAACACCAGTCAAGTGGTGTGCCTGTATTAGGAATTGAAAATATCGGAAAAGATGGATTTGTTGATGGAAACAAAATCTTTGTTTCAGAAGAAAAAGCAAAAGAATTATCTGCTTTTAAGGTTGATACGGACGATTTGATCATATCACGTTCAGGAACAGTAGGTGAAATATGTATAGTACCTCCGCATATGAAAAATGCGTTATTATCTACTAATCTTATGAGAATATCATTAGATTATGATGTGATAAGAGCTGATTACTTCATGTATTTATTTAAAAGTAAGGGCGTGGTCATAGACCAAGTTAAGGAATTATGTAAAGGTTCAACACGAATGTTTTTGAACCAAACTATTTTAAAACAAATAATATTTCCTGTTCCAACATTAAAAATACAAGCGAAGATAATAGAAACAATCGAATCCCGCCTGTCCGTCTGCGACAGCATAGAAAAAACAATAGATACAGCTTTACAGGAAGCCGAGGCTCTCAGACAGAGCATTCTGAAACAGGCTTTTGAGGGAGGGTTATAATAATTAATGGAGTGGCTAAACAAAAATAGTGATGCTTTAATGGTAATAATCACTTTTGTATATGTAATTGCAACTATCTTTATATGGAGAGCAAATAATAAATCTGCTAAAGCTTCAAAAGAGCAGCTTGAAGAAAGTAAACGCCAGTTTGATGAAAGCCAGGAGCAGGCAAAGGCTGAATTGGAGGAATCAAAACGGCAATTTGACATAACAAAACAACAAGCTGAACAACAGCTTAAAGATTAGAAAATGCAGTATGAAGAGACAAAGCGTTTATCTTTGATGCCATTGTTACAATTATATGAAGCAGAAGCAACTGATTCGGCTAATAATAAAGGTTTTCGATTATCATTTGGGAGTGGGGAATCTTATCGATATTCTTCAAAATGTATTTCATTGAGAAATATTGGACTTGGTTCTGCTAAAAACATTGTTTTTGATTGCTACAATGATAACAATGGTTGGAAAATTGAACACCATCCTTTAAAAACACTTGCATTGATTTCAGGTAATCACGTTAATATCAACTTATCATATATTTCGGATAAGTATCACATGATTTTTTATTATCAAGATTTACTTGGCAATCATTATAAACAAATGGTTGACTTAGAGGCTAATAGTTCAATAAAGATTATTAATCACGAAATTGAAAGAGATGATTCTTGATGTCTGAAAACTCAACAGCAATAATTTCCAAAGTCTGGGGAATGTGCGGTCCTTTGCGTGACGACGGCGTTTCTTACGGAGACTACCTGGAACAGCTTACATATCTTATATTTCTGAAAATGTCCGATGAATACTCACGCCCGCCATATAAGCGCAATACAGGTATTCCCGAAGGCTACGGCTGGAATGATATGAGCCTGCTGAAAGGCGCAGAGCTTGAGGACAAGTATCGTGAAATTCTCGAAAAGCTCGGCGAACAGGGCGGTATTCTCGGTAAGATATTCAAGGGTGCTACAAACAAGATAAGCAATGCAGCTATACTCAGCCGTATAGTTGCAATGATAGACAAGGAAAAATGGGTATCCATGTCATCAGACGTTAAAGGTGAGATATATGAGGGACTTCTCCAGAAAAACGCTGAGGATATAAAAAGCGGTGCAGGACAGTACTTCACTCCCCGTCCGCTTATCAAAGCAATGGTCAGATGTATTCGTCCCGAGCCAATGAAAACTGTTGCGGATCCTTGCTGCGGAAGCGGCGGTTTCTTGCTCGCAGCACAGGATTATATAGCTAATCCTGATAATTATTCTCTTGACCGTGAGCAGAAGGAGTTCCTCAAATCCGAGGCTTTTCATGGTAATGAGATAGTTCCGAATACATTTAAGTTATGCTTGATGAATCTTTATCTTCATAATATTGGCGATATATACGGAAGCATTCCTGTTACTCTCGGAGATGCGCTGCTTATGGATTCAGGTGAGAGATACGACTATGTGCTTACTAATCCGCCTTTCGGCAAAAAATCCTCCATAACCTTTACAAATGAAGATGGTGAACAGGAGGACGAAGATCTCATATATAATCGTCAGGACTTCTGGACAACAAGTTCCAATAAGCAGCTCAACTTTGTTCAGCACATCAATACTATACTGAAGTCTACCGGTAAGGCTGCTGTGGTCGTACCTGATAACGTGCTTTTTGAAGGCGGTGCAGGTGAAACTGTCCGCAGAAAGCTGCTTGAAACTACGGACTTACATACGATTTTGAGATTGCCGACAGGCATCTTCTATAAACCGGGCGTTAAGGCTAATGTTATCTTTTTTGATAAGCGTCCGGCAAGTCCGGAGATGCAAACAAAAGAAGTGTGGATATATGATTTCCGAACTAATATCCACTTTACATTAAAGCAGCATCCAATGACAGAGGATGACCTTGCTGACTTCGTAAAATGCTATAATCCTGAGAACCGATATGAGCGTTCAGAAACATGGAGTGAAGATAATCCTGAAGGACGTTTCCGCAAATACAGCATTGATAATATATTGAAGCGTGATAAGTTGAGCTTGGATATTTTCTGGATTAAAGATAAGTCACTTGCAGACCTTGATAATCTGCCGCCTGCTGATGAGCTTGCGGATGATATTATTGAAAACCTTCAAGGAGCTCTTGATAGCTTTAAAGATTTGAAGGCTCAATTGAATTAAACGTTATTCGAAATTCATTAAGGAGATTAGAAAATGCCAGATAATGACGTTTATAAACAAAAAACACTAGATTCTGCACTTAATACAATATCAGAAAAAATGGAAGCCATTTTTAATGATACAGACATTAATAAGAATAAAAATCGAAGAAGATGGGTATGGGAACTGCTTCAAAACGCATCTGATTGTTATGATAATAAACCTGTAGATGTTTGTATAAATACGACAGAGAAAAGTGTAACATTTATGCATAGTGGCAAATGCTTTAGTAAAGAAAACCTGATTGATCTATTCACTCAAATATCCGCCAAAAGGACAAATGAAGAAAAAACAGGTAAATTTGGTACAGGTTTTATTTCCACTCATCTATTAGCTACAAAAGTCAGAATAAAAGGTGCATATCAATCATATGACAATAAGTTAAGAAAACTGAATATATTACTAGATCGTAGTTCTCAAGATTATAATGAGCTTCGCAATTCAATCAGCATTGCTCTTGACAATATTGATAATTTAGAGAATAACGAAGAAATAGAAAAAGAATTGTATAATACAGTTTTTGAATATAATTATGATAATTCAGAAATACGTATTTCGAAAGCGGAATTTCAACGTGCATGTAGTGAAGCATATGCTGACTGGGAATCCACGATCCCTTTTGTACTCGCATTTTCAGATAAATTTGGTACTGTTAAGTTTAACAATATTATTGTAAACAAAAGAATTGTAAGATCATGTAGTAATTTTAAAATAATAAACATTAATTTTAATAGGGAAAACAACGATTGTTTTAAAACAGTTTCTATTCTAGTAAAATTTCAAGATTCAACGTCAATTGCTTGTTTGTTAGGCAGAAACGATAATTCAAATTATTATTTTGATGATATGTCAAAGTATCCAAAATTATTCTGTGCTTTTCCTTTGATTGGTACTGAAGATTTTCCTTTTCCTATAATTATTAATGATAGTAGTTTTTACGTAACAAAAGAACGTGATAACGTTTTAATAAACCAAGCGTGTAATATTAGAATATTAAACACTGCTCTTATTCTATATGAAAACTTACTGAATGGTGCAGCAAGGAATCACGTTGAAAAAGGATTTAATATTTGTCAGATTATAGATGATGACTTAATTGATAATGAACTATTAAACTATAAGAAAAAAGTACAAAACCTATATTTTCAAGCACCAATAATTAAAGCCGTAACTCCAGATGGCGATGAGCCATTTTGCTCAATGAATAACATTTTGATACCATATTACGAGCAAAATCCATCTGGCTTTTGGCTTTTAGTTCATAAAACAGTTAATTGTCCAATTCCAAATGAAGCTGAGCTTATCAACTGGAAAAAAGTTTGTCCTAACAATATGGAAAAAAGTGTATTCACTTTAAATAAGTTGCTTAACTGCATAAAGAACTGGGAAATTAATAATGATACGCCATTAATTCTTAATGAATTATACAAACTATGTTGGAATCAAGAAAAAAATGATTTCAGTCAAAAGATGATTTTTTTGAATCAAAAAAACGAATTTAAGGAGCATGATATTTTCACCCATCTATACTATGATGATACAGATGAAGAACTAAAAGAAATTCTTTGCAATTTAGGTGGTAATGTGGAAGAAGAATTAATTAATAAAAATCTTATGCGTTACCCAGTATTTGAATCAAGGAATAACAATTACATCGCTGAAAAAATCAGTAGTAAGATTAGAGAAGAATTAGCAAGAGAAAACAGTCAGACAAATTACAGCCGTGATAATGAAATGCAACAAATTTTCAATAAACTAATTATTTGGTTTTTGAAGCATTCAGAAGAAGCAAAGCAATTATTCACTGATATATATGAAAAACAGCATTTATTATGTAAACCCGAAGATACAATAAAGAGATTAGAGATTGCAACCCGAGTTGAGTCAGCGATGGAAAATAGCAATTTAAGCATTGATCAATTTGACTCCATTATTTCAAATTTAGGAGATTTATTGCAACGGCTTAATGAAGATAATGATATTACAGAGGAAGTTAAGGAAGTGCTCAAACATATAACTTCCCATAGTCCATATTCAGCACAAAGAGTTCAAGAAATGATTGAAAGAAGTATAGGCAATGTCTACGATGAATTAAAGAAGAATCCCAAATACATTGTAAGTGAAACACTAGAAAAATGGAAGGATGATCGTGCCTCCAAAACAGTATTTTTTGCAAAAAAATCAAATAAAGACATAAGAATTGTAATTCGACCAAGAGATTACAATAAAGTAATTTTCTATGAAGACGCTGAATTTGATGCAGTAGATGATTACGAATATGAATTATGGACGGATGACGGAAATAGTGTTAAACAAATTACCTTAAAAGACTTATTAAAAACTACAGGAATAACTTGTTTCCCGTTAAAAAATTTATACAAGTGAGGGATAATAAATGTATGAAAACATAATGAGATACTTAGAAGACTACAGTGAAATAAAAAATACTGTTTTTATTTATCCTGCTAAAGATTTAGATTATCTTGGACGTTTGATATGCTCTTTTATGAATTCAAATGGCGGAGTAATCGTATTTGGCGTAGAAGATACTGGTGTTTCAATCAAAATAAAAGGTTCCCATTACGATATAACTGGCGTTTATGAAAAGCTAAAAAATTTGTTTCCAGATTATTGTGATTTTATAAAATATGGGAACTGTAGTATAGATGGAGAAAATATTGATTATATTACAGTATCACCATCAAAAAATAAAGTCGATTTAAATGGCATAGCATATTACTATGACGATGATTCGCATTTAGCTGTTGAAAAAAAAGATATAAATATATTTTTATCGTACTGCTGGAATGACAGTAAGATAGCCGATATCATTGATAGAGACTTACCATTTAAGAATAAGCGCATTAATATTGTTCGTGATACCAGAGAATTAGTATATAAAGATAGCATCGAGAAATATATGCAAACGATTAAGGAACAGGATTATGTTTTATCCTTAATTAGTGATGCATATTTAAAATCTAAGAATTGTATGTATGAAATTTGTGAACTTATGAGAGATCGCAATTATATGGATAGATTGCTTTTTATAGTTCTTTCTGATGACGATATAAACAAATATTGTAATAGAGAACAAGGCGGAGCCCATATTTTTAATGATGCAGACAGTATCAATTATAACCTATATTGGGCAAATAAAGCAAGAGAATATAAAGGAAAAATAGACCAGATTCCAGAAGGGAAAGCGAAAACCACACTTGAAAACACATATCATATGTTTACAACCATAAACGATAATTTAGCTTCTTTTATTAATCAGCTAAAAACGAGATTATGTGTGAATTTCAAACAAGTGGTTGATTCTGATTATAAGGATATACTTAGATTCTTGGAATAATAGTTCATGCTATTATAAAATAACCTTCACCCTACACACTCCAAAGCTCTGCTTATCGCGTTCAAGTAAAGTATCAGGGAACAAATTGAGCCACTTGTGACTGAAGCTGGTACTGCCGAAATAAGCGTCGAAGTTTGAGATAGGCAGGATAACATAGTCCGAATCATCGGGCTTGTTGGCAATACAGTAAGCGATGACCGTTTCCGCTGCCTCATAAGGCAGACCGTCAGGCAGCAGTGCCTGTATACGCTCCTTCTCATCATCAGAGAAGGAAAAAGCCTTATCCGCCAGCGGTCCGAGCTCCAAAGCGTCCGCAAGTACATCATCAAACCGCAGCACCCACGCTCCTTTGGTCTCGGGCGAGTAAAGCGACACCTGATACTGCTTGACCTTATCTCTCCATGCGGCATCAAATCTGGTTTTCAGCGGCTCAGCATTGGAGAGAGTGGTCTTGCTCATGTTTTCGCTGCTCTTGCTGATGAACTTTTCGACCTTGTGAACGTGGCTGTAAAACCAGCCTTTTCCCGTCTTATCCACCAATTCGGGAAACTCCTCATGCAAATCACTGAAATCAGTCCTGAACTGCCACTCCGCCTTCGGAGCGGCAGTTTTTTTGTCGGGGATACTGCACCACGCACAGAGAGCTCGCCGTGCATGATTCACATCGGGAGCACCATTTTTGAACATATACCCCCGAGCGATTATAGTCAGCACACGGCTCAGACCTGTGAAGTCCTTCATCATCTCAAAGCTGAAACGGCCGAGGAAGGAAAAGTCACGCTTGCCGCTGCACTTGTATACAGGCTTGTCAGTGTAAGCCTTGAATTCTTCAATTTCGTTCAGCATTATTTCTCCCTCCTGACGTGCTTTTCGATCCTGTCCAGCAGCAGATCGAAGAGCACTTTTCTTTTGCCCAGAGCAACTATGTACCTGACTGCTTCATCAGGCTTCATTACGGCTTCTATCAGCTTTCGGCACTCGCCAGCAACTGCGTCACGGTAGTACGCATTCACGGATCTATTGAGATAAGCCTCCATAAGCCGTATGAACTCAGGCGAATCACTGTCACGGATAAGACGCTTCCTGTCAGTGCGGTTGTTTTCATCGTCAATGTCAGCTATGAGATCAATGAGAACACGGTACCCTCCAAACCGGAAGTCGCTGAAAAGCGGATAATACCGTTCAAGCTCAGGTATCAAGTCTGCGAGAAAATCTTCACGCTGTTCTTTCGGAGTAAGGTGCCAGTTCTTAGCCTGCAACTCCTGCCTGATAGCACTTATCCTCTCGGCAGGTATACCCTGAAACAGGGTATATAGCATATCTGCGTCGTATTCACGGTCCTGACCGCGGCTGTACAGTATGCGCTGAATGTCGTTCCTGCGCTGCCTGTCCTTGACTGGCTGACCGCAGGCTCTGATGCGTGACAGACACCGTTCATAATCAGTAATAAGAGCAGACAGCTTTTCCATTTTGTCACTGCTCAGCTTGTCCTTCCAGTTTTCATCAGTTGCAAATGTGAAAAGTTCCTCGTCAGCGGCAGGCTTGTCAACAACAGGAACCGTATTTTTGCCCAGCATATACGCAAGATACGGCAGACGCTCTACATTGGAGTCCACCTTGTTCCAATCGGTATCAGCGAAGAACTTCTCAAACTGCTCCTCGAAGGTAGGCTCGTACCATGCACGGCGACCCTCGCTCTTTTCGAGCAGGCTCTTGTATTTCAGAAACTTGCTCTTAGCGACAGTCTTTGTGCCGAGATATTCCGTCAGATCAGGCTTCACGCCGCTCTTGGCAGAGTCGATCTCAAGTCCAGTGAGAATAGCAAGTATCTCAGTTTCCTCACGGCACTTGTCACGAAGCTCGTCGTCGGAGTTCTCATTGTATGCGATGATACTTCTGTTCAGTGCCGCATTGGAGATCTGTCCAACTCGTGAAGAAAATGTGCTCTTGACCGTCTCGAAGCGTGCCTGCCAGTCGGTTGCATCACGGATAACAGGCTCAGCACTTGGTATCTTCAACAACGGAGTATTCGCCTTTGAATTGCGATTCACACAGCGGTTTACAATTGGGTCGGAGATAGTTTTTATCATATCGCCGTCGAAGTCCGCACCGCCGAGACGCTCCGCTGTCAGCGAGTCCCAGTTCACCATAACAACATCAGTGAGGTGGCTGAGATAATACTTCCTCATATTCTCAACGTCGGGATAGATTTGCAGCTGAACCTCTTCGTTTCGGGAAATGTGCGGATTACGCAACAGCGTACATTCATTGCTGTGCGAATATGCCATTGACGGAGCATAGAAAGCATTCTTCTCAAAATCACTCTGCACCGCACCGTTGTAGAAGTTGCGCTGACTTGTATTTCGCTTTGCCTTTTTTGGTATAAAATCTTTAAGAAAACCGAGCAGGTCTGCGGAGAGGTATCGGTTGTCGCCAGCAACGATAAGACGTCCGAGAGCGTACTGTTTCAGCACCGCCTGTGCCCGTGACTTCAATCTATCAGCGTAAACAGGCTCGGCAATGAACTTTGGATTTTTCTCCAGTATCTTTTTGAGATAGTAGTCTTTGCCTACTCGGCTATACTTCCTGCCTGTGAAAAAGCTCAGGCGGTACTCCCTGTCAGTGCAAAGCCTGTAATATTCACGTTCAGTTTCTTTGGTGAGCCAGTGGCGGTTATCGTTCGCAGGAAAAGACAGCGGCAGGTCGAGAGGTCTGAACTCGTCCGCTGTCATTGAAAGTGTATTGAGAAACTGATAGTTCAGCTCCGTGAATTTCTGCGGATTGTCTTTGCTGACACCAGAGATGTACAGAGCGTGCCTGTATCTGCGGAATGCGTCCCAGTAATCGTCCCAGCTCATATTGTTCTCGCAGAGCCAGCCGTAGCCTTTGAACATACTCTTGGTCAGAATTATGTCAACGTCTGAAACCTTATGCTCAACTCCCCATATATCAGTCAGCGTTGCAACTCCTGCGCTTTTGAAGAAGTCGTGAATGTCTATCTGATGCAGCATTCCCTTGATGTACGGCAGTCGTATCTGGAACGATGTGTGCTCGCCGCCTAACTTTTTATTGATGACCTTGGCGAACTCCTTGGAGATAACTCCTTCGCCGTCATAACCGAGAATATCAACACTTTCCCTGTGCTCAACACGGTGATATTTGCGAACGGCATTGTCACTTCCGTCGTCTTCAACAGTGATAACGTCCGTGTCATGAACTGTGAACTTCGGATTGTCCACAACGATAACTCTGTGAGGCTTGTCGATGTCTATACCGTCAACTCGAATACCACCCGAGAGCATAGGTCCGTTGTATGCGTACAGCTTGCTGAGCTGACACTTGGTTATATTCATTCCGAGGCGAATGCGCTCAGTTGCTTTGAAGTAGAAGTCCTCTCGGATAAACGACAGCACAGCATTCCTACTCATACTGGCGGAGCGCTCAAATGCAACGTACTTGTGCATACCGTTGCCAAAGTCTATCTCAACACCTCTGTTTGTAAACAGAGCAGCAGCCTTCTCCTGTAGCTGTGCATAGTAAGGGTGCGATGCGTCACGGTCAAACACCCTTGAGAAGTCTGCGTAAAAAATAACATCCGACAGGTCTGTCACAAGGTCAGCACTGTCATATTTGAAATCGTCACCGTGCAGTACGCACATTATCTGATAGAAAAGAGCGTTGTCCTCCTGCTCGTGAGCTGAGTGTTTCAGACAGCTCCGCAGTGCATTTTTATCAATAACTGTTTTGTAAAACAGTCCGTCAGGCTTTGAGTAGTTCAGCATTGCTCTGACGGACAGGTCATATATTCTATAACGCATAGTCTCACCACCTGCTAAAAGTATATCACAAAACCAACCAAAATGCAATAAGGATACTGCTCCCACATTTTAATTCCGAAATGCTCATTTTTATCGAAAAAACATTCAAATCTGTCGTCATAGCAGCTTTGAATGAAATCACTTACAAAGCTCTATTCTATGAGCAGTGCGGCTATTATTCAGTTTTAGTGAGAAAAGGTAAGTTCTCGTTAAAACATTATTGTATTTTGAAATTGCATTCTCAGGAGCAAAAAACATATGCAAAAACAAGTCGATTTGCACAAAGGATACTGCTCCCACATTTTTCACTTGGGATAGCAGAAATCCGTCGGACACAGCCCACACAAATAGTTCGCACGAGCAACTTGCCCGTAACGAAAAAAGCTGTCGGCTGTGTTCGGGAATCTCATGGGAAAGGAGGAATCACATGAGTAATATGTTACAAACGAAAACCGCAGAAGAAATATTGACAACAGTATTCAAGCCGAAGGGGTTTATTATTGACGGACTGCTCACGCAGGGATTGTATGTACTTGCAGGTGCGCAAAAAGTTCGTAAGTCTTGGATGGCAATGGATATTTGCCTCAGCATTGCAACAGGAGTTCCTGTGCTTGGACGTGGTACTATTCAAGGAACTGCTTTGTATCTTTGTCTCGAGGATAACTATCAGCGACTACAGCGCAGATTGTTTCAGATGAACGCCGAACCGATTGAGAATCTTCACTTCGCACTTGCTGCTGATAAGATAGGCGCAGGTCTTGAAGAGCATATAGAAGCGTTCAAGAAAGAGCACGATGATTTAAAAATTGTTGTAGTCGATGTTATGCAAATGGTGCGCAGCAATGTTGAGTCGAGTTATGGTTCTGATTATGCAGAACTGATCGCACTCAAACAGCTTGCATATCGCTTGAACATCTGCATACTGCTGATACATCATATGCGAAAAGCTAAGGACGATAATCCGTTCAATATGATGACAGGCAGTACAGGTATCGGCGGTGCAACTGATGGAAACTTTGCGCTCAAGGAAACAAAGTGCGGCTCAGGAAAAGCAATCATGTATTGTCAGGGACGTGACATTGAATACACTGAACTGCGAATGCATTTCGATATTGATGCCATGCGTTGGATAGTTGAGAACGAAGCTACATCGAAAAAGAGCTGCGACAATATTGTTCTCTCTGCTGTTTATCTTTTCATCAAGGAGCGAATCCACTTTGAAGGTACTGCAACTGAGTTAGTCGCTGAGCTGAAAACAGTTACCGATGAAGTCATTTATCCGAACAGAGTTACAAGAGACTTGGTTCAGAATGGTTATGAACTCAGCAAGTACGGAATTGATTTCAAATACGAAAGAGTTCACAAAGGTCGGGTTATTATTCTTCATTACAACGGCAAGCGTGACAGTAGTGACGGTAGAAATGTTACCGTCACGCAGGCACTGCCTGACAGCTCACAAACGTCTATATAGCTTCATCTGCGGGGCGTGTCAGTAGATTTCCGTGTCGGTAGTTTTACTGTCACAGCTGAGTTACTGTCACGCACAAAAACGCCCGTTTTTGCCGCCAATACAGAAATCGGGTAGTTATCCCACCCAGATCCACAAAAGAGATTGTGGCGCAACGTGGAGCGAGTGTGGCGAATAAAACAGTAACGAATCGTTACGGAATTATTCGCAGAGGGCAGGAGCAGTGGCTGGGGGCGAAAAATCAACCCTTCTGGGTTGGCAAGCATAGCTGCCGGCATTCCGCCTGCCGCCTTGCTTGTCGGGCAGAAGCCCGAACCCACTTTAATTGGCATAAGAAAAGGAGGTAGATAACATGAGAAAACGAAACACAACCATAGCGATACGCTGCACAGAGGAAGAAAGCAGGCGTATCCATGAGCTCGCCGAGAGGCACGGATTAAAGCTGAACGACTTCGTAATGCGGTGCGCTCTCGGCAAGAAAATCGTTGTCGCCAACGGCATCGATGAGATAGTCCGGCAGCAGAAAGCTATCGGTCGAAACCTGAATCAGATAGCTACACTTGCGAATATGGACAGGCTGACCGCCGTGAACTTCCAGCCGCTCCTCGATGAGCACAGGAAGGTCACGGAGCTGATAGGTCAGCTGCTGAGGGAGGTGAAATAGTGGCAACGGTCACAGCGATAAGCACAAAGGGAGGTGGCGGCGGTAAGAAAAGTCTGGAATACATCTGCCGCGATGACAAGACCGAGGGCAAGAAATATGTGACGGCTCTCAATTGTTCGCTGCCCACTGCCTATCAGGAGTTCAAAAATACAAGAGAGATGTACGGCAAGACTGACGGTGTGAAGTACTATCACTTCGTTCAGTCGCACCCAAGCGGCTACAAGATAGAGCCTGCACTTACTCATAAGATAGCAGTTGAGTTTGCTGAGAAAGCATTCCCGGGACACGAAGTTGTTGTGGCAACTCACACTGATGTCGACCATATACACTCGCACTTCATACTCAACGCAGTCAACGCTGAGACAGGTCTGAAGTACCACTCAAACAAGTTCACACTGCAAGAGCTGCGGCAACTCAGCGATGAAATTTGTCAGAAGTACGGAGTGACAACTCTCAAGCAGCCCGAGCTCGGAAAGCAGACTAACGGTGTGACCACAGGCGAGTACAGGTGTGCAATGCGACAAGAGAGCTGGAAAATGAATCTCATCAATACAATAGATACGGTCATGAAACGAGCTAAGAGCAAGAAACAATTCCGCTTCTACATGAAGCAGTGTGGCTACGATGTGAAATGGGAGGACAGCCGAAAGTACATCACATACACTTGTCCCAACGGCAGGAGATGTCGCGACAATAAATTGCACGAAGCGAAATACAGGAAGGAGAATATGGAATATGAGTTCGAAATTAGACGAAATGAAAGCAGCTTCAAAGCAGAATATTCAGGAGCACAGGACATACCAACTATGGTCTGCGTCCAGGAACACAACTGGCTGGCGTTGATATCACAGCTGAAACTGCTGTCGGATATGGCAATCGAAACGAAGGCGAGAGCCGACGCAACTATGACATACGAACAGATGAAATGGCACTTGGAGAATCAGCAGACGATACTCGATCAAGTCATAGAGAGGTCACTGGCGATACAGAAGCAGACGTCACAAAACGTGACGGCAGAGGTGTCGAAGCTGGATCAGGCGGCGGAGGATCTCGTATCACAGGCTGGGAGGCTGAACGAGCAGACCTTATCGCAGCTGAAATGCTCCGAAGAGCAGAGCAGAAGTCTCGGCTTCAGACTGCTTCGAATGGTGGTGCTGATAGAGTTTCTGCACCTGATATCGTCGGTGGCATTGCTGCTCTGGCTTCGATAATCGAGGACGAACCTTCCGACGATACTAAGTATGCTCGGGAGCACGTTGACAGAAAGGCATTGGCAAAAGAGATACGGAAGAAGGAAGAGCTCGGTATGCATATGGGTTGACTATGACTCAGGGATAAAACGACCGTGAGTTATTATTCAGAGTTCGACTACCGTGACGGTACTTGAAGTCCAGAAACAGGACTGCACTCAGTCCTACCTCAGGACCGAGTTCCCGAAATGGGAATTCGATATGGCGGGATGAAATGTCCCGTCATGACGATGGGGTGGTGAATCGCCGCCTCATAAACCTGAGTCGGCAAAATGCAGGCTCGGCAAAGGGCTGAACGAAATGTTCTATGCTTATATACCAGCCTTAATTCAAGGCAGGTGCAGAACGGTTTGTTCAGTACCGACAGGCGTTGCCAAAATGGCAGTGCCTTCAAATCATCCATATCGGAAGGTATGAGCTGACAGAACGATTCGTTCGGTCAGTAGAAGAAGTAACGAAACGTGACGGCGTCTCAATCACCCAAGGGGTATCGTGAAATCCGATACCCTTGTAGTGGTTGTGCTCGGTATCAACAGCCAACATTCGTCCAGTCTGGTGAATGGATTTCGTCCGAGAGCTGTGGTATGATTGATGGTCAGGAGGTGACCGCAGCAATGAAGTTGCAGGATCTATACTACGGAAACATAACGCCTTGTGAGCACAGCGTTAAGAGCGAGTCCGAGTACGCCAAACGAACTCGCGACCTGCTTGATATGTGTGACTCGCTGGAGAAAAGGCTGTCGGCTGACGATAAGAAGCTGCTAAATGACATAACGGATACGCATGAAAAGCTGTCCGAGACAATGGTGGCTGAGAGCTACGCACAGGGCTTTCGTGACTGTGCCGAGCTGATAATTGATGTGATGTTCGGCAGGAGCGATAACCTGAAATAACGTCATAAAACAATAAAACTTAGTAAGGGTACGGCAAATTACCGTACCCATTTTCGTATCAAGGAAGCGGCAAACCACCGCTCCCTTCAAATAAATAACAAAGGAGAAATGTAAAATGAACAATTCAATAATCATAATCGTGTTTAGAATAATAAAGAGAGGTGTTAGCTATTGGCAGAAATTGAAAAGATGTACGACAAGATGTTTACCGATTACCCCGACGTGGTGAGCGTTCCGCAGCTGATGAAAATGCTGTCGGTAGGCCGCCATGCTGCTTATGAATTAGTAAGCAGCGGCGAGATACAGAGCTTCAAGGTCGGAAAGAATATAAGGATACCGAAGATAAAAGTTATTGAATACATACTCGGAGCAAGGAGGTGCTGCCTATGAAAAATGTGACAGGAAGTCTGCAAACCAAGCGCGGCAAGTACTATGCCGTGCTGAATTTATATGACCATACAGGCAAACGAAAACAGAAGTGGATATCCACTGGATACGAAGTCCGAGGAAATAAGAAAGCTGCGAAAGCCTTCCTCGACGAGCTGCTTGTCGCCTACAACAAGAAGCAGCAGGCAGCACTGAAGGTCATATCCAAAATGAAATACCCCGAACGATTCATTAAGGAGCAGAGCCGAATAATGGCTCTGCCCCTGTTTTTATACATCGAAGAATGGATTGACCACGCGTCTGCGAGGCTCCAACCGACTACCATTGACGGTTACAGAAGTCTCTGCAACGGAAGAATAAAAGAGTTCTTCGAAAGCAGAGGCACTACCGTTTATGATCTCACAGGCGAGGACTTGAACGAGTTCTACGCCTATCTTACGAGGCAGGGACTGAAAGGCGTTACTCAGCAGAAGTACCATGCGCTGATACATTCGGCGTACAGCTTTCTTGTGAAGCACCAGTACATTGACAGCAATCCCTGCGACTTCGCCGACCGTCCCAAGGCTGAGAAGTACCGCGGAGCGTACTATACTCAATCAGAGCTGACGAAGCTGTTCCGTGCTGCTAAGGAGAGCGAGATATACATTCACGTACTTCTCGCTGCTTATTATGGACTTCGCCGCAGCGAGGTCCTCGGTATCAAGTGGAGCAATATCGACTTCGGGAACGGCACTATCCGCATTGCTCACAAGGTCGTGGAGCAGAAGGTAGACGGCAAATACCAGACAGTCGGTCACGACAAAATGAAAACGGAGTCCAGCAACAGGATACTTCCGCTGATGAAGGAAGTGGCAATGGCACTGCGGAGGCTGAAGCTCCACCAGGATGAGCAGCGCCGTTTATGCGGAAATTCCTACGTTCACGAATACGACGACTACGTCTGCGTGAACGAGATAGGACAGCTCCTCAGACCGAATTATATATCAGCAAAGTTTAGTGAGCTTTTGAAAGAAAACAGCTTGAAGCACATACGCTATCATGACCTTCGCCATAGCTGTGCCAGTCTGCTTCTTGCAAACGGAGTGCCGATGAAAGAGATACAGGAGTGGCTGGGACACTCGAACTACCGCACAACTATCCCCGTTCCAAATAGTAACACGAAAAACCACAGCAGTACCTACCGACATTTATGATGAATATAATAAGTGAAGCGTTTTAGCCTTATGGGTTGAAACGCTTTTTGTATTTTCCTCGGTGAAAACAGAGAAAAAGCGTTGTTTACAGATTGACTAATTGTGCGATTTGTGCTATAATTATAAGATAGATTGTAACTATTTGATAGCATACTAAACGAAAGCGAGTTATGACTTATGATAGATAATAAGAAAGAGCAGGAGCGTGCTGAGCTGCACCGCACGATATGGGGAATCGCTAACGATCTGCGCGGTAGTGTGGACGGCTGGGACTTCAAGAATTATGTCCTTGTTATGCTGTTTTACCGCTATATCTCGGAGAATCTGACAAACTATATCAATGCAGGCGAGATCGAAGCAGGCACTCCCGACTTTGATTATACAAAGCTGTCGGACGATGAAGCGGAAACCGCCCGTGACGATATGGTGCAGACTAAGGGCTTTTTCATTCTGCCCAGCCAGCTTTTCTGCAATGTGCTTGCAAAGGCTGACACGGACGAGAACCTAAACGAAACACTTGAAGGTATCTTCCGCAGCATTGAAAGTTCTGCCCAGGGCTGTGAGAGTGAGGACGATTTCAAGGGGCTGTTCGACGATTTTGATGTGAATAGCAACAAGCTCGGTGGTACAGTCGCAAAGCGTAACGAGCGACTTGTCAAGCTGATGAACGGTGTCGCTTCAATGCAGTTGGGCGATTATCGGGAGAATACCATTGATGCGTTCGGCGATGCCTATGAGTATCTTATGGGTATGTACGCTTCAAATGCAGGCAAGTCGGGCGGTGAGTATTACACTCCGCAGGAGGTGTCTGAGCTTCTCACAAGGCTTGCAACGGCAGGCAAAACAGAGGTCAACAAGGTTTATGATCCTGCCTGCGGTTCGGGTTCGCTGTTACTGAAAGCCGCCAAAATTCTTGGCAAGGATAAAGTCCGTCAAGGATTTTTCGGGCAGGAAATAAATATCACAACATATAACCTCTGCCGTATCAATATGTTCCTGCACGATATTGATTATGACAAGTTCAATATCGCCCACGAAGATACCCTCACCGAGCCGCAGCACTGGGACGATGAGCCTTTTGAGGTCATCGTATCAAATCCCCCATACTCAATCAAATGGGAGGGCGATGCTAATCCTCTGCTGATAAACGATCCCCGTTTCTCACCTGCGGGTGTACTTGCTCCGAAGTCTAAGGCTGACCTTGCGTTTATTATGCACTCGCTGTCTTGGCTTGCTAACAACGGTGCGGCAGCTATCGTATGTTTCCCCGGTGTTATGTATCGTGGCGGTGCGGAACAGAAGATACGCAAATATTTGATAGACAACAACTTTGTGGACTGTATCATTCAGTTGCCTGATAACTTGTTCTATGGCACTTCTATTGCTACTTGTATTATGGTGCTGAAAAAGAACAAGACCGCAAACAGCACACTTTTCATTGATGCTTCAAAGGAATGTGTCAAGGTCACAAACAACAATAAGCTGACCGAGGACAATATCTCAAAGATAGTGACAGCGTTTACGGAACGTTCCGATGCCGAATACTTCTGCCGACTTGTGCCGAATGACGAGATTTCGGAGAATGACTATAATCTGTCCGTTTCGACTTATGTTGAGCAGGAAGATACAAGAGAGGTCATCGACATTGCCGATCTAAATGCTGAGATCGCTGAGATCGTCAAGCGTGAAGATGTGCTGAGGGCAGAGATAGACCGCATTATTGCGGAGATCGGAGATTGATTTATGACTGATGTATTAAAAAACTATGAATTTTGGCTCTCAGTTATAACAGTTTTGGCAGCAGTTATTGCACTTTTTCAATCACATAAACAAGTCAAAATCAGTAATAGGCAAGCACTTTTAGACAGAAGAATCAACAAGTTTTTATTGTTTAAAGATTTATTAGCAAATTATAGTAATAGTATAACCTCGTTGGAAGAATCTATTTTAAGTCAAGATGTTGAATTTCCTTTTATTTATCTGACTAATTGCTCTTCATTAGAAATGATTGCTAATGTGATGAAAAATCCTTTATCGCATGAAGAAAAAAACTTATTTCTAACTAAATGTGAAGAATTGGAAAAAAGTGCTATTGAAGTTGAACTAATATTTAAAAGCTCTGTATCCAAATATATGGCTGAATTTATTATAGTTTATAAAAAACTATTACAAGCGATGCATCGTCAGCAAATTGCTTTAAATGGCTTAAAAGATAACAACTTTGATCAAAAATCTTGTATGTCGCTTGATATATTTCAAAAAAAAGCGCATGATTGGGCTGAAAAAAACAAATTATACGAAACAGCAGACACATTAAAAAAACTATATCAACTTATAAATGATAGAGAAGTTGAAAAGAAAATTAGAAAAGAGATTAGCTTAATATAGGTGATAACAATGACCAAACTTGAACAACTGATAAAAGAACTTTGCCCAAATGGGGTGGAGTACAAAAAGCTGTCTGATATAGCAACAGTCGCAAGAGGTGTTCGTGTAGTAAGAGATCAGCTTGCTGAAACTGGTGATATTCCAGTATATCAAAACAGTATAAAACCGCTTGGATACCATGATAAATCCAATGTAAAAGCATATTCTGCATTTGTAATTGGTGCAGGTGCGGCAGGTGAAATAGGCTTTAGTGACGTGGATTTTTGGGCGGCAGATGATTGTTATTACTTTTTATGCCCTGATAATCTCAACAATCGCTATCTTTATTTTGTTCTGATGAAAAATCAACCACTTATCCTTTCAAGAGTTAGAAAAGCAAGCATACCAAGATTATCACGAACAGTAATTGAAAACCTTGTAATCCCTGTACCCCCCTTAGAGGTACAGGCTGAAATTGTCAAGATCCTTGACAATTTCACAGAGCTTACAGCAGAGCTTACAGCAGAGCTTACAGCTCGTAAAAAGCAGTACGAATACTATCGTGACCTCCTGTTAGACTTCGGGGTCCACGGGGGGGGGACAAGTGAATGTGAATGGCGAACACTTGGAGAAATGTTCCCCTTTATCAGAAACGGATTTGTTGGAACGGTTACGCCGTTCTATACAGATAAAGAAAATGGTGTGCGTTATCTTCAAGGCACTAATATCCATAATGGCGTGATTTCTGATAATGAGGTTTTTTATATTACAAAGGAGTTTCATGAGAAGCACAAGAAAAACGAATTGCAGAGCGACGATATTCTAATGGTTCAATCTGGTCATGTGGGAGAATGTGCTGTTGTTGGCGAAAAATACAAAGGCTCAAACTGCCATGCGCTAATTATATTGAGTAATGGTGGACAATGCGATTCAAATTATGTTCGGTATTACTTGCAATCAACACATGGAAAAAGAATCTTGGTAAGAATCACGACAGGTGGAACTGTTAAACATATTCTTGCTTCAAAAATGAAGAATGTTGTTATCCCTTTTCCACCGATAGAAGAGCAAAAACGCATCGTATCAACCCTCGACCGCTTCGACAAGCTCTGCAACGACATTTCCGAGGGCTTGCCTGCGGAAATCGAAGCAAGACGCAAACAGTATGAATATTATCGGGACAGGCTGTTGTCCTTTGAGGAGAGAAAGAATGCCTGAAAACGAGCAGATGACTCATTCCCAACATTTTATTTCCAAAATGTATTTCCGACAGTTTTCAGAAAACAAGAAAAATCTATACAGGTATGATGCAAATGATCTTGATAAACCGCCTGAGATTCGGTCTATTAATAAAATCTGTCGTGAGATAGATATGTACGAACCCGTTTATGAAGATGGTTCTTATGTTGCTCCTAACCATATTGAAAATAGATTTGGAAGGATTGAAACAAAGACAGGTAAGGTTATTGAAGCAATCAAAGCGAAAGCGCAGAATGATAAATGCCTTAGCTACACATCTATCCTTTCTGATGAAGATAAAAGCACATTGATAATATTCATTACTGCTTTGATGTTTCGTGATCCGGATACCATTGACTTAGGTATCAAATCACTGCAAGCAACAAATCCTGATATGGGTTTAAGAGATGCACGAAATTTCACGCTTTATAATTTGCTGCCTTTAGGCGTGGATCGTGAATGGGACGAAAACACAATAATCAGGAAGGCAACAGAAAGACTATGCGGAATGGCTTTTCAAATAGGCATAGCCGATGAAGATGTCATAATTACGTCGGACAGACCTGTTGTCCAATATCCTCCCGATGAAAATGAGATGTATAATAGACCGAAGGCGGTTGTATTCCCTTTGACATCAAGACTTGTGCTATATTTGTTTCCCATTGAAACAGTTGAACCAATTGGAAGAAATTGTTTCATTAGACTGACCGAAAAACAAGTAAATGATATACAGCATAATGTTGCAGTATACGCAAGGGAGTGGATTTATTCAAGAAATCCATTGACGAAGGAACAACTGAAAATAGTTACAGAAGCGAGGGAAAGACTTCCACGAAGTAATCCGTCGCAATAAAAAACGTGTGGTGATTATATTGAGTTCTTCATATAGAGATAAAATCAGAGATTTACGGAGTACCGCCCAGGAAACGCAGGCTGCTATAAAAATCAGAGACAAATTAACCGATCTCAGATCAAAGGACGTTCTTATTTCATCATACAGATGGATATGGGAACTTATCCAGAATGCAAAAGACTGCCCGAATTCTTCCGGG
>JABLTL010000935.1_pt1 | contig 21644 bp, 17 predicted proteins | sample 7160151 | NCBI WGS metagenome assembly JABLTL01 (sample SAMN14651223, study PRJNA627086) | human gut metagenome | isolation source: feces | host: Homo sapiens
TATGCGCCCTTATCGATATTGCCGTCTCGGAGCTGGTCGGAAATGCTCTTTTGCGCCGTCTGCATTGCTTTCAGCTTTTCGCGGCTTGACTCTACCTTTGTTGTGGAAGTGCCCTTGATAGTCAGTGTCTTTACTGCCTCCGGAAGAATCAGCTTTCCGTCAACACGCTGTGATGCAAGGAAACCAACCTGTCCATTCATAGCAAAGAGTTCATTCAGACGTTTGAGGGAACGTCCCTGTCTGTCAGATATCCAGTAGTATGAGAAGTCACCAAATGCAATCGCCTTGTTGCCTGCATCGGGGGTTGGTGCATACACAGAAGTCACATATCCATCGATATCTCCCCTTTGTTGCTGATTGTACAAGTAATGATACAGCCCTTCCTGTTTCATTAAATTCTCATGCGTGTCATATTCCACCAGATTTCCCTTATCGATCACCATGATTTTCTGTGCGTCTTTCAATGTAGACAAGCGGTGAGCAATAATCAGAACTGTTCTGCCCTTGCATATTTCTTTCAGATTATTTTGAATAATACTCTCGGATTCATAATCCAATGCAGAAGTAGCTTCGTCAAAAATTAAAATTCTTGGATTCGCAAGAATGGCTCTTGCGATCGCTACACGCTGCTTTTGTCCGCCGGAGAGACCCATGCCTTTTTCACCGATAATTGTATTGTACCCATTGGGCAATTCCAGAATAAAATCATGAGCACCGGCAATTTTCGCACAGTGTACAATCTGATCCATAGAAGCAGTGGGCATATGGATTGAAATATTTTCCGCAACCGTTCCGTTAAACATAAAATTTTCCTGCAATACGACACCGATCTGCTTTCTCAGCATTGCCGGATTGACCAGGGAAATATCCATGCCATCTATGGAAATCTTACCGCCTTCCGGTAAATACAATCGCTGGATCAATTTTGAAATCGTACTTTTTCCAGAGCCGCTTCGTCCAACCACACCCACAATCGTTCCTGGTTCAATTTCAAAGCTCATTCCTTTGATGACTTCACCGCCCTGGGGATTATATCGAAAATGCACTTCGTCAAATACGATTTTTCCTTGTACGCTAGGCATAATAGTCTGATTCGTATTCAAAATCGGTTCTGGTGCAGTATTAAAAATATCGCCAATTCGCTTAACTGACAAAGATGCTTGCTGATACTCCTGCCAAAGCTGAACAAGTCTGAGAACTGGTCCACTTACTCTGCCCGAAAGCATACGGAATGCTACAAGCTGACCGACCGTAAAATTGCCGTCCATAACCGCTTTTGCTCCAAAAAATAAAATCAACAAGTCGAATACCTTTTGAATAAACTGGCCTGTTGTTCCTGCTGTTGCAGATACCATGGAAGTTTTATAACTTGCCTTAACATAATCGGACTGCAAATCTCCCCACTTTTTTTCAAATTTCGGCTCTAAAGCGTAGGATTTTATAGTTTGCACACCTGTAATAGATTCCACTAGAAACGACTGTGTATTTGCTCCAGTTTCAAATTTTTCATCAAGTCTTTTCTTGAACAGCGGAGTTACTACGGCAGATAAAATTGCATAAACAGGAATGGAGCAAAGAACAATAACTGTAAGACTTTTGCTGTAAAAAAATAGTACAACAATGTATACAATAATGAAAATCAAATCTATCATTGATGACAATGGCGTTCCGGTTAAAAAGTTTCGGATACTGTCTAGTTCACGCACTCGTGCAACAGTTTCGCCTACTCTCCTTGATTCAAAGTATTTCAGCGGCAGTGCAAACAAATGCTTGAACAGCTTGAAACTCAGCATAAAAAAGGAGCAACCTGTAAAACTAAAAAGTCCCATAACCACCACTCCCGTCATTGCTATTGAAAGAGACTTTCGCAAATGTTTCAAACCAAATCACCTCAATTTATTTATAACGGCTGATAAACTGCCGTGTTAAAAATTAAGTTATCTTATCCAAGCTCTCACCTCATTTCAATATCCATTAAAATTGCAAGGTACAATTTTAAGAATGTCACCATTATGACTTATATATTATACACCAGTACACCATATTTTTCGTTAAAATAATTCTGGACAGTGTCATTCAAGGTATCTTCCAATTCAGTCTGAGTAATACAATAGGAATTTTCATTTGTATTCCCATCGTAACAGCTAATAAAGTTAAACAAACCCAAAAGTGCCACACCAAATATTAATATTTTTCTTGTTTTTTTCATAAGTTCCTTCTAAATTAATTGAGCTTCCTTTCACTTCATCTCCACACTCCCTACACCAACCATACCACCTAAGGAATAAAAAGTCAAGCAATCTGGCACAAGGTGCAAAATTCAGGCACAAGAGGACAAAAAAGAGCGATATCGTACTAGAAAGTACAATATCGCTTATCATCATTTTCTCAGTGTCACACTACAGCAGAAGAAACCATCCTCCTCATAAAAATCACACTTCCCATGATATTTCCTTGCAATATCACGAATGATCTTTGTACCATACCCATGTGAGCTTTTCTCTCTCTTGGTTGTCTTCAATGCAGGATTCCTTTTCAAAACAGATTCATCAATCGTATTCTTCAAGTTGAATATATACTTGTACTCATCCGAACTGATTTTCAAATAAATCTGCTTATCTTTTCTGTGACTTGCATTACAAGCCGTTATCGCATTTTCCAGCATATTGGACAGCAGCCTGCATAGATCAATATCGTCAACTTCATGAAAAGCCGAAACAGACAGACATGTCGCTTCTATTCCAAACGACCTCGCTGTTGACAATTTGCTGTTGATTACTGCATTGACAATGTCATTTTCAGTATGTACAAATGTTTCTGTTTTCACCAACTTATCCAAATGCTTTTCAATATGCTGCATTGCTGAATCTACGTTTCCATCAGAAAGCAGGGTATACAGCGCAGAATAATTGTCCCTAAAATCATGACGCATTTTCCGTATCAAATCGTATTCTGTATCTGCATTTTCTACATACTGTTTATTGTACTCCTGCTGTAATCTAAGCAACTCGTTTTCTCTCATTGCTATATTCTTTTTACCTAAATCCACAACCAGATAACATACTACAACATTGATCAATATAATTCCAGCCAAAGAAAACACTAAATATCTTCTGCTTCCATGGGATATCCCCTCTAATGACAGCATATCTAGAAATGATCCGATAATAATACTGATAACAAGCACTGCTGAAATTAAAACCCATTCTGTAACTGCCAGTGAATTTTTTCCATTTTCGTTCTTTTTCAGCATTTTCAATAGAATAGCCATAATGTAAATTATCGCAAACTGTACCGCAATAACTGTGATAAACCGGTCAATAGTTTTTTTCGAGCATATATCATACAAGCTTGCTTTGAAAAGAAACGCTGTAAAATTTGAAATTAACGCAGATGGAACAAGTACAATCAGAACTGGCAGAACAGATGCAAACGCCTTTTTTAGCCATGTACCTTCTAAGCTAACTGCAGCATACAAAAAGATGATTACAATATACAGAAGTGCGTAAAAATTCTCAAATACCATATAATAATCCAATATGGAGATTGTAGTTGCTAGAACAATACCATACAAGACCCCACTGCTTTTCAAGAATTTTCTATTATTCTTGTCTCCAAGGTAAGCATAAGCAAAAAAAGTCATGATAAAACCTTGAAAGAAATTGACAGCGATTTCAAACAAATCCCACAATATACTCATAACATCGACCTCAGATACAACGTATACTTTTCATCTACATTTTTCTTGTAATTCTTGCTCATGGTTAGTTTTTTGTCAATTTTACTGATTGTTACTTCATTTCTGCTTCCATCAAAATCCACCAAATATCTCAGATTAATCAAGTATCTCTTATGTATTTTTACAAAATCATATCTTTCATATCTTTCTTCGCATTCCTTTATGCTTCCTCTTTCCCTAATAGGAGTATTTATTCCGGCAATATAGTAATTTAAATAATGCTTCTCGCTCTCTATGTACATGATATCATGAATGTAGACAGCATGTCTGCCAGATTCCTTGTCTTCTAGAATCACTTTTTCATATTGCTTCATGTGTTTCATCAGTTTCTTCACTATCCTGGACATGCTTTCTTCTATTGAGATCTCACAATTCTTTTGAATGAAGTGAAACGGCTGAAAATCCATACTCTCATATACCAGTTCAGAATGACTGGTTATGAAAATGATAAAGCAATTTGAAAAATCATCACGAAGTGTTTTTGCCACATCAAAACCCGATACTTTTGGCATATCAATGTCCAGAAAAATTATCTGAAAGGCTTCCTGTTTGTGTGCATTCAGCAGCAATGCACCGGAAGAATAAGTCAGTATGTCAAACTCATCTGGATAAACAGAAAAATCAGCACAGATTATTTCCTTCAATTTTGACAGCATAACAGTATTATCATCACATACTGCGATTCGCATTCATATCATCTCCCATTTGATTTGTTTGGCAAGCATTAAACTTATCTCCTATTATATCTTTATTTTGCATAATTTGCAAGAGGTTCTTTCAATTTTGTCCTATTTATCAGGAACGTTCTTCACTGTATAAATACTACGCTTAACAGTACTAATACTACTTATTAATCTACATATTTCTACTTAATCATCATAAATAATGCGGATTTTAACAATAAAACTGTATTTTATATTATAATTTAGGTATCATCACTTTATTGGGAGCGAGACCATGAAATCAGATTCGATATCACTGAATAACATCATCGGAAGCATATTAGCTGAACTAAGAAAAAACAGTGGTTTTACACAGAAAGAATTTGCAAAAATATTCAATATCAGTGAAAGTACTTTAGCACATTATGAACAAGGGCTTACTCCTCCTGGTGTAGCTATGCTGATAAAATTCGCTGATTATTTCCATGTTCCGGTAGATTACTTGCTTGGAAGATGTCAGAATAAGATTGAATATCAGAAACTCAATGAAAAACTGGCTTCTAATATGTCATTGGGCAGTATGGTTAATGTTGTATCCGGGTTCACTCAGAAGAATAAGAAGTATCTTCTCAATACCATTCTTCTTATTTCAAAAGTGGAGGGTAATCAAAAAGGAAAAAAATAAAGTTAAACTCGGTATTAGGCTTTTTCTGTCTAATACCGAGTTTTTTCGTCATGATTTGCCTGAATTTTGCACCTTGTGCCAAATTGCTTGACATGATTTGAGTTTTTTGGTAAAGTAGAATTAAAAAATATCACTTATAGACAAAATAGCATGAATATAGTTCAATTTTTTATAAGGAGGTCATATTAATGGCAAAAGTAAAAGACATAATAGAAAATTTAACTGGTCAAACAGAAGCACGTGAACGTGCAAAAAAAGAAGTAACACAACTTGTTGCACAAGCAAATGCCAAATTAGACGCTATGGAATCAAGATTAAGAGATATGTTTCGTAACAAGGAATTGGAATCTCAAATGGAGATTGTCGGCGATCGTATGGGGGCATTTTCTCGTGAGTATAGAGTTAATTATAGTGATGGCGACTTATCCAAAGCTGTTAATGAACTCGTAGACGAAATAATGACTATAGGCAGTGAAAGTGCTCAAAAAATCATTTCAAAAACAATCAAAAATGCACTCAATGCGATGTTTACTTCTGTTGTTACAACAGAAGAAGAAAAAAGAATTTTCGTTGTTATGCTTGAAGGTGTTGCACTTGTAAGATATGACATTGACGTTTGGAAGAGCATGGAGGCAGATTCATCAATATTTCAGCATTGTCAAAGCGTTGTAGCAATTACATATGCTCGTTCAGTTGTAGATCATACTAAAGTTTCTGAAGATGAACTTAATGATGCCATTAGCAGATACCTTGGCGGAGCTGAACCAGAAGAAGTAATTGAATACAAAAAGAAGCTTATCGAATTGCTAAAACTTCATATTAATGAGAATAAGGTAAATGTATGTTTAAAAAATAGCAGCTCAACCGAATTACTGCCTCTCATGGCGAATATTCCTATTGATTTTAAAAAGGCTCATGATTTTGCCAAAACTGTAAAAATAACAGAAGAATCTCGATATGTAATTGATTTATTAAAAGAAAATAAGTAGAATTCTCTATCTGCACATATTTATCATTATAATCAAGAGTTTTTATTTGGGTTCTCTCTAAATTACTCCTAAATTTATTATACATATACAAGGAGGCATAATAATGGGATATGAAATTTGGAAAACAATTGATCAGGTTGATACCCAAAAATATTTATATCACTATACATCCATGGAAAATGCGTACAAAATATTATACTCAAAAGTTTTAAGATTTTCAAATTTATGTTCTACAAATGATATTTTTGAGCAACGTCCAAAATTAATTTTCGAAGATCTTAGTAACACTGAAAATATATCAAATGGCGGAGCGCAAACAAGGGCAAATGGAAAATACCTTAATCTGATTTTTGAATATAGTCAGAAAGAGCGGTTTGCAAATGTCCTGACATATGCAAATGAGCAAATTGCTTCTGCAAATGGAAATACTAAAAACTATAAGTATATTTTGCAGTCACCCAATGGCACAAAGCTTGAAGTCTATGAGGATTATGCTATTCTGTATTATCTGAAATCCGGATATAGTAGCATTCTGAGCAATTCTATGAAAGGCGGTTCAAGCGGAAGTATCGTTTATTTCCCAAATCTGACATTACAGCTGATAAGCACTGCAGAAAATACATCTGCTTTACAGGTTGGTATATTGAGCAATAATGGTACATCTACTATTTCTATGCCTTTAAATCCGCAGGATATAGATACTGCTAAAGCTGCTATTTCATATATTGAGGAAATGAAAAGCAGTGAACAGCATGAATCACAGGAAACAGTGCCAGATAATTGGGAACCGGTAGTTGGTTCAATCAGAAAGTTTCCTATATGCGGAAAAGAGCTTGAAATATCAGAGAGTATGGATACTTTCAATTCATACAGACTGAAATTCCGTGAGCTTGCATCTGCCTGCGCTGATAACGCAAGAAAAGAATATGACAGAAAGGTTCAGAATCTCTCTACATTTCTTGGCTTTTATCCGAAAATATATCAATCCTACCTCAGTGTTCTAATCAAACAGTCCATGAACATATTGATTTCTGAGGGTATATGGACAGTTACAGAAGATTCATTTGAACAACAGCACCTTGCTGATTTCCACCTTGGAATGAATGACTATACCACAACGCTTGAAAGCATTGAATTGACATTACAGGCAAACCGCAGAAGAATATCAAATATCACCAGCCTCATTCCAAATCTGAGCGGCGGTGGCTTTGGCTTAAAAGGAGCAGCGAAAGGTATTGCAGCAGCTACAGCATTCAATATTGTTCGTGACGGAGCAGAAGCAGGACTTATTAATAGTGTATCAAACATCAATCAAGCTCAGCAGGCAGAATTATACGGGCGCATTAAACCTGACAATTTGTTTGACTGTGTATTCACGGATTATTGGCGAGTGTTCTTATCACTTGTATGCTTATTAAATAAGAATGGAAAAACCATCTGGTACCCTACAAATACAACAACTCAACAAGCAAGCAACATATTTCAGAATATGTCGAATCCGAATTTCCCACAGGATAAGTTGCTTGATGTATTCCTGGATATTCTTAAAACCAACCCATACAAGGCAGAATATCACAAATTTATGATATCTCGCTTTGGTGAAAATGAAGAAACAACAGCTATTAAGAACTACTTCGGATATACTGATTTCGACAATCCAAGAATTACATAATATAAAAATAAGCATCTCTTTCCGTTTATAATTTTTGATACCGAAAAAACAGCCGTAATCTTAAAAAATTACGGCTGAAATTATAAAAGAAACAGTTGACTTCTTTTCGTTTATATCTTATAATATTTACACATTAAATATTATCGAGGTGTTGATGATGATTTACGGATATGCGAGATGTTCCACCAACGAGAAAATGCAGGACATTAACAGACAAGTACGAGAGCTGAAACAACAAGGGGCAACTGATACTACAATATATCTGGAATATGAAAGCGGTATGAAAACCGACAGAGCAGAACTAAAGAAACTGCTTGATATTGTGCAGTCGGGTGATACCATTCTTGCAACAGAGGTCAGCAGAATTACCCGAAGTACAAAACAGCTTTGCGATATTATCGAGCTTGCAAAGGAAAAGCACATCAAATTAGTGCTTGGTACTTTTGTTGTGGATTGCAGTAAAGAGCTTGACCCTATGACAGAGGGTATGCTGAAAATGATGGGCGTATTCAGCGAACTGGAACGTAACATCATTAGTCAAAGAGTAAAAAGCGGTATGGAGAATGCAAAAGCCAAAGGTAAAACAATCGGCAGACCGTCTACAACAGCAGACGATATTCCAAGTATCTTTTATAAGCATTATCCGAAATATAAAAATGGTGAGATAAATAAAAATGAGTTTTCAAGGCTTTGTAATTTGTCTTATCCGACGGTTTATAAGTATTTGGGGATTGTGGAGAGGTAAACCTTTCATAATACAAATAAATATTATTTATATTCATAGAGGTTTTTATAGAACTGCATAAGAATGATTGAAAGAATGTAGTGCAACATCGGCGAGTATATAATCTTTAGGAATTATGGAGGTAAAGAAAATGATCTCAAAAGAACAGGCATTTGCAAATATAAAAAAATCCTGCGAAGAACAGTTACATAAAATCTACTGTGCAGGTGTTCCTGATTTTGCTTTAGAAAGATTCAATAAAGAAATTGAAATGTTGAAAAGTTCTGAAACAATACTACAATTTGAAGCATACCGAATAATTTCTAAAGTTGCGAGAGAACATTCTATACCGATGATAACAGGCAACGGAACTTTTATTGCTTATCTGATTGGATATATGGGTCTGAATCCTCTGCCGTCACACTATTACTGCCCTTGCTGTGGTAAATCAGAATGTCATAATAATTATAATCAGTTTGGAATTGATTTGCCGCCCAAGAACTGCTCTTGTGGCAATCAAATGATTTCAATGGGAATCGACATACCCTTTGATTGCGTATGGGGAAGTAAAAAACAAAAAGAAAATCAGAGTTTATCAATCAGAACTGTCTGGAAACTTATCCCACTGGCTGCAAAAGCGGTCAGTAATCATTTTGGCTATGATTACATTCGGCAAAATCCCGATATTCAGCGAAATATCATATCCACAAAAACAATGGAATTTTTATATGAATGTCAGAATCGTACCGGATTGATTGTTTCCGATATTCCAATTTCCGAACTTTCTGCTTTGGATTATAAATCTTTGCAAAAAATAGAAAAAATATGCGGAGAATATCCTTGGATTAAAGCGATACAGCCCTCGACTAAAAGAGAAATCAGCCGTATCTTTTCGGCAGTTCATAGTATGATAAAAAATATATCGACTGATGTATTGAATATAAAAAAGATGTTTGAATCAGAACTATTTCAAAAATATCCTTTCATTGAAAGGGAAGATATTTACATATATCTTATTGAAAAAGGCGTTTCATCAGAAGATTCTATAAAAGCATACGAGAAATATAGCAAAATTAATTATTTTTCTAAAGCTCTTGAAAGTTATAATTTTGAAAGTGAATTCTATGAGGTCATAGAGCAATACAATTATTTATTTTCACGTTCATTTAATGCAGCTATGATTTATCATTATCTGTTGCTTGCTAAGTATGCCGAAATTGATTATAATATGTTTACAGACGTAATACAGATGTATATTTCGGTTGATATATATTCTCGGGACTTTATTGAAAATTATATACTTCCAAAAGATTTTTTCAAAAACACTGCTGTCATCAGCTTTTATGACCCCGACAGATATAGTAATGATAAAGACTGCTATTCGCTTGTTGATTACAATGGCAAATCTGATAATGTACTCTACATTCCGTTAGATGATTTTCAGACAGAACTTCCCGAAGCTGATAAGATAGCAGAGTTTGTATATTCCGCAAAGTCAAAGGAATTACGTATTATTTGCCAATGTGAATCGGGACAGAATCGAAGTGCAGGCTGTGCTGCTGCGATTTTGGAGCATTTCAGTAAATCGGGCAGTTCCATATTCAATGACGATAGATACCACCCTGATGAAATGGTGTATTATGCTGTGTTGGATGCACTTACATCATATAAAGAGAATAAGTGAAATTTAAAGTAATTAAGCCAAAGAGACTAAAACTCTTTGGCTTTTGTTTTATAGTAATATTTGATATACTTCTCAAATTTACATAAAATCATATGTAGTATTTCAATCAAAGCTATACTTTGATATTTCACATTCATAACTCATCCGGCTTGGGTGTAATGGATACCTATTATCTTTCTTTAAGCAGTAAATCTTATCACCATATTCCTTCAGAATTTCAATTATTTTTTCTTTTTCAGATTTATAACTTTTTGCAACTCCCCATACAATAAAAATAGCGTCAGCGTTTTCAAATTCAGATTTGTATGTAACAAAATCGGTTGCTGTTTTATAATTGATTCCACTTTGGTCTGTAGAGTAGCTTTCAAATATGTTGAACATTTTCAGTTCCTTATATCCGTTAGCCGCTAAAAATCTTCCTAATGTTGTAAGTGTTTTATCACTTCTATTATCATTGGCTTTACTTGGGTTTATACCAATTGCAACAGCGGTCTTGGTATTATTACTATCCCAAGTAACCGTTAGGATAGAACGGTTAGCAGCACCCTCAGAATAGCTTCCGTTTTTAGTATGTATTTTAAGTTTTCGATCAACAGCATTCATAAATATATATCCCCTTAATTGAAAAACCAGAGAGCATAAGACCCTCTGGTTCTTTCGTTTTGATATTACAACCAAACCGTGACGGCAAAGCCACCTACAAAGTAGTAGGGTTTTGTGTAATATTGTTTTGGTGGAGGCGGGGGGAATTGAACCCCCGTCCGAAAGTTCATTCATGCAACTTTCTACGAGCGTATATTACCTATTAAAGTTCCCTTGGCAGTCTGCCGGTAAGCGGGCTGAGAGCCAAAGTAGTCCGAATGCAATTTACGGGCACGGACACTCCCGTAAATCGTTCACCGCTGATCGATGCCCGAGCGAGAGCCGCGGTACTCTCTCGGCGGACAGAAGCTGACTTAAGCAGCTACCAGTTCGCTATTTCTAGAAACTGTGATATTATTTCTTGCGTTTATATTTAAACGTGGCGAGGATTAAGGAGATCACGCCGTACTCCGCTCGCTTATCACACTTCAAAGCCCCCGTCGAAACCTTTACGCCCCCATGGAAGCCGCGGCTGCGCAAGAAAAGCCAACCGTGCTGTGATCACTATAGTAGTATTATAGCACAACAAAAGCTACAATGCAACATTAAAAAGTTGAAAAATTGGTTACAAACGGTCGATCGTGGAGTTATTGGTTGCGGCTTTTGATTCCGCGGTCGATCTCACGCTTTGCGTCGCGCTTGGCAGCGTCCGCGCGCTTGTCGTAGAGTTTTTTACCCTTGCACAGACCGATCTTCACCTTGACCTTGGAGTCCTTGAAATAAATTGCAAGAGGGATCAGTGAAAGACCGTCCTGCTTGACCGTACCGTAGAGTCTGCTTATCTCACGCTTGTGCATGAGGAGTTTGCGGACGCGCAGGGGATCGCGGTTGAAGATGTTGCCCTTTTCGTAAGGAGAAATGTGCATACCTCTGACAAAAATTTCGCCATTATCAATGGAGCACCACGAGTCCTTGAGATTTACTCCGCCCTGACGGATCGACTTTACCTCTGTGCCGACAAGCTCGATACCCGCCTCATACTCTTCGAGGACGAAGTAATCGTGTCTTGCCTTGCGGTTATCGGCGATAGATTTGGTTCCCTTTGAGCGCATGATCCGACTCCTTTCGACAAATTTACAAAAACGCCCCCGACTTTCTGCCGAGGGGAGCTGCTTGGCTGCGGCAGTCATGTTCTGATACTGCAACATAATTTCTGAAAAATAATCGCGCCTCTGGAGAGACGCGACATACAGTTCTGGCGGAGACGGTGGGATTCGAACCCACGGAGCGTTTCACCGCTCAAACGATTTCGAGTCGTTCTCGTTATGACCACTTCGATACGTCTCCGTATAATGGGTAAATCAGTAAGCACCGGATTTACCATAATATTATATCACGTTCCGTATCAAAAGTCAATAGCTTAACCGGCAAAAATACAAAAAATAAAAGGAGCGTCAAAGCTCCTTTTACTATTACGGCAATTCAAACCTGTTCATCACGAAATATCTTGACGTTCCGTTATCTGCCTGATCGAGTGCAGGATTGAAAGCATACTTTCTGAGATCTGCCAATGTTCCTGCTCCGCCCGATTGTCTGTAGATAGTGCTCATCGTTACAGGATACGAACCCGGATAGCGGTAATTCTTTGACTGCGTGTAGTATACAGACTTGACCTTGTAGTCAACGATATGTAACTTATAGCAGCCACCCTCGCTAAAAATACGGTTTATCATCGATCCGAAAGCTGCATTCTGGTCGTCAGTAACGCTGCTGTCGGCGTTCCAGCTTGAGTCGCACTTATAGCCCTTTCCGTCCTCCCAGCAGTAATAAAAATCGCCGTTGGAAAGGTATGCACTGCTCGCATTTCGCTCGGTAGCCTGATACTTGAGAGCCACAGTCTGAGCGGCATTGAATATGGTTCTTGCCCTGCCGTCAGCGGTTTTAAGCCGGGTCTTTCTGATATAAGTCATCCATGACGGAACGAGAACGGCTGAAAAAACAGCGATAATAGCGAGAACTATTATCAGTTCAATGAGGGTAAAACCCTTTTTTCTTTTCATACGAGCACCTCCGATAAAATGTTCATATATATTATAGCAAAAAATTCACACTTTGTCAATATTATTGTTTGTTTTTCATGCCAAACTTTGACAATGATAATTGTGCATTCCTACGAAAGAAGCTCCAAAGCCTTCTGAAGCTGAACGTCCTCCGATGTGCCGATGAGTGCGCTGTCCATTTCCACATCAATATCGGGAGCTATGCCTACTCCCTGCCAGCAGTCCCAGTCCCCTACTTTGAAATAGCCGTCAGTGTAGTGGATAACATTGCGGTGGAACGTAGCAACGTTCTGAAAAATACCCTTTCCGAAAGTATTCGTGCCGACAATAGTGGCGTCGTCATACTGTTTCAGCAGCGCCGTAAAAATCTCCGCAGCGCTTGCAGTTTTCTCATTTGTAAGCAGAACTACAGGAGCGTCCGTAAGCTTGCCGTCCTCAGTATCCATAGTGGTGTCCAGACTGTCGTCCTTGCGGTAATAATAGACCGATGCCTTATCAATAAACATATCCGCAGCATGGACTGCCACGCTGGACTCTCCGCCGTGATTATCCCTCATATCTATTATAATTGAGCCGAAGTCATTTGATTCCAAAGCATTCCTGATAATGCTTTCCGTGCCTGCTCCTACGCTGTTGTAATCTATGTACAGCACATCTCCGTACATTTTGTACGATGCGTTATCGACAACTTTCTCCTCATCAGGGATAAGCTCAAGTTCGGCAGTTTCCTGCGAACCGCCGCGTTCAATAACAAGACTTACGGCCTTTTTTTCAGCCGATTTTAAAGCCTTTGCGTCACCGAACTCGGAAACCTCGCTGCCGTCTATCGAAACTATTATGTCGCCCTTTTTAAATCCCTGCCTATCCGCAGGCATATCCGCGATTATCTTTGAAAAATACAGTCTGCCCTCGCTATTGAAACTTATCTCAAAGCCTGTTCCGACAGCGCTTGAAGAAGCGTTTACATTATCGGCTATGAATTCCTTTGACGTTATATCGACCTTTTCGCTGTAGGTGTATTTGTCACCGTAAAGTGAAAGATACGCATTTATCTGCTCATCATCGGTCGGGTCATCGGGAACATCTGCACCAGCCTCATTAACCATGAAGTCCTCTATTTCAAGCATCATGGGGTATCTTTCGGCAAACTCTATCTGCTTTCTCTTGCTGAGATAAAGCGCACCTGCTCCTATGCCCATGCTTACTACAGCCGTGAGAATAAACGCAAATGCCCGGCTGTGAGAATCGGTCTGCGGCTTTTTTTCTTCCGCGGCAGGAGTTTCAGCATGAGCCCCGGTCTTAGTTTTTTCGTTTGTATTTTCCATATATCCTCCCAAAGATCCATAATAAGCTTTGTTGTAACATCATTATAACACAGTTTTTCTCATACTTCAAGATTTAATGTAACAATTTATCCATAAAATATAAGAACCTGTCCGCAATGGACAGGTTCCGGTCTGTAAAAAATTATTATTGATCAGTAAGATCCGATTCAAACTCCGTTATAAGTCCGACCACATACCGCTGTATCTCAAGCGCGTCAGCCGCTGTAATGCCGTTTCTTCCTCCGGCAACATCACCGTTGAGCATTCCCTGCTCTGTAATGCAGGTCTTATCCGTTCCGCCGACTCCGTATTTATCGGGATTTGAAACAGCCTGCAAGATCATTACCGCATCTGAAATATCGACCTTGCCGTCACAGTTTGAATCTCCGCGAACCTGTGAAACGTCCGCGGAAACTTCCTTAACATTTGCGATAGACACTGTTTTTTCCACTCCGCTGTCGGAAGTTATTCTGACCGAGTAATTTCCCCACGAGCTGTCGCTGTCAGTCTTTACGGTATACACGGACTCCACAGCGCCCTCTATCGGCTCGCCCTCATGATACCACTGATAGGCAACATTTTCGACAGGGCATCTCACGCTTATCTCCTGCGCGGAATCTTTCAGCATATAGAGGTCGTATTCGGCAGAATAAACAAGGAAATCCGAAGGGACTTCAACATTATTCGCCGTCAGGTCGCCCATTACCTTCCACTCATTGCCGCTGTCCTGCAAGAATACGCGAACCGATGTCATTTCAAGCCCTGATTTAAGTTCCATGACATCAAAGGGGATTTTAAACTCAACGATATTGCCACTCCACTTGCATTGACAGCCTGCATATGACTGGTGGTTGAAGTAGATAAAGCCGTTTGACGCGTAATACAGCCAATAATTCTCGCCGCCGTTTTTTATCTGGATATTGTAAACGGGAGATTTTGCACCCTCTGGCAGCTCCGCCATGACGTAAAGATTCTTGTCGTCAGCCTTTATCGAGATCGTGTTTCCGTCCTTTTCAGCTATCTTGTCCGATCCCTGCCACTCGTCCGCATGGGACTTCATTCCGTCAACGACCGTAAGTCCGCTGAGGGTAAGCGGAACGCTGAGAGTGTCCGCGCCTGTTTTGGTCTCCGTTTCATATAATGAGCAGTCCGTTCCGTGAACCGAGCTTTCTGTTATCTCAAAGCTTCCGAGATAGTTTGCGCCCAGTTGAGAGTTCCACACGCCCTCATTTGCAAAGCGTATGCCGTATTTCGGAACTGAAAGTTCGTCATTCAGTCCGCCGTCAATGCAGTTGTCCGCAACAGCCGCCGACCTTAAATAAATGTTCCACTCACCGGGCTCAATATTGTCGGGAAGGTGCCACTTAAAGCTGTTTTCGCTCACGGTGCAGGACTTCCAGTCATGAACGTCGGCAGGCATCTCCGCCTCGTAGAATTTTCCGTCCTTTTCGAGGATAAGATACGACTGCGGGTGGAAAACCGCATTTGCAAAGCCTGTATTCTCAACGCTGAAAACGGTCTCCAGTTCGCCGCCCTGCTCGACCTTGGCTGAATGCTCGGACTTTCTCAGAACAAAGCGATAGCCGAGGTGGTCGCGGATAAACTGGTAAACGGTCTGTCCGTAATAGGCGGAATTATCAACGTTTTCAACGTCATACTCCCCGCCGAATGTGTAGTCCTTGTAAAGCTGGAAAATGTTGCCGTTTATGTAGCTAAGACGGGTCTTGTACATTTCGGGGATCGCATTCTGCGGAAGATAAGTCTCATACTTCTTGGCATAGTCGATATTTCCCGAAAATTCGCCGCCGTAATAGGTCTCCTCCGTTACGCGGTGCAGCCAGTTGGTTTCGATCTCACGGTTGGAAAAAGTTCCGAGGTCGCTGTTGCTGCCCATGTAGCCGTCATTGTAGAGTCCCACGCGCTTTGAGAGGAGTTTCTCATTTTCGCCGCTGTAAAGCTCCTCGTCATCGAGCTGACTGCGCTTTATTCCTGCCCACTCCGCAAAAATATCGGGGGTGCGAACCGTTACGGGCACGCTCTCGGGCACAGCGTCAAGCATTGCGTCCAGAAGCTGAGCCTTGTGCGCTACATCGGTGTACTTACCGCCGTGCTGCTCGCCCCACTTGCCCACGAATCCGCTCTCGACAAATGCCAGTATATCGCTGTTTCTTTCGAGTATTCCGCTCTCCTTGATCTGCCTTATGTGGTCAAGTACCTTGTCAAATGCTTCAGGCTCCGGGTTATCTTTTCCGTTGGCATCATAGCGGAATCTCACACCCACCATGCAGCCGTTCCTGCGGCAATTCTCAAAGGTCTGCTCCCACGCATTGAAAAAAGTCTCGTCAAGGTCATAATCCGTACCGGCAGTGTAATTTCCGTCCTCATCTGTCGTGCCGTTCACTCCCGACGAAAACTGCCCGATGTCGATAAAGAAAAGTGCAAGGCTGCCTGTCGGGGAATATACCTTGGTGTTTCCGGGAGAGCAGTTTGCCCATACTGTCGAAGTGTATCCCGCTCCGGGATTCTGTATGGTCTCAACGCTTTCCGTGTAGTTTATTCCGCTGTCAACAAGCCCTTCATCAGCAAAAGAGTTGACAGCATTCACCGGCAGAGCCGCTGCAAGCACAGCCGCTGCTGCCGCTATTGATGTTATTTTCTTCAGCATATCCTATATCCTTTCCGTTTATTTTTCCCCGTATTCCAACTATATTATACCATATACAAAACTGTCTTTCAAGACGGCAGACACAAAAAAATCAAGCTCCTCCTCCTTGAAAGACTTTTATAAATATGGTATAATTTACATAACGATCGAACCCGTCCGCTCTGTGATCGGGTTCGGAACAGAATAAATTCGGGAGCTGATAAAATGAACATAAACGAAATTCTTGCCGAGCTGGATAAAATGCTCGAAAACTGCGAGATCGAACGTGCAGGCGCTTACCTTGCCGAGCAGACAGACAAGGCTCTGAGCAGCAGTGAAAACTCCGCCGCGATAACGCTTCTGAATGAGCAGATTGGCTATTTCAGAGACTGCGGAAAGTTCAAAAAATCCCTTGCCGCCTGCGAAAAAGTTCTTGCACTTATCCAGAAATGCGGTCTTGAAAACACTCCCGAACACGCCACCACCCTGCTCAACGCCGCAAACGCTTACCGCGCGGCAGGACTTCACGATGAGGCTTTTAAAGCATACGAAAAGGTCAAGGAGATCTACGACCAAACGCCTGACACAGCTAAAACCCTCTACGCGAGTTACTACAACAATCTCAGTCTTTTGTATCAGGAAACGGGTGACTTTGAAAACGCCGCCGAATGTCAGAAAAAGGCTCTTGCTATCGTGACCGAACTTGGTGACGAGCAGAAAATTGCAATTTCCAGAACCAATCTTGCAGTATCACTTATCCGTCTTGGAAATATTGCTGACGCGGAAAAACAGCTCAACAGCGCACTCGGTTACTTTATCGGTCTGACTCCGTCCGACTTTCACTACAGCGCGGCGCTTTCGGCTATGGGGGACGTTAAATTCCACCTTGGAGAATATGTATCGGCGGCGCAGTTTTACGAAATGGCTCTCTCGGAGACTCAGCTTCACATGGGTCACAGCAACTTCTACGACATCATTGCCGAAAACCTCAGAGTCACACGAGAAAAACTTCCGCCGCAGGGCTGGATAAGCGGTCTGGAGCTTTGCCGCCGATTCTATGAAAGCTTTGGCAGGCCCATGATACACCGAAATTTCCGCAAATATGAGAACCGTATCGTCTGTGGAATGGTCGGTGAGGGTTCGGACTGCCTCGGCTTTGATGACGAGCTTTCGCACGACCACGATTTCGGCGCGGCATTCTGCATATGGCTCGATGATGATCTTTACTCCGAGATCGGCGAGAAGCTGCAAAAGGCATACGACCTGCTGCCCAAAACCTTTATGGGATACACGCGCGTTAAAAGTCCGCAGAGCCGAAAGCGCACGGGAGTTTTCTCAGCGTCAGGATTCTACACCGACCTGCTGGAGGTCGAAAAACTGCCAGAAACACTCTGCGATTGGCTAAGTATATCTCCCGAAAAGCTTGCGACAGTCACCAATGGCGAGATCTTTTCCAACGGCGAAAATACTTTCACACAAATACGCCGCCTCCTGAAAAGGGAGTACCCTTTCGCGGCACGGCTCAAACACATTGCTCAGCAGACCGCGCTGATCGCACAGAGCGGACAGTACAACCTTCCGCGTGCAATAAACCGCGGCGATCTCGTCACGGCGCATATCTGTTTCGGTGAGTTTCTGAAAAGCGCCCTGCGTTGTCAGATATTGATCGAGGGCAGGTATTACCCGTACAGCAAGTGGCTCTTTAAAAGCTGTGAGAATGCCGAAATAAAGGCGCTCCTCTCGAAATCTGCCGCACTTCCCATAGAGAAATGGAGCAGCGAGATAATTAAACCTGTATGCGCGGTTATCCTCGCGGAACTCTGCGACAATTTTGCGCTGAAATTCGACAGCGACTACCTCGGTCCAGCCGCGGAAATTGTTTCAATGTACGCGGACTCGCGCATAGAAAACGAAAAACTCGCGTATCGGATAGCGGAAATGGAGTTCAAAGCTTTTGACAAGGTTATCAACGAGGGCGGCAGGGCAGACTGTCAGGACGACTGGGAGACATTTTCTATCATGCGCGTCAGCCAGTACCTTACATGGAACACTCCCATGCTCACGCAGTACATCAACGATTTTGAGAAAGCTATGGCGGACGGGCGCAATCCCATAACCGAAAAATACGCGCGCATGATGCAGTCAACCGCTCCCGAGGAATACGCAAAGATAGAGGGACAGTTACCCGAACTCGAAGCCGACTCAGTAAGGATATGCAATGCGGTATGTGAAATACAGGTCGGCTGGATGGAGGATTTCGCCAGGGAATACCCAGTACTTGCCTCAAATGCAAGGGCTATCCACACCTATGAGGACACCGAATGGAGCACTTCCTACGAAACGTATCTTCGCGGCGAACTGCTCACCTATTCGCGGACAATGCTGAGAATGTATTCGGAGCACATTGTAGCAATTGCCCGTGAAAACCGCAATCTCGCGAAAATGACCATGGAAAACACCGTAAGGCTATACGGCTACACTTCACTTGATGAGGCAGAACGCGAAAGCTGAACTTATGCTTTACAGTTTCTTGACTTTTCTGTGTACTTATGCTATGCTTAATGGTAATAGGCATTATATCTTCAAATCTCAGAAAGGAGCGTATGACTGCACACCTGTCATACAACGAAAATATGTTGATAAGTATAGTTATTCCTGTTTATAACGTTGAAAAATATTTAAAGACCTGCATTGAAAGTGTCCTTGACCAGACCTACAGGGATATAGAAATAATTCTGGTAGATGACGGTTCTACGGATTCAAGCGGAAGTATCTGTGACGAATACGCAAAAAAAGACAGCCGTATAACGGTTATCCACAAAAAGAATCAGGGTCTCGGGCTCGCAAGAAACAGCGGCATGGAGCTGGTAAAGGGCAGTTTCGTGACATTTCTGGATTCAGATGATTACATCAGCAGCACCAATATTCAGGAGCTTGCCGAAATCGTGGAAAAGGAAGGTGCGGATACGGTTCTCGGCGGGTTCTCAAGAGTTGATGTTGACGGAAATGTTCTCGCCAAGGAGGCATACGACTTTAAAATCTACTCTGACAAAGAGGTTCAAAGCAGCTTTTTCCCGAGACTTATGGGAAGTTCACCCACGCATAAAGATTCTATCCGCCCCTCTGTATGGAACTCGATGTACAGCATGGACATAATAAGAAAAAACAATATCCTTTTCAAGTCCGAAAGAGAGTACGCGGCAGAAGATATCGTTTTCGACATTGAGTATTACCGCTATGCGCAGAAAGTCGTGACTATCAGCACAGCCTCCTACAACTACCGCGTAACTCCCGGCTCGCTCACACAGAAATACCGCCCCGACCGCTTTGACAAGTCGGTTTTCCTGTACAAGTACATCTTCGCAAGGCTGAAAGAACTCGGCTACAGCGGCAATGCTTCAGTTCGCGCCGCACGTCAGTTGTTCGTATACACCCGTATGGCAATTAAGCAGGAAGTGATTTGCAGGGACAGGAAATTTTCCGAAAAGTACAAGCAGATACGCCGGATAATCAACGATAAATTCCTGCGCAGCGTAATCAGCAATTATCCTGTTGAAAAACTGTCGCTCCAGCCAAAGGTCTTTCTCTACCTGATAAAATTCAGACTTTCGCTGCTCATATACGCACTTATAAAAATAAAGGGCTGAGTCGGAATTTTTTCCCGATCCAGACCGTATCTGTGAGGTAACTATGGTTTCATTTTCTGTTATTGTCCCAATTTACAACGGAGAAAAATATATTTCAAGGGCTGTGGAGTCGGTGCTCTCGCAGTCTTACCCTGCAAAGGAGATAATTCTGATAGACGATGGCTCAAAGGACGGTTCTTATAAAAAGTGTACGGAACTGGCTGAGGCACACAGCGAGATACGCTGTATCCACAAGGAAAACAGCGGCGTTTCCGAGACCCGAAATCTCGGCATGAGCATTGCAGTATCGGATTACATTGTCTTTCTCGACTGTGACGACTATCTGCCCAAGGACGCATTAAAAGCTTATGCCGACAGCATTGAGCAAAACGATTCACCCGATCTTGTTATTGCAAACAACTACTCCGACCTTAACGGAAATTTAAAGCTTATGTATCGCATGAAGGGTCAGCAATATGTTGACAGGAATGAGCTTTATAAGCTTATTTGCGGCTTCAAGTACGATCTTGATTTCAAGTCGGGCAATCTGCGTACCGTGTGGGCAAAGGCTTTCAAAAGGAGCGCAATAAAAGACATAAAGTTCGACCCAAAGGTCAGGATCGGCGAGGATATGCTCTTTCTTACCGAATTCGTTATCGGCTGCGGCTCTATTTTCATGATAGAAAAGCCGACATATGTGTATTTCCAGAACGAAAGCTCCGTAATGCACACAATTACATGGAAAGGAACTGAGGAGAGCGACTATATTTTCGACAAGCTGGTAAGGCTTTTCAAGCCGCTGGTAGAACCGAGATATCTCGGATTTCTGTTCTATGAGTTTGAAGAAAGAGTGTGGATAGCATTGTCGCAGTCCGACCTGTCCACGGGGCAGAAGTACAAGATCCTGAAAAAGCTCATAACGTCTAAAAAGTACAGAAGATTCCACAATGTTGAAAACTGCACAAGCCGTTCAATAAAGACTTACTCACTGCTGATAAAGTTCAGACTCACGTCCGTGTTCCTATTTGTGCTTTTCATGCGCGGCAAAATAAAGAAACAGATGTGAAATCTGTCGAAATAACTAGGGAGTGTTGACACTAAGCCTAACAACGCATCTTTTCGGCAAAATTTCACGCATCCTGCGTTAAAAAGTCTTGACAGGCAACAGCCTGCCTGCGACTTTTTGCCTTGTCTACGTAAAATTTATGCTCGAAAATCTGCATATTATCTTAGTGTCAACACTCCCTAATAA
>JABLTL010109983.1_pt1 | contig 21593 bp, 20 predicted proteins | sample 7160151 | NCBI WGS metagenome assembly JABLTL01 (sample SAMN14651223, study PRJNA627086) | human gut metagenome | isolation source: feces | host: Homo sapiens
CGACCGTCCGATATATGGAAGGAGAAATGACTTATGTTACCCGCAATTTTCAATGAAAACTTATTTGACAATTTCTTCGATGATGACTTCTATATGCCGTCGGTATTCGGCGGTAAGAACGATCCGCTTTACGGCAAGCACGCAAAGAACGTTATGAAGACAGATGTCCGCGAAACCGACAACAGTTACGAGCTTGATATCGATCTGCCGGGCTTCAAGAAAGAAGATGTATCGCTGAAACTTGACGGCGGTTATCTTACGATCAGCGCCTCCAAGGGTCTTGAAAAGGACGAAAAGGAGAAGAAGGACGGTAAGTATATCAGACGTGAGCGTTATGAGGGTCAGTGCAGCAGGAGCTTCTATGTAGGCGAGGGCGTACAGGCTAAGGACGTTGGCGCAAAGTTTGAGGACGGTATTTTAAAGGTATCTGTTCCGAAAGCCGCTCCGCAGGTTGAAACGGATAACGTAATTGCTATCGAATAAACCTTACGGTTTATTGCAGAAGAATGTGAATAACCGAATTGTCGGCAGTGGGAGTTTTCCCACTGCCGATATTTTTCGGAAAATTTTTTATAAAACCTATTGATTTTGTAGACAATAGGGTGTATAATATAAATCGGACTAAATCGGTCGTGTTTATCGTACCGCTTAACAGTGCGGAATGCGGCATTTAGCATAAAGAATAAAAGAAAGGATCGGTAGTATAAATGCTGAAAACAACGATATACCTTGACAATGCGGCTACCACTAAGGTAAGCGATAACGTCCTTAACGCTATGCTGCCCTATCTTAAAGAGGAATACGGCAACCCCTCCTCGATCTACACGCTGGGAAGAAATTCCGCAATAGCTGTGAACAAGGCAAGACATCAGGTCGCGCAGGCGCTCGGCTGTGAAGACAGCGAGGTTTATTTCACAAGCTGCGGCAGTGAAAGCGACAACTGGGCTATAAAGAGCACAGCAAAGATGATGGCTCAGAAAGGCAAGAAGCACATAATCACTTCTGTATTTGAGCATCACGCAGTTCTGCACACACTGGACGCGCTCAAGAAAGAGGGCTTTGAGGTAACATACCTCCCTGTTTACTCAAACGGTATAGTTAAAGTCGAGGACGTAGCAAATGCTATCCGCCCCGATACAGCCCTTGTTACGATAATGTACGCCAATAACGAGATCGGTACGATCCAGCCTATTCCCGAGATCGGTGCACTGTGCAAGGAGAAAGGCGTGATCTTCCATACAGACGCAGTTCAGGCTATCGGTAACGTCCACATCAACGTAAAAGAGCAGAACATAGATATGCTTTCCCTCAGCGGTCATAAAATACACGCCCAGAAAGGCTGCGGCGTTCTTTATGTAAACAAGAAATACCGCCTTCCCCCGTTCATTGACGGCGGCGCTCAGGAAAGAGGCAGACGTGCAGGTACAGAAAACGTTCCCGCGATAGTAGGTCTTGGTGTTGCTATAACAGACGCTGTAAACGGCGTTGACACAAAGAATGAGAAGCTCAAGAAGTTCAGCGACAAGATCTACAGCGAGATAATGAAGATCGACCGTGTTCACCTGAACGGCGACAGAGAAAAGCGTATGCCGAGTAACCTCAACTTCTCATTTGAGGGCGTTGAGGGCGAAAGCTTACTGCTCCAGCTCGATCTTCAGGGTATTGCCGCTTCAAGCGGTTCAGCCTGCACATCGGGTTCACTCGACCCCTCACACGTTCTGCTGAGCATAGGACTTCCACACGAGGTAGCTCACGGCTCACTGCGTATCTCAATGTCAGAGTACACGACTGAGGAAGAGATAGACAAGCTGATTGAGGTTCTGCCTGTTATAGTAAACAAGCTCAGAAGTATGTCACCCCTGTGGGATCACATAATCAAGGGTGAAACATTCAAGATAAAGTAAGCATACACTATATTTGAAAGGAAGTATTACTGATGATTTATTCAGAAAAGGTAATGGACCATTACGCTAACCCCAGAAACGTCGGTGAAATCGAAGACGCTAACGGTGTAGGCGAAGTAGGCAACGCAAAATGCGGTGACATAATGAAGATGTACCTCAAGATCGAGGACAACACAATAAAGGATGTTAAGTTCAAGACGTTCGGTTGCGGTGCGGCAATTGCAACAAGCTCGATTGCTACCGAAATGATAAAGGGCAAGCCCTTATCGGAAGCGCTTAAGCTTACAAACAAGGCGGTTGTCGAGGCACTTGACGGTCTGCCGCCGGCAAAGCTCCACTGCTCTGTTCTTGCAGAACAGGCGATCAAGGCCGCTATTGCGGACTACTACACAAGGCAGGGCATCGACCCCACACCTTTTGTGGGTGAGATCAAGGATGACCACTGCGACAGCTGTTGCGGTATATAACCTTATAAGTAAAGAGCCTTGCGGCATTTGTGCCGCAAGGCTCTTTCAATATTCCCTCCGTAAAACTCTGTGATGAATTTACAGTCAGTAATCTCAATCGTGCTTGCCTATCATCTTTTCCATCCACACCATATCATAATACCGTCCGAATTTCTTTGCGCATTTGCGGAATGTTCCCACAAGTTCATAACCGAGCTTTTCGTGGAACATTATGCTGTCGTGGTTTAGATATTCATCGTCATTTTCGGGACACGCTATACAAGCATATGCATTCTTGATACCGATAGCCGCAAGCCTTTTTTCAAGCTCATTATAAAGGAGCGTACCTGTGCCGCGGCGCTTTTCATTCAAAGCAACATAGATTGAGGTTTCGACCGAGTGGTCGTAAGCCGCCCTATCCTTAAAGACCCCCGCATAAGCGTAACCTATTATTTTGCCGTCACATTCTGCCGCTATATATGGATATTTCTTCAGCGTTTTTTCTATCCTGCCCCTGAAATCATCAACAGTCGGCACTTCCAGCTCATAGGTTATCGCTGTGTTTTCAATATAATATTTGTATATGCCGAGCAGCATTCCGGCATCATCGGGCGTTGCTGTCCTTATTGTTATTTCACTCATCGTCTGCACTTCCCGCAAATTCATATTCATAAAAAAAGTGCCACAGAAACCCCCTGTGACACTTCATTGTGCTTATCGGCCGTGTTGTGATTATAAGCTCTCCGAGCCCTTTTCCGGCGTTTCAAATATCTCTTTTTCTTCTCCGCCCTCAGTAAAGGTAAAGTTTTCGCCATCGGCATCATCTGTATCTGCATCTGAAATATCAACATCAACGCCGCTGTTTATCGATACCACCATATCCTTGAGATTATTTATCTCATTTTTGAATGCAGTTCCGGTAGTAGCCGCCTTCTTCATAAGCTCGGTGCTCTTTTCCTTACCCGCATTTACAATGTTGTTGACGCTCTTCGTAAGTTTTTCGCTTCCTGTCTTTACTGCACCTGTGCAATAAACAGAAGCCTTGTGAAATTTGTCGCTGCAGTTTTCTTTTACTGCCGCTACAGCCTCGGGATTATTATCAATATATTTTTTAGCTAAAATATAACCCGTACCGACAGCAGCCGCAATACCGAAAAATATCATTGCTTTATTCATACTAAACATCCTTTCAGGGCAAACCCGTTTTCTTATACTCAGTATATACCTTTTCCTGCGAAAAGTAAAGCCTATTTTGACGAATTAACTGCTTCAAGCCGATAAATCGGAAGTCCTTGCTCGGAAAATCTCTTCTCATACTCCGTCACAATATTTCCCTCAAAACCGCTGTTATGCAGATCAAGACTTACATTCTTGAGCTTGAAGCCGCACTGCGAGAGATTTTCTATCGAAAACTCAAATAACTTCATATTGTCGGTCTTCTGATGTATCTCACCGTCCGGTATAAGTATGTGCTTGTATATCTCCAGAAATACAGGGTGGGTAAGACGGTGCTTTTTGTATGTTTCCTTAGGGTAAGGACAGCTGAAATTAAGATAGATACGTTCTACCGAGCGTTCGGGGAAAAACTTTTCAAGGTATTCGGCTTTGCCCATAAGGAATTTCAGATTGGGCAGATTTTCTTTAATAGCAAGCTCCATAGCGCTGACTATTACATTTCGTGCCATTTCAACAGCTATGAAATTTATATCGGGGTTACGCTTTGCCGCTTCGACCGCAAATCCGCCCTTTCCGCATCCGACTTCAAGGTGAACCGGATTATCGTTTCCGAATATTTCACGGACATTGAGCGTCCTCTGCTGTGTTTCACCTCTTTGTTCGGCGGCATAGTCGACAAGCCAGCCTAGATTTACGTCACTGCAGGCATCAAGGCGCTCATCGAGATACTTTTTTCTTCTCATTCTCATAGCTCTACCACCTTATCTGGTTGCTGTAAGCATTACATAGTATGTTTTGAAGCGAACCTTGTCAACGATCTTTTTTGTCGTATTATCAAGCACTACTATATTCATGCCGCGCTCATTTAGCGAGAAGTCCTTTTTACCCATCTGTATCGTAGAAGTACGCTGTGTGCTGATAACGTGCGTCTTAAAGCCGAGCACACGAAATTCGCCTGTGTCAATATTATTACTGTCCGATATTTCCTCGCGTGTGACCTTTCCGCCTTCGATAACAGCTACATATCTGTCTGCCGATTCAGCTTCGGCAAGCTTTACAAGTCCAAGCTCCTTAAGTGCGGAACGCGCACCGTCATTCAAGCCTCCGACTGTATCTCCTCTTGCGGAAATGATAACCGAATAGTTATCATTTTCTTTCAGACGGTACATATAATTAAGGAAGTTCTCTTCATCTCTGAGCAATTCATTTTTATTATCCTTGTCTTCTGTTGAAAGCATCAGCTCAGTGTACGCGGGTATAGTGCTCTTATATGGCATTACTCCGTGGAAGCCTTTTTGGGAAACTGTAAGTCCGAAATAGTTATACCACAGATTTGATGCCACGACCACAACCATAAATGCGGCAAATATCGTAACAGGACGCGAAATAAATTGCAGGAACTTATTGCTTCTGTTTTTAAACTCTCTGTTTTCCGCCAGATAGCGTTCATCACCGGCAACGTCCCAATTCAGCGCCGAACCGGGCTTTCTTTTTGTATATACCGCATTTTCTTCCGGTTCATCTGTTTCGGTCATTTCTTCGGTCAGTAATTCCGGATCTTCCTCTTCGGTGATATCCGTATCTTCCGGAATGTTTTCTTCTGCGTCCTCAGCCATTATTTCAGCCAGAATACGCTGTTTTTCAGCCTCTTCCTCGCTGAGCGGCACATCAGCTTCCTCAGCCGTCATTTTACTGATAGACTCCTGCGCCGGCTCAACACCGTCAGCCGACTTTTTCTCTGCTAAGACCTCGTCTACCGTTTTATCAAAAACAACGACCGCCTCGGGATCTTTCTTTTTCGCGAAATAAACCTTAGCACAATTCATATAATATCTTGCGATCGACGGAATAAACATTATCATAAAAATGTAGATGTACATTGAGAAACGTTCTATGACAAAGTGCTTTGTGGCAATGAACCATATGATAAAATTGAAAATAGCAAAATTTGTAAAAATCGATGATTGCTTCGGATACGCCTTGCCGTATCCTGTAAAATGTGCGGCAATAGCAAGTGCGGCAATTATAGCCGGAACTATCAGATACACAGGTTTGTATCCCTGAGTAATGAAGTTGAGGTCAAGATATCCCTTATACTGCGGAAGTATAAGAACGGCAAGTCTTAGTATAGGCCACGAAAGGAAATATACAAGCGCTGTAATTACACCGTATATCGGAACTGTAATTTTCGTAGGCTTTACAAACGCGGCGATAAGATAGATGGGTATCATCACAATTACCGTGCTATGGAAAAGACAAGCTATGAATATAAACAGCAACACCTTGAAATGGTTGCGTTCCTTTACATACTTGTATGCACACAATATTACCGCAAACGCGATGGACTGGCGTATAAAGCTGAGTGAGCAGTAGAAGAATGTCAGCGAAATAAACATCATGGTAGACATCCAGATATTCTCGCTGTATCGGAATATGGCATATGCCGTCGGCACTAGTATAAGCAGCGCATATATAGCATACATAACATTTATATTTGAGGTAAACAGTGAAATAAGCTTTGTTATTACAGTAAACGCAGGCTCATATCCGAGGTTGAAAATTGCAAGCCCGGATGAGTCCTGTATATTTCTGAAAATATAAATGTACGAATAGTAGTCGTTACCGAGTCCGTATCTGAAAATACTTATCAGATACATAGCCGCAAATGTCACAATGACATAGCAGAGTTTTTTTCCGATGCTCGGTTTGCGCTCAATAAGAGGATACGCCAAAACCAGAACTATCGCCATAAGTATAAGATATACTGCCATAAATAGATCCTTTCACAATAAAAAAATAAAGCACGGCACAACTGCAAAGTTACCACCAAGCAGAAAATGCAGTGCATATCAAGCGATTATATAATTATGTATTTTCCCTGCGTTACGACAGGCGCAACATCAAGTGTACAGTCAACTCCGCATTTTACACCACAACCGTTGAGCTTTTGCTCAACTGCGTTATATGCTATTTTCGGAGTATTGTTTTCCTGGCTTAAATGACCGAGTATCAGCCGTCTTGCACCGCTTTTTACAAGCTCGGTGCAAAGCTCAGCGGAACTCATATTTGAAAGGTGTCCGCGATCACCCGAAATTCTTGTTTTGAGATACGGCGGATATTTCGGATTGACCGAAAGGAGCTTAGGGTCATAGTTGGCTTCTATATATGCCGTATCACAGCCGATCAGATTTCTTTTTACCTCATCTGTTACATATCCGAGATCTGTACAGCACGCTACCTTGTGCTCCTTGAACTTTACCGTATATCCCACGCTCTCGGCGGCATCATGCGGCGTGTGAAAAAAATCAATATCCATATCAACGGGCACACTCCCTATTTCGGATAAAGAATGTATGACCGCACCCGGTGCAACAAGGTTATCCTCAAAAAGCTTTCTTGTCGTACCGTCAGACGCATATACAGGAAGCGATGTACGCTTTGTTATCTGTCCGAGCGCCTTTGTATGGTCGATATGCTCGTGTGTTATCAGCACAGCCTTCACCGCTTCAAACGGTATTCCGCACAGCGCAAGTCCGTCCTTCAATGCCTTGAAGCTGCAACCCGCATCTACAAGAACACCCGATGAAGTATCGCCTATAAATATACTGTTGCCCTTGCTGGACGAGCATACAGGTACAACCTTTGCCATCAGAGTGCCTTTCTCATCTTCTCGTCATCGGGATAGTAACGCTTTACTATATCAGCTCCGAGCTCTCTAAGCTTTATCTCCATATTTTCATATCCGCGCTCAATATGGTGTATATCCTCGATCTCGGTAATTCCCTGTGCCGCAAGTCCCGCAATTATAAGCGCCGCACCGGCTCTTAAGTCGCTTGCCTTGACAGGAGCGCCTGTGAGGTGGTCAACCCCTCTTACTACCGCTACTCTGCTGTCAACTGTGATATCCGCGCCCATTCTGCGCAGCTCATCGACATACTTGAAACGAGTATCGAATATGCTCTCTGTCACCATACTTGTACCGCTTGCCATAGCCAGAAGAGTTGTCATCTGCGGCTGCATATCGGTCGGGAAGCCGGGGTGAGGAGATGTCTTTATATCAGTACCCTCATAATGTGGTCTGCCGACAACTCTGACATTATCGGTTTCATCTTCAACTTCAACATATACGCCTATCTTGCGGAGCTTCGCGGTGATAGGCTCCAGGTGCTTAGGTATTACATTTTTAAGTGTGATATCACCGCAGGTCGCCGCGGCCGCTACCATAAACGTTCCCGCTTCTATCTGATCCGGAATTACGGAATATTCCGTGCCATGAAGCTTTGAAACACCCTTTACCTTGATAACATCAGTACCTGCGCCCATTATATCTGCGCCCATTGAATTAAGGAAGTTAGCAAGGTCAACTATATGCGGCTCTTTTGCCGCGTTCTCGATAATAGTCAGCCCTTCCGCCTTGGCACAGGCAAGAAGTGCATTTATTGTGCCGCCGACCGTTACCTTGTCAAAATATATCTGAGTACCTATCAGCTTGTCCGCAGACAGGTCTACTATTCCGTGCTTGATATCAGCCTTTGCACCAAGCGCTTCAAAGCACTTGATATGCTGATCTATAGGTCTGCTTCCGAGATCGCACCCTCCGGGAAGCGGAACGCTCGCCTTTTTGAACCTGCCGAGCAGTGCTCCCAGGAAGTAACTGCTTCCTCTTGTCGAACGTGCAAGCTCGTACGGCACTGTGCCGTCACATATTCTTGACGTATCGACCTCAATCTTTGACTTGCTGAGTCTTTTGATGACCGCACCCATACTTGAAAGGATCTCCAGCGCTACCTCTACATCGCTTATCGAAGGTACGTTTTCTAGAACACACTTATCTGCCGCAAGTATCGCCGCGGGAATTATCGCAACCGCCGCATTTTTAGCGCCGCTTATCTGCACTTCGCCTCTGAGCGGAGTGCCTCCTTTTATAATAAACTTTTCCAAAAGTCACACTTCCTCAATTCAATAAAAATATGTAAACAAATTATAGTAATGCCGTAATACGGCTTGATATCAAAATCAGATGCCATATCGCTTGCTCGTACTGAGCACATCGACACAGTATAGAATTATTATATCATATCCGCAGTGAAAATAAAAGGATTTTTTTATCTCTCAATATTTTTCGTCAAATTACACTATATATACTTGTTGCCACTTGCATTTTTTATACATATAGTCGGTTGGAGATAACTGATGTTTCGTGCAGTTTCAGTTTTTCTTAGTCTCCGATTTATTGTAAAGCTGTGTGCAGAACTCGTCTATCACTTCTTCAAGCTCCTGTGCTGTTACCGCGTCTACCATCATACTGCGGAGCTTCTTATACAAAAGATCGCTGTTCTGTGCGGAATTGTCCGGCGGACATACAAATGATGTATGTGTTGTGCGCTCGTTGGGTGACATCGGTACATATCTGTCCGCATTTCTTACATAATGCGGCGATATCTGGCTGAAACGCAGGTCGTCAAGAGTGCTCCTTGCTCTTCTGCCGTATATCATAGAGTACAGGCAACCGCACTTATACAGCGCCAGGATCATCTGCGGTGACGGAGCGACACCGAACAGAGTTGCAAGCGATATGGTGTAGTCCTGAAGCTCGGCGAACCGTTCATAATCGCCAAAGCGCATGGTTATGCTGTCGCTTTTAGCAATTACAGCAGCTATTGCCTCATTTACGGCATTTGTATATTTATTCGTCGGACAGATATCGACAGGACGAAAATACTTATCACGATATTCCCGTATAAGCTTTGCCATTTCCTGCGGCGACTCCCTGAAGTCGTCCACAAAGCGTATCATCGACACATTATCAAGCTCGAAATTCTTTTCAAACATCTCCATAGCGCGCAGGGAGTCGCCCCCGTGGAGCGATAATTCGGATATCACGGGTCTTTCTATCCCGGGTATCAGCTCTGTGAGATTGGCAGGTACTGTTACATATGCAAAGTTGAACGAATTTATATAAAGCAGATCCCTTTCAGAGGTCATACGCAGTATCACCTTTGACATATCTCCCGCAGGAGGAAGCATAAGAAAAGTGTCGGTCGTCATTTCCGTATACGCTACTCCAAATTCGGCAAGCGCGTCTTTATATGCAACAACAGCCTCCGGCTTTACATCATCAACAAATGATGCATCGCAAAGACTGTTGTCAATAATAGATACTTTCATACTGTCACCCTTTCCCGATTTATCATCATAATATTTTATCATAAAGCAGGGAAAAATTCAATAGTAACGAACAGCTCTTGACATAATAACGCTAATATGGTACGATAATATGATAAAAGATGAAAGGGGCAATAATTTTGCTGGAATTTCAGGACGTAAAGTGGCAGCTCCAAAGCGGAGAGCCTATTATAAAAGGTATCAGCTGTAAGCTTGACAGCAGGCTTACGGTGATAACAGGACCTAACGGCGGCGGAAAAACCTCGCTCGCAAAGCTGATCGCGGGTGTCGAAAAGCCGACATCGGGCAGAATCATACTTGACGGTACGGATATCACCGATATGGATATCACAGGCAGGGCAAAGCTCGGCGTAGCTTATGCGTTTCAACAGCCTGTGCGCTTCAAGGGAATTACCGTAAGAGATCTTCTGGAGCTTGCCGCAGGAAACGCTCTCGGTCATAATGAGCTGTGCGCGCTTCTGGGCAAGGTCGGACTTTGTGCGGAGGAATACATCGACAGAGAGATGAGCAGTGCTTTATCGGGCGGCGAAGCAAAGCGTATAGAGATAGCGACGGTTCTCGCGCGAAACGCAAAGCTTTCGGTATTCGACGAGCCCGAGGCGGGCATTGACCTATGGAGCTTTGCAAGACTGGTCGAAACGTTTGAAGAGATAAGAAACGGCACGACAGGCTCACTTGTTATAATATCGCATCAGGAGCGCATACTTTCGATAGCCGATGAAATAGTTGTAGTAGCGGACGGCACAGTCCGCACGGCAGGTCCGAGAGAAGAAATACTTCCGAAGCTTCTCGGCGGCGAATATACTTGCAGATGTCCCCAGAGAAACGGAGGCGGTTGTCAGTGAGCAATATAATGGACGTAAATTTCAACGGCACAACAGCCGAAATGCTGAAGATCATTTCCGATTATGATGAAGTTACAGGCTTCAACGGTGCATACAATATCCGCGAGGACAGCAAGTGCGCCGGCAGAAAATCATCGGAGAATATAACTATAGAGCCAAAGGACGACAAGCCCGGTATAAATATCCGCGTAAAGCCGTTTACGGTCGCTGAAACGGTTTATATCCCCGCCTGCGTTACCCACAGTGATGTTGACGACCTTGTGTACAACGACTTCTATATCGGCGAGGGCGCAGATGTTGTTATCGTAGCAGGCTGCGGCGTACACAATGACGGCGAGGAACAGGCGCGTCACAACGGCATACACCGCTTTTTCCTTGAAAAGGGCTCAAAGGTGCTTTACAAGGAAAAGCATATCGGCACGGGTAAGGGCAAGGGTCTGAAAAAGATCGACCCGGTGACCGACTGTGTACTCGGTGAGGATTCCTATCTCGAAATGGATACGATACAGCTCCGCGGTGTTGACAGCTCGACAAGAAGCACCTCTGCGGTGCTCGGCAAGGGTGCAAAGATAGTTGTCCGCGAACGTATAATGACTGACGGCTGCGAAGAAGCGGTAACCAAGTTCCACGTTGAGCTGAACGGCGAGGACAGCGGTGCGGATCTTGTTTCGCGCTCGGTCGCAAGAGGAAATTCACATCAGGCGTTCTATTCGGTGGTGGAGGGCAACAACCGCTGTACGGGTCACTCGGCGTGTGACGCGATCATTGCCGACAACGGCAAGGTCGATGCACAGCCCGCCCTCAATGCCGCCAATGTTGACGCACAGCTTATCCATGAGGCGGCGATCGGTAAGATCGCAGGCGAACAGATCCTGAAGCTGTGCTCTCTCGGGCTTACAAGAGAAGAAGCGGAAGAGAAGATAATAGAGGGATTTCTTAAGTAAAGCAGTATAATATAACGGTAAAAGGGGTTGTGTGACAGCCCCTTTTTTATATTCGGTTTTCCGCAAAATGTTTCAAAGCTGAACAGAGCACAAAAAACCGGGCAACGATTTTCCCATCGCCGCCCGGTCTTATTATTAACTTTTATTCACCGGCAATTACTTCGCCGCGGTCTTTCCACTCACACTTCCGTAATTACCGTAAAGCGCCGTCTTACCACTCATATAGTAAGCTTTAACCCTGAACCTGACCGAAGGTGCGCCGCCAACATCTCCATTACTGCCACCACTGCCAAAGCACCGTACACTGCCCAATTTCCGTAGGGGAGGCGGCTTGCCCCTCCCGCCGCACCGATTATCTCCACCTCCACAAACGCCGCCAACCCCGCACTATCCCCACGCACAAAAAACCGGGCAACGATTTTCCCATCGCCGCCCGGTCTTATTATTAATTTTTATTCAGCAGTGATTACTTCGCCGCGGTCTTTCCGCTGACACTTCCGTAATTACCGTAAAGCGCCGTCTTACCGCTCATATGATATGCGCGAACCCTGAACTTGTACGTTGTATTCTTTGCAAGTCCTGCCTTTCTGAATGTAGTAGTGCTATTATTTGTTATCTTAGCAACGCGTACCCACTTTCCGCCCTTGTACATCTCAACGATATAGCCCTGAGCAGAACTATTCTTAGTCCAGTTTACTCTGAGTGCGTCCTTAGCCTTGCCGCCGATTTTAACGCCCTTTACTATTGATGGATTTGTCCTTGCGGTTACAGTAGCACTGTAATTACCATAAAGCGCAGTCTTACCGCTCATCTTGTACGCTCTCACCCTGAACTTGTAAACGCTTGAAGCCTTAAGCCCTGCTTTTCTGAACGTTGTGGTGTTACCGTTTGTTATCTTTGCAACTCTTACCCACTTGTTGCCCTGATACATCTCAACGATATATCCGTCAGCGGAAGCATTTTTACTCCAGTTGATACGCAGTGCATCAGCCGCCCTGCCGCCGAGCTTAGCGCTCTTTATAACGGACGGATTTGTCCTTGCCGCAACAGTTGCGCTATAATTGCCGTAAAGTACAGTCTTACCGCTCATCTTATACGCTCTTACTCTGAACTTATAAGCAGTTCCTGCCTTAAGACCTGCTTTTCTGAATGTTGTGGTGTTGTTGCTTGTAATCTTTGCAACTCTTACCCACTTGTTACCCTGATACATCTCAACGATATATCCATCAGCGCTTGTATTCTTAGTCCAGTTTATTCTCAGTGCGTCAGCCGCTCTGCCGGTAAGCTTTGCACCTGTAATCTTTGCAAGCGTGGGCAACTTGTCAAGAAGCACATAGTCAAAGCCGTTGTCCTTTGCATACCGCTCGCCCGCTGTGCCACTGTAGCAGTAGATTTTAAAGTTATCTATCTTTTTGGAGCTGTAATCTTCTTCATCATAATAGTAACCGAAAGCATATCCGTCTATACTCGTCACACTGTTTGGTATTGTTATACTTGTAAGGCTTGTACAACCTTCGAAAGCGCCATAGCCTATACTCGTAAGACTGTTCGGTATCGTTATGCTTGTAAGGCTTGTGCAACCTTCAAAAGCACTATAGCCTATCTCCGTCACACTGTCTGGTATCGTTATGCTTGTAAGGCTTGTGCAACCGCTGAAAGCCCAATCGTCTATACTCGTCACACTGTTCGGTATCGTTATACTCGTAACGCTTGTGCAACCTCTGAAAGCATCATCACCTATACTCGTCACGCTGTTCGGTATCGTTATACTTGTAAGGCTTGTACAATCTTCAAAAAGTCTAGCAGCTATACTCGTTACACTACTTGGTATCGTTATACTTGTAAGGCTTGTGCAGTCTTCGAAAGCACTATCACCTATACATGTCACACTGCTCGGTATCGTTATACTTGTAAGGCTTTTACAACCTCTGAAAGCATATTCGCCTATACTCATCACACCGTTCGGTATTGTTACGCTTTTAAGGCTTGTGCAACCGTTGAAAGCCCAATCGCCTATCCATGTCACACTGTTCGGTATCGTTATACTTGTAAGGCTTGAACAACCGCTGAAAGCCCAATAGCCTATCTCCGTGACACTGTCTGGTATCACTATATTTGTAAGATTTACGCAATCTTCAAAAGCACAATTGCCTATACTTGTCACACTGTCTGGTATTGTTACGTTTGTAAGGTTTATGCAGTCTCTAAAAACGCCACCGCCTATATTTGTAACTCCATCGATGATTCTGAAATTTTTGTCTTTTTTTCCTGTAGGATAACATATTAGAGTAGTTGTATTCTTATCATATAAAACGCCGTTTACGGAAACATAATTCGTGTTTTTATCTGCAACCTCAATTTTCGCAAGGCTTGTGCAACCTATGAAGGCTTCATCACCTATGCTCGTCACACTGTCAGGTATCGTTACACTTGTAAGGTTTATGCAATCTTTAAAAGCCCACCAGCCTATATTCGTTACACTGTCAGGTATCGTTACACTTGGAAGGCTTGAGCAACCATAGAAAGCATACCAACCTATCTCTGTCACGCTGTTCGGTATCGTTATGCTTGTAAAGGTTGTGCAATCTTCGAAAGCCAAATCACCTATACGCTTAACACTCTTCCCGTCAATCATCTCCGGGATATCAACCACTTTCGCGCTACCATTATAATTAGTAATCTCCACCGTACCATCACCAAGCACGCCGTACTCAAAATCCCCATAAGTCTCCGCTCCCGCGCACACCGCACAGATCACAGCCATCGCCGCAAAGGTCATAAACCCCAACAGCCACTTTTTCACTTTCATAAATACATACCTCTTTCCTTTTAAAATACAAAAAGGCACAGTCCGCCGTGAGCTGTGCCTTGATATCGATATGTATACCGCCTCTGATATCAATATATCTCCCACGGATAATAGCTGTATCCTTATGCTTTACCGTGTTTTCAGTATATCACCGCCGGTAGTTATTGTCAAGCTTATTTCTCTACTTTTTCCATATAGTACCGACAATACACACACAGATAAATCAAAGGCACCGATTGCTCGATGCCTTTGTTCTGTTATTCAGTTATAAAACCGTTTTCAACTCAGTTCTGCTGCATTAAAGCTCTGTAGGGTTCAAGGTAAGATTCTACAGTTCCGAAGTAAGAATCACGGAGACTTGTGTAGGATTCACCGAGCTTGAAAGGTCCGCCGAGGACGCAGCCTGCGCCTTCGCTGTCACCCTGTTGGAGCATTGTTGTAAGATCTGTCGAGAAGCCGAAGCAATCATCGAAGAGGAATGTGAACTTGTCACTCGTTGTGTCCTTCAGATCGGAATAGATCTGGTACAGATCCTCAGACATTGCCGAGTGCTTTTTATTCTCTCTGCGTGCTGCACCACAGCTGGGGCACTTTTCTAAAGTCTTGTCTGCAGTTGAAACGCCGCATTCGGGGCATTTGGGATAATAAAGATGCTCAGCCGTCATTTCAGCCTTTGACTTAGCAATCAGTTCAGGGTCGATTTCGTTAAGACGGCATATCTCCATATACTTGAGAGCAGCCTTTATATTCTGTGCACCTGCAGGAACGAGGTAACCGAATGTATCTGTGTTTGTGTAGTATGCATCAGCCTGATCATCTCTCGGTATCGGAACAAATCTGATATCCTGATCCTTAGCTGCAGCCTGAGCCGTTGTCCAGCCCCAGTCAAGGCCAAATTCCGCAAACAGTGTCTTTGTATCGGTAAGACAGGTGCTGGGATCTGTATATTCCGCATTGACCATGCCCTGTTTAGCAAGGTCTGCGAGGAAGTCCTGACATCTCTGAACGTTAGCGTCCTTCATGTTGTTGATGATCTGCTTGTTAGGACCGTCAACATCGATAAGCGTTGTACCTGTCGAAACTATGAAAGGCATTGCAACGAAGCCTGTGGGCATTACACCGTAATACTCATCACCGATGTTGCACCATTCAGTCATTATATCCTTCCATGCAGTCCATGTCCACTTGCCTTCCTTATAAAGCTCCAGCGGGTCTGTCTTGATACCCTCATCGTCAAGAGCTGTCTGGTTGTAGATAAGAACAACACCTGCGTTTACACGGTAAGGAAGATAGTAATGCTTGCCGCCGTAGTTGAAGTTCTCGATCATATCCTTCATACCCGACCATGTATCGCTGTCAAAGTCTACATAATCGTCAAGTGATGTGTAAAGGTTGTTTGCTACGCCGTGGGGGTATGACTGCCACTCATAACGCACCATATCCGGAGAGTCGGAAGATGCAACAAGCTGTGCGAGCTTTGTAAAGTATTCGGTCGAGCTTGTTGAAATATATTCTACAGTATAGCCCTCATCTGCAAACTTATCTACGATCTCCTTGTCATCTGTGTTAAGATCATAGTAGCCGAGCCACTTTAGTGTAGTACCGTTTGAGGGTGCTTCTACAACACTGCCGCCGTTGTTGCTTGCAGAAGAATTGTCCGTTGAATTATTGTCCGTACCTGAAGTACTGCTGTTTGCCGTTGAGCTTGTATTGCCTGAAGCATTACCGCTGTCAGCTGAACTGCTTGTTGTGCTTGAACCGTTGCAGGCTGAAAGCATAGATGTTGCCATAGCCGCTGTAACCGCACAAGCGAGTATTCTCTTTGAGAGTTTCATTTTAGTCCTCCTTTTAATCGTACTTGTATGTATTCGTTTACACCAAGATATTTATATTATAACCGAAACTGTTTACAATTTCAAGTCACTATTTCTACAGTTTATTATCAACAGTTTTGGTTAATGTGCACAAACGCAGCGAAGCTTATATGTGTATATTTAATCAAAAAAGAGTAAATTTAAGTTGCAATTTAAGAAAATTTAGGTAACTGTATTTTAAGCAGTCAATTGATAAGCCCTGATTTTTAAGCTTTACGCCAAAGCTGTGACAAGCCGGCATCGGTATCTCGGTATATTACAATCTTTACGCAAAAACGTAACTTTCCTGCGTTGTTTGGCATATAATACGTCAGTTAATATATGGAAACGAGGTGCACATCATGTATTTTATAGTACTGCGTTCGGCTACTGCCGCCGAGAAAGCAAGACGTATTCTCAGCGGTTACAAGATATCATCTTCTACAGGAAAAATAACGACGACCAAAGGCTGCCGTTTCGGAATTTATACGGAATACGACCCCGACAAGACCTGCCGACTGCTGTCCCTTGGCGGACTTAACTGCCTTGAGATCAGAAACGGCGGTGATGCGGGATGATATATCTTGACAATGCCGCCACCACCTATCCGAAGCCTGTTTCGGTGCTCCATACAGCGGAAAAAGCACTGTACGATTACGGAGCAAATCCCGGCAGATCGGGTCACAGGCTTTCTCTTGAAACGTCAAAGCAGGTATTCGGAGCAAGGGAAAAGTGCGCGGAATTTTTCGGCGGCGAAACCGAAAACACCGTATTTACGCTTAACTGTACACACGCGATAAATTTTGCTGTTAAGGGCGTATGTCAGAGCGTGGGACATTGCCACGTCATAACATCAGACCTTGAGCACAATTCCGTTATCCGTCCGCTCCATGCGCTTTATAAGCAGAAGCGGATAAGCTACAGCATTGCGGACAGCGGAAACAGCGACAGTGAGCTCCTGGCTTCGCTTGAGCGGCTTATCCGCCGTGATACCGCCGTGATAGTGATCACCGCGGGCTGTAACGTAAACGGAAGAATAACGCCGCTTTCCGATATAGCGGCGCTGTGCCGCAGACATAATATCTGCCTTATTGCGGACTGCGCACAGGCCGCCGGAGTTATACCGCTTAGTCTGTCGGACGGCATAAATATCATATGCGCTCCCGGGCATAAGGGCTTATACGGTCCTATGGGAACAGGTGTTCTCGTAACGGACGGTAAGTTTCCGCTGAGCACCCTTATAGAGGGCGGAACGGGAAGTGCCAGCGGCGATATAAACCAGCCCGATTTTTTACCGGACAGCTTTGAAAGCGGCACTATAAACACTCCGGGAGCAATAGCTCTCGGCAGAGGTGTTGAATTTGTCGCCGCAAAAGGCATCGACAGGATCTATGCTCACGAAATGTCGCTGTGTGAGCTTTTTGTAAAACGATGCAAAAGCATTAAAAGCATAAAGCTCTACCGCTGTGAGAACGCAAAGTCGCTTCCTGTTGTATCATTTACCGCAGGCGAAGAAACAAGCTCGGTTACAGCCGATATGCTGTCACAAAACGGATTTTATCTGCGCGGCGGACTGCACTGCAACTTTCTTGCGCACAAGAAGCAGGGCACTCTCGAAACAGGTACGGTGCGCCTTGCTCCATCGGTGTTCAATACCCGGACGGATATCATTAAGCTTACAGAGCTGTTATACAAAAAGTACGGCGGCAAAAGCTCATAACAGCGTTGATGCAAAACAAATGCCGGCGATAACACGAAAGGTGTTGTTGCCGGTTTTATCATTGTTTGGCGTAAGGACGCAATAAAACATTCTTGAAAAAAACTCCCCGATATGCTATACTTTATAAATACGCCGAAAATGTTAAAGCGTTTAAACTGCATTCACATTTCAGTTATAGAATATTTGTCAAAACTGTACGGAAAGGGCTGAACAATGGCTGACAACAACAAGGACGTGCGTGAACTGCTTAAGCTTAAGCAGGGTCTTATAGACGAAAAGGACAGCGATATACAGGAAACCGGATATGATGTCAGAATGGCGCAGACCGCCTCGGAAAAGACAAAGAACTTTCTGTGGTATCACAAAGCGATGATCGCAGGCGGCATAGTTCTGATCATATTAGCCGTTATAATATATCTGGCATTCTTTGTGAAGAAAAAACCGGATATCACGATATACAGCATCGGAAACTACGCTATGTCCGTTCGTACAAATTTTGAAAACACAATGGCACAGTACGCCCCCGACTTTGACGGCAACGGCGAACGCAACATTACCATAGAACAGGCAGTGCCGGACGAATTTTTAGGCGATACCGAGCTTTTCAATGAAATTCAGAACGGCAACAGCCAGATATTCATCGGCCCGGAAGATGAGATAAAAAGCGTGTACGAGAGCTTCACAACCGTATCCGGTGAGCCGGTTTTTGCCGATCTCGGTGAAATAACGGGCGAAAGCGGATATATGACAGATATCAGAAATACTGCCTACGGGAAAAGGATGCAGCTGTTCTCGACCCCGATATACATTGCCGTGCGCCGCACAAACGATGAAAGTCAGGAGCACGCAATGGAATTTCTGAAAAACCTGCAGGACGGCGTATTCTTTCAGCAAAACAATTAAGGAAAGGCAAGATAATGTCAAAAGAGAGCGATGAAAAGAGAGAGCTTTTAAGGCTCAAGCAAGGACTTATAGAAGACAGTGATATAATAGAGCAGGACGTGCACGAAGAGCCGGAAAAGCAGACCGCGGTAAAAAAGATAGACAACTTCTTTTACCGTAACAAATGGTTTGTGGTCGTGGGAGTGTTCTTTGCCGCACTCATAGCGTTCTTCGCATATCAGATATTCACCAGGGAAGACCCCGACTTAACGGTGATGCTCGTAATATCCGACACCGATAAAGCCCCGGGACTGTATCAAAAGGTAAATGACATTGAGCTTGCGCTCGAGCAGTACTGCCCCGACTATGACAACAACGGCTATGTGCACGTTGCAGTATACTTTATAGATCTTACAAAAGGCTCGGACAGCCAGTATGTGCAATCAAACACGGCGAAATTCTACGGAGAGATACAGCGCGGCGTTGCAGAGCTGTACATCTGCGATGAGGATATTTTCACGACCGAAAAAGCACCGGAAGAATACGACCCCTCGCAGGACTATATAGATACCGATGTTTCATACGAAACTATGTTTGCAGACCTCGGCGAAGCGCTCAATATGAGCGAATATAGCGGAAAACTTAGAATTAGTCTGAATGATACGGAATTTGTCAAAGACGCAAAGTGGGAAAATTCCTGCCCCGATACACTGGCTTTTTCTGTCCGTCTCGAAAAAGAGGGAATGATAAGCTACAAAAATTCGGCAGAATATCAAAAGCGTGCAAAAGAAGTTCTCACAAACATTCTGACAGGCAACAAAGTGAATGAAGCCGCCGAAAATAATTCCTCGGAACAAGGAGAATAGGAATGGATTATTACACTAAATCGGGCAGACAGCCTTTTATAAAACTGCTTTTATCCGGATTTCTGTTTATGGTATTCGGAAATCTGTTGAGCACGATCGTGACTATATCGACAGCCCCGTTTATGAGCTTTGAATTTTTCAAGGTTATAGTATTTGTACTCACGCTGTTCATATTCTATTCGCTGATGTTCACAGCAGGCTATCGTGACGGCGACAGAGAGCAGAAATATGTAAGACTTCACAAGGTCGAACCGCCCAAGGAAAACAAATGGGTGCTTATCGGTGTGATACTTATGCTGATAATGTTTGTTCCGTCTGTTTTACTGCTTCTTGACAAGCTGTGCGGGTGGTATTTTGATATGACTTTCGTACACCGGATCATAGACGGCGTTGTATATCCGCTGTCACTGATGATAGTTCCTGAAAGCACTATTGACTCTATGGCTGTATTCGTGCCGTTCATCTATATGCTGTGCTATGCGGGAATACCTGTTGCAACGCACCTTGGATATTATTTCGGATACACGCAGAAGTTCAATAAAGATGAGATAATGTATAAATAAAATTTGTATAGATAAATAAGAAGCTGTGATGAAATGCAAAAAATTTCATCACAGCTTCTTAGTTTATCAATTTTCATTAAAATTATAATGCAGTATATTGTAAAACGTCAAAACAATAAGCATACAGCTAACAACGCTGAAAACAGTATCCGTGCCGATAAGGTGCTCATAATTTCGTGAGTGTATCGGCGTAACTGCACTGTCACCGAAACTTCCCAAAGACGCACTATCCCAAGATACCTGTACAGCCCAGGCTCGAACAGAGCGCCAGCGTCCCGCTTATGACGGGATTTGAAACGCAATCGTTTGTGTGTCTTATAGCCAACACCCCATTATGGCAGAGGAGATGAGGAGTCAGGAAAAAGGTAGCCTGCTATCAATGTTAATTACTAAAACGATATAGAAATGCACTATACAAAAAGTGAGCCGTGCGCACTATTTTTGCGCTTCGACTCACTTTATCTTTTCCGGGTTTTGGCATAGTCCTATTTTAACATCTCTTCTTTTTCTTCCATTGTAATGATTATGAACGCGGTTGTCATAAACACGGCACATATCATAATCGCCCACTGCCCTATGGCAGTCACGCAAAGATCGCCCGCTACCGCACCGACAGCAAACATTGCGTTTATACTGAACAGAAGCAGTCCCTTTCTTAGGTCATCGTGATTTCTGTGTGCAACATACTCACATATTGACGATGCCGCAGTCCTCATATTGCCGATGCACATTGTAGTTGCACAGGCATAACTCTGAGGATATGCTCCTCTGATGCTTATCTTCCTGAATGCCTCGACCTGTGCACCGCAGGCAAGTGAGATCATACAGTTGCACAGAATGTTCAGCTCATACGGTATAAACGCCGCCGCAAAAAGCGTAACAGTTTCAAACAAAATAACTATCTGTCGTCTGTGAAGAGTACGTCCCTTGAAAATATGATGCACTGTCTGCGCAAGTACCACCCCTGCAATAAAAGCCATAACAGGCGCAAAATATCTCAACGCCGTGCCGAAGTTACCCTTGGCGAGATTTACCGCCATAAGCAGTATGTTACCTGTCTGTGCATTAGCAAACACTTCTCCGCGGCACATATAGGAATATGCGTCCATAAAGCCGCCCGACATTGCCAATATGTACACAAGCGCCATTGAATTTTCACATACTCTCAGTTTATTCTTCTTATTCCTCATATTATCACCGTTAATAATTTTAGCACATACCTCTCCGACTTTCTATCGTTAATTGATACAATTTTTTATACTCAATGTGCTTTAAGATGTACAAAAATGAGCCGTTTAGCAACGGCTCACCAGGTTGTAGAAAAAGTCTGTTTTTTTAGAAATGTAGCTTATTCTCAAACCCTAACCCCAAACCCCTTCCCCTCGGGAAGGGCTGTGTA
>JABLTL010013645.1_pt1 | contig 21570 bp, 15 predicted proteins | sample 7160151 | NCBI WGS metagenome assembly JABLTL01 (sample SAMN14651223, study PRJNA627086) | human gut metagenome | isolation source: feces | host: Homo sapiens
ATGAGCATGGTCATGTCCGCATCCACACTCTTCATGGTCGTGGTCGTGATGATGTTCGTGGTCATGGTCATGTCCGCATCCACACTCTTCATGGTCGTGGTCGTGATGATGTTCATGAGCATGATGTCCACCACATACCGGGCAAACTTCTTCATCCATTAATTCTTTTTCCAAAGAGCGGTTATTTTCCATTGTATCCAAAATCTTTTCTCCGGAAAGTTTTTCAATCGGAGTTGTGATAACTGCTGCTGTCTGATTCAGTCCACGGATAATCTCAAGTGCCGCTGCAATTTTTTCTTCGGAAGCTTTATCCGTTCTGCTTAAGATAACAGTTCCGGCATATTCAATCTGGTTGCTGAAAAATTCACCGAAGTTTTTCATATACATTTTGCATTTTGTTGCATCCACTACAGTTGTAAAGCTGTTTAATTTGATTTCAACTTCGTTTTCGATTTTCTGAACAGCCTTGATAACATCAGAAAGTTTTCCGACTCCTGATGGTTCGATTACGATACGCTGTGGTTCATACTTTGCGATTACTTCTTTTAAAGCAGTTCCAAAGTCACCAACTAAAGAGCAGCAGATACATCCGGAGTTCATTTCACGAATTTCTACTCCTGCTTCCTTTAAGAAACCGCCGTCGATACCGATTTCACCAAATTCATTTTCAATTAAAACGACCTGCTCGCCTTTATATGCCTCTTTTAATAACTTTTTGATTAATGTTGTTTTACCTGCTCCAAGAAATCCTGAAAAAATATCAATTTTTGTCATCTTCAATTACTTCCTTTCCAAAACAAATGTTTAAAGACTCCAAGAGTACATTTTGTATAGCACGGTAAAAGGGGACGAAAGTTCCACTTTCAGTACTTCCGCCCCTGTTTATCATCTATTTTAGGATTTTACCACAACTAACTCGAAATTGTCCAGTCCATCGTCAATTAATTTTCTCTTCTAAATCTTTTCACTTTCTTTTTACGAAAATTGTGTTAGAATGAGATGAAAGATGTTGTTGAAAAAAGGGGATTTTTATTATGTACAGTTTTCAGAATGATTACAGCGAAGGAGCACATCCAAATATTCTTCGCGCACTTGAAACCATCAACTACCACCAAAATAATTCTTACGGATTAGATGAGCATTGCGATAATGCCCGCGATAAAATCCAGGAAGCACTGGAAAATTATGGAGTTGATATTCATTTTATTACCGGAGGAACGCTGACAAATCTTACGTTTCTTTCGCATGCTCTGCGCCCTTATGAGGCAGTCATCAGTGCGGATACCGGTCATATTAATACACACGAAACCGGAGCGATCGAAGCAAGCGGACATAAGGTGCTCTCTATTCCTTGTACCGATGGAAAACTGACTGCTGACCTGATTCGTCCGGTCTTAAAACAGCACGAAAATGAGCATTGGGTAGAACCTCGTCTGGTCTATATTTCTCTCCCAACCGAACTCGGAACCGTCTACACAAAAGAAGAACTTGAGAAACTTTATCAGTTCTGCAAACGCCATAATCTGTATCTTTATATCGATGGTGCACGTCTTGCCATGGCACTTGCCGTAGAAGAAACACAGCTGACCTTAAAAGATCTGCCGGATTTATGCGATGCCTTTTATATTGGCGGTACAAAAAACGGAGCAATGTTTGGTGAAGCACTCATTTTAGTAAACGATGATTTAAAAGACCATTTCCGTTTTAATATGAAACAGCGTGGTGCGATTCTCGCCAAGGGTTGGATGATTGGCGTACAGTTTGAAGAACTTTTCCAGGATAATTTATATCTCGAACTTGGAAAACGCAGTGTGGCACTTGCACAGCGTTTAAAAGAAGGCTTTATCGACTGCAAGATTCCATTTTTATGCGATTCACCTACCAATCAGCTTTTCCCGATTTTCCCGAATGAATTCGCCAAAAAAATCAATGAGAATTATGTCACAACTTTCCAGTGCAAACCGGATGAAAACCATACCTGTCTTCGTTTCTGCACCTCTTGGGCGACAAATGAACAGGCTGTTGAAGATTTTATCAAAGATTTAAAACAGTGGTCTTATATCTATGCTTGACAAATATCAGAATAGACGATATGATATAAAAAACAAAGAAAAGGGGAGCTGACGCGTCGGCTGAGAAGAAATACGAACGGATTTCGACCCTATGAACCTGATACGGATAATGCCGGCGTAGGAAGCATATTTTATGTGAATGATTAAGGTGTACCTGTCGGGGGTACACCTTTTTTTATTAGCTAAACGTCTTCAAACAAAAGCTTATCAATCTAAATGCGAAAGGAGAATCAACCGTAATCATGGAATACACAACACAGATGGATGCCGCAAGAAAAGGCATTATCACAAAAGAAATGGAAATCGCAGCAAAAAAAGAAAACATGGATGTCAAAGAATTAATGGAATATATGGCAAAAGGCCAGGTTATCATTCCTTGTAACAAACTCCATACTTCAATCGAACCAAACGCAATCGGTTCTATGCTCAAAACTAAGATCAATGTAAACCTTGGAATTTCCAGAGACTGGAAAGACATGGATATGGAAATCGAAAAAGTAAACAATGCAGTCAAAATGGGGGCTGAATCTATCATGGATTTAAGCTCTTACGGAGATACCCGCACCTTCCGTAAACGTCTTACCAAAGAATGTCCGGCTATGATCGGTACTGTTCCGATTTATGACGCAGTTGTTTATTATCACAAACCATTAAAAGAAATCACTTCCAAAGAATGGATTGATATCGTGCGTATGCATGCGGAAGATGGAGTTGACTTTATGACCATTCACTGTGGTATCAATAAAGCCACCGCAGGACGTTTCAAAGCAAACCGTCGTCTTACCAATATCGTTTCTCGTGGTGGTTCTATCATTTTTGCATGGATGGAAATGACCGGTGAAGAAAACCCATTCTATGAACATTATGATGAAATTCTTGACATTTGTCGTGAATACGACATCACTATGAGTCTTGGAGATGCTTGCCGTCCAGGATGTTTAAAAGATGCTTCTGATATCTCTCAAATTGAAGAACTTGTTACTTTAGGCGAACTGACCGCACGTGCATGGGAAAAAGACGTACAGGTTATGGTAGAAGGTCCTGGCCATATGCCAATGAACCAGATTGCCGCAAATATGGAAATCCAGAAAACTATCTGCAAGGGTGCACCTTTCTATGTACTCGGACCTTTAGTAACGGATATTGCTCCAGGCTATGACCATATCACAGCTGCAATCGGTGGTGCAATCGCTGCCGCATCCGGAGCTTCCTTCCTCTGCTATGTAACTCCTGCAGAGCATCTGCGTCTGCCAAGCCTTGATGATGTAAAAGAAGGCATCATCGCTTCCAGGATTGCAGCACATGCCGCAGATATTGCAAAAGGCGTAAAAGGTGCCATCGAATGGGATCACCAGATGAGCCTTGCAAGAAAGAAATTAGATTGGGAGGAAATGTTTGATATCTGTATTGACCCGGAAAAAGCAAGACGCTACCGCGCCGAAGCCAAACCGGAAAAAGAAGATACCTGCAGTATGTGTGGAAACTTCTGTGCTGTAAAAAATATGAACCGTATCTTAGATGGGGAAATTGTAAATATTTACGATGAATGATACTACAACTGATAAAATGACAACAATGGAGTTTTTGGCTCAAACCAAAAACTCCATTGTTGTCATGTGGATATTCGCAATCCGCTTCGCTACTTGCTCATAACCAAATAGCTGCTACGCAGCTTATCAGAAGGGGCTTGCCCCCTCCTGATACAAGTAAGTCCCCTGCTTATTGCTTTTCGCAATTGAAGCAGGGAACTTACTTGATTTGGTTAAAAACAAAAAATGAGAAAAATTACAGAACATGACAATTTTGTAATCTTTCTCAAAATATAATCAGCCGATATTATTATTTTCAATTCTAAGCATACGATATCCAATGCCAATATGTGTCTGGATATATTCCACTCCATTTTTCTCAGGCTCAAGTTTTTTCCGCAAGGTTGCCATAAAAACCCTGAGAGAAGCAATATCGTTATCTGAACATCGTCCCCAAATCTGCTGAGTAATATACATGTGGGTCAACACCTTTCCCACGTTACGTGACAAGATGCAAAGCAGCTTATACTCTATAGGTGTCAGATGTAGTTCCTCTCCCTTCAGATATGTGCAGCCTGCCATAAAATCTATCTTTAACTCTCCATTTTCAAAAATAGATGTTTTGTTCTGTTCATCTGTCTGTGTTATCGTAAGTCTTCTCTGTGTAACACGGATACGTGCAAGTAATTCCTCTACTGAAAATGGTTTTGTAATATAATCATCTGCTCCGGCATCCAGTGCCTCTATTTTGTCTGTATCTTCACTTCTGGCACTGATCACAATAATCGGCATGTTCGACCAGGTACGGATTTTTCTTATCACTTCTACTCCTTCTATATCGGGAAGACCTAAATCCAGAAGAACAATATCCGGATTATGGGACGAAGCCTCCAAAATCGCCGAAGAGCCGTTTTCCGCAACCAAATATTTATAATCATGTGTTTTTAATGTAGTAACAATCAAATTACGTATGGGTTTGTCATCCTCAACCACCAGAATTAATGTTTTATTCATTTAATGTCACCTCGCTTAATGGTAAAGTAAAAATAAAATTGCATCCATGAGGAGCATGATCCGTCAGAACCAGAGTTCCATTATGTTCTTCTATGATAGAACGACAAAGTGCCAGACCAAGTCCCAGACTTCGATGACTATCCGCAATTGTTGTTTTTCCTGTATAGAACATCTCAAAAATATGCGGCTTCATTTCATCCGGGATTCCCGGACCGTTATCTTCCACACTTATCTGTGCTTTCCCGTCTGCTTTGATTCCACGAATACAGATAATAGACCCCGGTGGTGTATATTTTATTGCATTATCAATTAAGTTTACCAAAACCTGTATAATAAGACGTACATCCATACGTGCAAGAACAAGCTCTTCACAGTCTGTCACTATTTTATACTCATCATGTTTCTTGTTAATATGCCGCAGAGACTCTGCAATCACTTCATCTAAAAGCTGATCTGTAAATTTAATTTTCAGTCTTCCGTCATTCAGTCTGGTAATAGAAAGCAGATTCTCCACAACTCCGATCAGCCATTCAGAATCATCATAAATGTCAGTATAGATCTGATCCTTTGTAGCCTCATCCAGACGGTCGCCATTGTTAACCAACATATCTGCATTACCGGAAATAGAACAAAGTGGTGTTCGAAGGTCATGAGAGATTGCCCGCAGAAGATCTGCCCGCATCTGCTCGTTTTTGGCCAAAACTGCATTTTTCTCTTTTTCCATGGCGTTTTGTGCATTTTCCATTGCAAGCGCACATTCATTTATTACAGACAGCAGGATACTGTATTCAAAATAGTCCAGTGTCTCTTTTTGCATTGGTATTCCAATTACACCGTAAACATTGTCTCCACCTCGGATTGCCAGATATAAGCATTTGGCCTGTGGAAAATGATGAGTGGAAGCACCGGCACGCTGCCTGTTTTCATAGACCCATCTGGCTACACCCTGTTCTTCTGGTGTTAATATATTTTTTGCACTCTCTTTTTCCACCGAAAAAAGTTTTCCATCTGATAAAGTTTCGTTTTCTACTACATATGCTGTAATATTGCGATTTAATAAGCGAAGAAGCTGAGTACAGGTAATATCAAGAATCTCTGTCCCTCCTTTTGCCTTTTGCAGCAGGCAATCCGTATCAAACAAAACTTGTGTACGAAAAGCAAGCTGAGCAGACAATTTTGCATGTGTTTTCAGCTTTGCTGCAAGTGCTCCCGTAAGCACAGATGAAATAAGCATTATGAGAAAAGTTACCGGATACCCTACCGCATAAGTCTGAAAAGACATCCTGGGTTCTGTCAGAAAAAAACAAAATAAAAAAACACTTATAACAGATCCGACCACACTGCAAAGATAACCATCTGTCAAAATTGAAGTAAGCAAAACTCCCAATATATATATCGTTACAATATTTGTATCCGTGAAATTCAGTCTCTGAAACAGAAGACCAATCAAGGTACATACTGCAAATATAATTACCGTGAGGAAATAATCTTTCGCTGACGGTTTTTCTACATACCTTGCAAATGACCTCTTTTGATGAGTTCTGGTTTTTAGCGCATCCGGAATAATATGGATATCAATATCCGGTACAATTTCAATCAGTCTTTCTGTCAGAGTTGCTTTGCTGAAAAAGTGATTCCTCCTGGCATTACTTTGTCCGATTACAATTTTTGTTACATTGGATAATCTGGCATACTCTGCGATTTGTACAGGTATGTTTTCCCCATGAGTCATCACTATCTCTGCTCCCAGCTTTTCTGCATACTGTATATGTTCTTCTAGCTTTTCTTTATCTAAGACTTCTGACTTTGTACCAGTTCGTACATATAAGGCTGTAAAACGTGCCTGCAGCACCTTCACCATCTTGGCCGCTGTATCTATTATTTTTTTATTGGAGGGTGCTGCTGACAGACAAACCAGAATATGTTCACTTAGCTCTTTATTCTTCTCCTCTGCTTTGAAACTCATTTCATCTTCCACCCTTTTCTGCTGTTTTTAAAATTATATCATGCGACTGTGTTATGGTCAAAAGTCTTTTCTACCTTCTCTGAATGTCCATCAAAAATCAATATTCCTTATTCCATTACCATCACTTATTCCATATCCTCTTCATGACAATCACGCTATATACGGAAACACTTCTGAAGATCTCGATACTCTCCTAATACCAGTAATTTATTATTCTCTGCAAAACATGTATCCGGAGAAATCGAAATAGTGAATTCTCCTTCTTTTTTTACCGCCAGAATATTAATATTGTAACGTTTTCTAATATCCAGCCCGCCTACTGTTTTTCCAATCCATTCCTCTGGTACTTCCACCTCAAAAATCGCATGGGAAGCATCCACCTCCATATAATCAAGGATATGATCATCTGTGTAACGGATAGATGCCCATTTCGCAACTTGCTTTTCTGGATAGACCACCTTATCTGCACCGTTGCGCAAAAGAAATTTTTCCTGGACATCACGTTCCGCTCTGGATATAACAAGTTGTGCTCCCAATTCCTTTAGAAGAGAAGTTGTTTCAAGGGAATTTTGAAAATCACCTCCAATCGTCACAAAGCAGATATCGTAGTTGCCAATCCCAAGAGATCGCAGAAATTCAGCATTTGTACTGTCCCCAATCTGGGCATTCGTCACAAATGGCAACACTTTATTCACCCTTTCTTCATTCCAGTCAACCGCCATAATCTCATGCCCAAGCTGATTAAGCTGTATAGCAATATGCCTTCCAAATCTTCCAAGTCCAATAATCAATATATTCTTCATAATATTTTTTTCTCCTTATCCAACTGTAATTTTCTCTAAAGGCAGCCTTGCATTTCCCCTGTTTCTTCCGGAAAATACTGCATAAATCAGGGTCAATCCCCCTACACGCCCAAGATACATCAGTATAATTAACACAACTTGTGAAAAAACATGAAGTTTCGGTGTAATTCCTAATGTCAGACCTACTGTACCTACAGCCGAAGCTGCTTCATACAGACAGTCCAAAAGAGGAATATCTTCGTATATGCTGATTGCAAGTCCACCGCAAAAAAACAATGTAAAATAAAGCATGGATATTGTTGCTGCATTTTTAATCGCATGATATTCCAGTCTCCGTCCAAAAGCCCCTGCATTTTCCTGGCTTCGAAATGTAGCTATTGCATTTAAAAGCAGTACTGTAAAAGTTGTCGTTTTCATTCCTCCTGCTGTAGATCCCGGTGAACCGCCAATCAGCATCAGCAGTATCATAACCGCACTTGATGCCTCACTCATCTCTGAAATATTTATAGTATTAAAACCTGCAGTTCTTGTAGTTACTGATTGAAATGTGGCAGCTAACAGACGCTGCCCTGCAGGCAGATTTTTCAAATCATAGACAAAGAAAAAAACTGCCGGAAGGAAAATCAGACATGCCGTCGTCACGAGAATGATCTTGCTTTGCATACGGTAACGTTTAAAGTTCATTTTATTCATATAGATATCGTCCCAGGTGAGAAAACCGATCCCCCCTATAATAATCAACAGCATAATTACCACATTTACGATGGCATTTCCAGAATATCTCATCAGAGATGGAAATGTATTTTCTGTTGTTCCCAGAATATCAAATCCAGCATTACAAAAAGCAGAAACTGAATGGAAAACTGCCATCCAGACTCCCTTTAATCCATAATCCGATAAAAAAACCGGTAACAATAACATGGCTCCTACTGTTTCAATCAGAAGGGTTCCCTTTAAGATGAATCTTGTCAGTCTGACGATTCCTCCAACTTTAGGTGCTGAAATTGCATCCTGTATTGTGCTTCTTTGCATAAGAGATATTCTTTTTCCTGAAAGAAGAGAAACCGCTGCCGCCACGGTTACTACTCCCAATCCTCCTATTTGTATAAGCACAAGAATAACCGTCTGACCAAACACAGACCAATAGCTTCCTGTATCCTTTACTACAAGCCCTGTAACACATACTGCCGAAGTGGCTGTAAAAAGTGCCTCAGAAAATGGCGTTGGCACATTCTCCAAAGTAGAAATCGGAAACATCAACAGGATAGTGCCAAAAAGGATCACACCTGCAAAGCCCAGAATAATCAATTGAAAAGAGGTCAGATGCTTCTTACGTATTATCTTTGACATAAATAATTATAACTCCTTACTAATAATTCTAATGCTATATCTTCGTAATATATTTTATTATATGGCGTTCTGAGATTATGGAAATTGCATAGCAATGGAGCAATCCCGTTATATCTGTAAGTGCCAAAATTTACTTTTGACACTCACATCATTATATATGATTACTTTCAAAGATAGTATAAAAGTCTATGATTCTGTATTAAGATAGTATAAAGATTTTATTTTTAAATATGTTCTAATTATTCTGCCAACATTCTGAAAGATAATATTATAGCCACATGATTTAACAAAAAATCAAGCGGCTTTATCGGAGAAAGTATTGCATTGAATAATGTGGTGTCTATTTACTTTGTAAGCTTCCTGTTATCAAACGCCAGCCTCATCTGATGCCATTCAGCATTTCCGTGTGTAGATTTTTCCGACACACCCTCATCCAAAAAGCCAAATTTGGCATAATATGAAACCAGCTTTTCTTTACAGGTCAGCACAAGGCCCTTACGTCCCTGCTGCTTTGCGTCATGAATTGCACGACGAATCAATTCCCCCGCATATCCGTTTCTGCGATAAGCCGGTAAAGTATTGACACCAAAAATCATCTGCCATGCTCCTTTTTCGTTGTGCATCTCTGCTTTTTCATACATTTCATCCGTCAAATCTGCTTCATCTGTAACAAAACCATCCACAAATGCAATCAGTTTTTCAGCTTCATACATCAGCCAGAAATGATTTCCATAATATCTGATTCTTTCAATAAATTCTTCTTCTGTTGCAGCTTCCGCAGGTGGAAAACACTCTGCCTCAACTTCGGCAACTGCCGTGATATCTTCTGCTGTTGCATATTTTATATTCATATTTTTTTCCTTTATCAAACAATTTTTAACATCTGAATCAGTAAAATCCATGCAAGTCCATAATAAGTCACAACCGCTACCAGGTCATTTACCGTCGTAATCAGCGGACCGGAAGCCACTGCCGGGTCTACTTTTATTTTATGAAAAAGGATTGGCACTAATGTTCCAACCAGACTTGAAATAATAATTGCTACTAAAAGTGAAATTCCAACACATCCGGAAATCAAAAAAGCACTTTCAAATGAATATCCTTTAAACAAAGCAATATAGATTCCCAGACAGACAAGTGCCATGATTCCAAGCAGTGCTCCATTACAAAATCCAACTTTCATTTCTTTAAATAATAATTGAAGTTTATCTTTACCACTTAAATTTTCATCCATCAATACTCGAATAGTAACAGCAAGGGACTGAGTTCCAACATTTCCGGCCATATCAAGAATTAAAGACTGAAAGCAGATTACAACAGGCAGGACTGCAACAACACCTTCAAACGCTCCTACAACTGTAGAAACTCCCATTCCAAGAAACAGCAGGATAACCAGCCATGGCAGACGCTTTTTCATACTCTCTTTTGTTGTTTCATTTAAGTCCTCTTCTGCTGACAAACCGGCAAGTTTTGCATAGTCTTCACCCATTTCATCATCAACAGCTTCTACAACGTCCTGTGCGGTGATGATACCTATAATTTTTTTATTTTTACTTAAAACAGGCAAAGAATCTTCCGCATAGTCCTTTATTTTTTCAATACTATCGGAAATTTTTTCCCGGTCCAATAAATAAGGATATGCATAACTGATTAAACTGTCTAACTCTTCATTTTCTCTTGCAATAATCAGGTCTTTTAAGTCAATCGCACCACAAAAGCATCCTTTCTCATCAACGACATAAATTGTTGTAATGTTATCATTTTCTCCAGCCTGCCGAATCAGTTCATGCATTGCCTGACGAATCGTAAGATTCTGTCGGATGCAAATATAATTCGTTGTAATCAGACTTCCAATCTCATCTTCGTCATAAGAGTTAATCAACCGAATGTCCGTCTTGGTTTCATCATCAATCATCGGACGAAGCTTAACCTTAACGCTTTCATCGATATCTTCCCATAAATCAACTGCATCATCTGCATCCATTTCATTAATAATTTCTGCCAGTTTATCAATGCCAATCTCTTCAATGTATTCTGACGGATTATCAATATACGCAATGATTTCTGCCATCCATTTTGCATCGAGTGCACTATATAAAAGATTTCGCTCTGCTCTGTTTAAAAACTCAAAACTTTGAGCAATATCATTTTCATGATAATCTCTAAGCTGTTCCCTCATTTCTTCTATGGAAGGGGATACTTTAATAATTTCAGCGATTTCTTTCGCAAAAATCGGTTCTTTTAATACTTCTTTTCTCATAATAAGCCTCCTCTCACCCTAAAAAAGGACATAAAAAATCCATCGTAACAACTTCTGTTACACAATCCTAAGATTTATAAGTTGTGAATTCGTTCCTAACGATGGATTAAGACTTATTATTTATATTCAATGGGATAAAATGGCGTACTTATAGACACTTGAAATAAAATCCAAGTCTATATCCATCATTATATGTACTTCGACTTCGACTCTCACAACTGTCCATACGACTATCCGCCTCCTTTTAATTAAGCTTAAATAAACTTTTTTGCGTAGTGATTATAACACCCTTATCTGCTTGGTTCAAGCCCCATTTTGAAACTTTACAAAGATTTAAACTAATTTCATATTTCATATACAGCAACAACTTCTGTCTTTTATAATCTTTTATCCGCTGTACTAATAATTTCTTCTGTCTTTTCCTATTCTTTGATAATACGCTTTTTTAGCAAAATACATTCTCTGATCCGCCAGAATAATCTGCTCATCAATGGAACAGACTTCTTCTGACAATGCAGCTCCATAGGATATATTAAGTTCTGCAACCTGTTTGCCATGCCACTTTTCAGCTGCCTTTTCAAAACTTTCATTCAAAACAGATAATTTCTCAACTGGCTCTTCTAATATTACTACAAACTCATCTCCACCTGTCCGATAGCATTTTCCATAGCTTCCATACACACTCCGAATTGTAGATGCTGCTCCTCTTAACATCTCATCCCCTGATGCGTGCCCAAGCTTATCATTGACTTCTTTTAATCCATTTACATCAAATATCGCAACAACAATCCTTTTTTCACTCGGCACGTCTTTTCTGATTCTGTCCAGACCTTCCTCATAAGCCCGACGATTATAAAGCCCTGTCAGTTCATCTGTGTAAGCAGAATTAAACAAACCTCTGTCCCGCTTTGCAATAACATGAAGACTGATTCCAAGCAGCAATAAGCAAAGCAAAAATACCACTACATTTGCCGAAATCAAAACGTAATTATTGATATAAGCATAAGTATCTAAATTGTGAATAACCATATACCAGTCAAATTTTTCCATATATTTCGTAATGGTATAATTTTTACTTTCCGGTTCTTTCTCATACGCATAATCATCATGGTCGTCTTCTTTGATTATCTTCTCTGGAAGTTTCTGTAAAAATGAAGCATATTTCTTTGCATCTCCGCTTCCTACCTGAATGTTTCCCTGCGCATCTGTAAATAAAATATCGATACCATACTGCTTTTCATACTTTGCAATCTGCTTCTGAATTTCCTCCAATTCCATACTGACACCACAGACTCCCAGAAGATTTCCCTCTTTATCTTCAATCCTCACATCAATATAAATCAGCCACAGGTCCGGATATTCTTCATCTCCCCCTAACATTACCGTATACTTTTTACCAGAATCTACGAATTTCTGATACCATACATCATCCTCATCATTTTCCACATCCATAATCTTATAAAAACCATCATAAGTATAATGGGCTTTCGTTTTTTCAGACGCTACAAATACAGTTCTATAAGAGAAATTTTTCATATATGAAGTCGTATACTCATCCATTTCTCTGCTTATTTCCTCAGCATCCATCTTTTCTTCGTTTTCCAACAATTCAATCAAAAAATGATCCGAAGCCAGTGTATTCGCCACAATAACCGGCTCTAACAACCGACTGTTGATATCATTATAAATTCCCGCCGCAATGATTTCACCATTCTTCAATGCATGTTTTTGCAATACCTGATACAAAGATACCGTCGAAATAACGGTACTGCTAACAAAACATAAAACAATAACCATAAGCATCAGGAGAAAAAACCTGTTCTTTTTCATAAAATTCTTCCTCATATTCTTCCCGCTAAAACATTACAAATATTATTTTTATTCGTTTTAGTGAGCATAGTATAATTATTTTAGCACACTAAAGAGCCTTTGTCGAATAAAAATATAATGTAAAATTATTCAATTATTTGCATTTTTATATATTTTTGTATAAACTTTCACAAAAAATGATTGCATAAACTGCTTCAACTATGCTATAATAACACAACATTTAAGAACTATTTTACCAAACAGCGGAGTAATTTTACTTGTCCGCTTAACTAATAAAAACAGAAAAATAAGGGTGTGCCTGAATTTCAGAAGACTGCCAAAAAAGACGCATGAAAGTGCGTTTCTTTTGTCAGTCTTTTTTATTTTAGCAAATTTTATTTAATTCAGGCAGAAAGGAGTTTTTCATGCTTGTAATGATTGATAATTATGATTCTTTTGTTTATAATCTTGCAGCCTACTTTGAGGAATTAAATCAGGATATCAAAGTCATCCGAAATGACAAACTGACGATTGAAGAGTTAGAATCCATTGAAAACCTGGACGGCATCATTATCTCGCCGGGACCGGGTCGTCCACAGGATGGCGGAGTCTCTTTAGATATCGTCCGCCATTTTGCCGGAAAACTTCCAATCCTGGGTGTATGCCTTGGACATCAGATTATCGGACATGCCTTTGGCGCAGTCGTAAAAAGAGGAACCGTTCCAATGCACGGAAAAGTAACACCGATTCATACCACCCAAAGCAGAATGTTTTCCAACCTTCCGGAAACTTATGAGGTAACACGCTATCATTCTTTGGTGGTGGACGAGAGTTCCCTTCCTGATGAACTTCAAATTGATGCAAAAACCGAGGATGGTGCAATTATGGCACTTTCTCATAAGACCTATCCGGTTTATGGAATCCAGTTCCATCCGGAAGCCGTTTTAACCAAATACGGACATGAACTTTTAAACAATTTTATTACAATCTGTAAGAAATGGAGGACTCACGATTGGCAGTCAGATTTTGCAAACTAAAACAATACTGCCCGACGGCAGATTTATTTTCCCTTTATCATACCAGAGAAACCGCTTTTTTAGATTCTTCTCTTACCAATAAATATGGAAATTATTCGATTATCGGACTTTATTCATACTTAAAAGCGGAAGAAACCGATGGCATCTTAAAAGTAAACGGAACCATTCAAAAAGGAAGTTTATTAGATTTCTTAAATCAATATTTAAAAGAACACAAAGAAGAAAATCCAACCAATTTACCGATGCTTGGCGGAGCTATTGGCTATCTCTCTTATGATTACGGCAGGAGTTTTGAACAGATTCCAAGCCGGCATAAAAAAAAGATTTCAATGCCGGATGCCATGTTTGAGTTTTTTGATTTATATCTCATCGAAGATTTAAAGAAAAAAGAACTGTATCTTTCTACAAGTGAGCACTTTCATACACTTGAGGAATACAGGAGCGAAATCATGCAGGATATTTTAACACTTGCCTCTAAAAACGTCACTGTAGACTCTCGTCTTTGCGATGTTAGAATCAAATCCGATTTTGTAAAACAGGATTATCTTAATGCCATTGATTCCATGATTGATTATATTAGGGCAGGTGATATCTATATTGCAAATATGACCCGTCAGATTTCTGTCGAAAGTTCCCGTACCCCTTATGAGGTTTTTCGCTATTTAAGGGAGCACAATCCTTCTCCATTTGGAAGTTATTTTAACCAGCCGGAGTTTCAGATTGTCAGTGCTTCTCCGGAACGCTTTCTGGAAGTTCGCGACCATAAAGTGGAAACCCGTCCAATTAAAGGAACGAGAAAACGCGGAATCACTCCTGAAGAAGATTTGATGTTAAAAGAAGAACTGGCACAATCTGAAAAAGATAAAAGCGAGCTTTTAATGATTGTAGATTTGGAAAGAAATGATTTAAACCGTGTCTGCAGACCCGGAAGTGTAAAGGTGACTGAATTATTTGAAGTCGAAACTTATGCAACGGTCTTTCATCTGGTTTCTACAATTATCGGAGAACTCGAAACAGATAAAACCGTACCGGATTTAATTGCCTCTACTTTTCCCGGCGGTTCGATTACCGGTGCTCCGAAAATCCGCGCCATGGAAATCATTGATGAATTAGAGCACAGCCAACGCGGACTCTACACCGGCTCTATCGGATATCTTTCTTTAAATGGAGACTGTGATTTAAATATTGTCATCCGTACTGCTGTGCATCAAAATGGCATTTATCATCTTGGAGTTGGCGGTGGAATTACCGCTGAATCCGAATTGGAATTTGAATATGACGAAACCTGGCAGAAAGCCAAAGCCGTTGTCGCAGCCATCGCAGGAGGTGACGTGCATGAGTAATCTTACTCTTACATCATTAACTCCAGATGATGGTTACTGGTTTGGGCTTGGAGTATTTGAAACAATATGGGTGAAACAAAACACTGCCGTATTTTTAGACGAACACTTAAACCGTTTAAAAAAATCCGCTCTTTTTCTTGGATTTCTGCCGGATAAAACATCTGCCAGTCAATGGATTTCGATTCGGAAACAGGAAATTCTGGACTATTTAAAAGAAAATCCGACGGAAAACGGTGTGTTAAAATTAACACTTTCAGATAAAAATCTTTCTCTGACTTCAAGAAAAAATACTTATACCAAAGAACAGTATGAAAAAGGCTTTGCTTTAGACTACAGCAAGATTTTAAGAAACGAGACTTCTCCGTTTACTTATATGAAGACCTTAAACTATGCCGACAACATTTTAGAAAAACGTCTGGCAAAACAGCGAGGATACGATGAACCCATTTTCTTAAATACCAAAGGCGAACTGTCAGAGGGTGCAACAACCAATCTGTTTTTTGTATCAGGTAAAAAACTTTTTACCCCTGCGCTTTCCTGTGGTCTACTTGACGGTATTTTAAGACAGTATCTATTAAAAAACTATCAAGTTGAAGAATGTATCATCAAACCGGAACAGGTTTCTGACTTTGACGAAATGTTTGTCACCAATTCCCTGCTTGGAATTATGCCAATCTGCCGCCTTGGCGAACACAAGTTTACCCGACGTACGATTACAAATCAGTTATTGCAGACTTACTCTGAAATTTAAAAAAGACGTCGCACTTGACAGGCTATCTTTCCAAATCAAAACTCAAGACAAAACAAGAGCAGACGAGATTTTTCCTCTTCTGCTCTTGTTTCATCTTATGGTCTTTTCATCACCACATGATTCTTTTCTTTTTTTCCCTGTTCCATTAACTGATAGGCTTCTTTAAATGCCTCTTCAAGCGGAAGGACTCCATGCACTCCACCAATTGTAACTGAAAATCGAATGTGTGGATATTCTTCTAATACCATGTTATTAATTACTTCTGCAATACGCTTTAACTTCATTTCAAACATCTGGCTTGAAATGTTTTCCATAAGAAGCAGAAATTTATCACCTTCATAGCGAATCAACACATCGGAACAACGGATACAGTTTTCTATCATTTTCGCGATATGATAAATTACAATATTACCTGCTGCATGCCCATATTTCTCATTGATAATTCCAAAATTATCTCCATCAATTAATGCCAGTGCATTCATCTGAGTCATATTTTTAGCATATTCATCATAATATCTGCGGTTATACACTCCGGTTAAAACATCTCTATAAAATTTCTGATTATAGTTTTTAATTCCCTCAATAAAATCATTGCGTCCAAGCGGGTCTGAAATCATTTCATCCCGCATTTTATAAATCATCTCAAGCACATAAGGATGACCTTCTATTTCGATGTATTTCGCAATCGTCTCATAAATGTTTTCACCGATAAATTCAATTTTGCTGCACTGATCTTTTTTAACAGTTGCCTTTCTTGATACACAATTTTTACAGATTTCTTTTTTCCCAAATATATTATAACATTTATCGGATTTATAAACCGATTTCTTTTCTCTTACCGGAATAACTTCGTACGATTCCACATCAATCAGACGTACACTATCAAATACTTTTTCTAACTGCTGAACCATTTCTTTTAATTCTGCTTTTGTTCCTTTTGTGACATCTTTATTGTTGTCAAAATAAATCGTATCTTTCTCATGAATATCTATAATTCTTCCAAGTACACCGATATATTTGGGTTCTTCTTCTCTTGACCACAAAGACTTTGCGATTACCTGACACCATCTCTGTCCTTCTGGATAATTTGCAAGGAATTTCATCCGAATCTCAGAATTTACCGGTGTCGTCTGATGCAGAGCTTTCGTCAAAGTCTTGATATTCTCACTACCTAAAAATGTTTCTTCCCCTTGCTCCGGTTTAATAATCACTTCGCGCAATCTCAACAGTTTTGCTCCGTATTCAGAAAGCGTAACCGCTTCAATGGCAGAATCATATTCAAACTGAATTTCTTCCAGTCCTGCTGTGAAAAATTTGCGTTTTTCCTGCTCTTTTTCCAAACGCCAGGAGCTGTAACTTGCCTTTTCCACAATTCTGCTGTCCAAAAGTTCTTCGGTTACTTTTGTTACCAGAGAAGGATTGACATCCATCTGCGCGTCTATATCCAGACTGACCTCAATAATATCCTCAATATCTTTTAAGCATTCCAATAACAATGGATTAAATGCACCACACTGTCCATCTAAAATCATTTCCATCGCTTTTTCTTTTGAAAATGCTTTCTTATAGCATCGTTCACTTGTCAATGCATCATAAACATCCGCCAGTGCCACTACCTGTGCAGAAATCGGAATTTCTTCTCCCTTTAATCCATCCGGATAGCCTTTTCCATCATAACGTTCATGGTGCCATCTGCAGATTTCATAAGCCACACTGACCAGTGTTTTCTTTTGATACGTTGGAAGTTCTTTTAAAATGGAAGCCCCTAACATGGAATGAGTTTTCATGATTTCAAATTCTTCTTTTGTCAGCTTTCCAGGCTTATTTAAAATCTTCTCATCTATCATAATTTTTCCGATATCATGAAGCGCAGAAGCGGTACTGATAATCAAGACATCTTCATCTGTAAGATTATAAGAATTCGTTTTATTCATCAGACACTGAAGCAATAAACGAGTCATGGTCTGTACGTGATGTACATGAGGTCCGCTTTCACCATTTCGAAACTCTACGATATGCCCCAGTATATTAATCATCATACTGTTATTTTTTTCTTTTTCATAAATCTGCTCTTCTACCATATTTAACAGACGTTTCTGTTTTTCATAAAGCATTAAAGTATTGGTAATTCGGCGATGAATAATATAACTCTCATAAGGTCGTTTAATATAATCTGTTGCACCAAGTTCATACGCTTTTTCCATATAGGAGGTATCATTTTCTGCGGAAATCATAATAACCGGTATGGTATCAATCCAATGCTTCTGGTTCATCACTTTGAGTACTTCAAATCCATCCATACCTGACATTACAATATCAAGTAAAACCAAATCAATACTGGTTTCATATTTTTGAATGACAGAAAGTGCTTCCACTCCATCTGATGCTTCAAGAATCTCATAATTCTCACCCAGCATTGCAGCTAACATCATACGATTCAGCTCTGAATCATCTACAATTAAAATCGTTGTTGTTTTTCGTTTTTCTACTTTATTCATTTACTATTCCTTCACGAATCTTTCTCTGTTTTTATATTCAATCTGACAACCGCAAGACTTGGCGCACGAGTCTTATCGCCTGAAATGAATTCACTTTTTATATTTTTTGCAATTTTTGTCTCGCAATTATTCATTTTCGCAAGAAACTCTTTTTTTCTTTACTTTTACAACAAAAAACAGGCAGAATCGCTTCTGCACTGCCTATGTCCTCTAGTATGATATTATTCTATAGTAGATTTTGCCAGAAATCAACCTCTTTTTTTGCATGCTTTGACAAAAGGCTTTAAAAAAAAGGCAGTTTCCTGCCTTTTTTCGTATTACCTTTGTTTTACTTTTACTTTTTCGGTTCTTTTGCTGTAATATAATATGGAAGTGCAACAAAGATTGCTCCGCCTATCATATTTCCAAGCGTAACCAGTCCTACATTGTAGATATATCCTCCAATGCTGACGGATGCATCACCCGCATTCATCAAACCAACTGCCAGTACACTCATGTTTGCAATACTATGTTCGAATCCACAAATCATAAATACGAAGATACACCAGAAAATCATAATCAGTTTTGCAGCTTCGGATTTTAATTTAAATCCACACCAAACTGCAAGACAGACCAGAATATTACAGAAGATTCCTCTGAAAATCAACTCCTGTGGAGCCAAATGCATCTTTGTTTCTGCAATCTTTGCATAGTACGCACCAACATCACCACTCGGTACTCCTGAAATTTGAAATCCTACTGCGGAAATTAAAGAACCAAGTAAGTTTCCAATATAACAGACAATCCATAATTTAATGGTTTCTCCCCATGAAACAGAACCTCCAAGTGAAGAGCCTGCCATAACCAGATTATTTCCGGTAAACAGTTCCGCTCCTGCCATAACAATAAGGCTTAAGGCTGCTGCAAAGGAGAATGACTGTGCACCTCTTACCATTGCAGGAGCACCATTGATTGTCAGATTTGCGCCCCAGGTAAAGGTGATAAATCCACCGAATGCAATAAATAAACCTGCCATCAAAGCGGAAACAAAATATCCCACTTTATTTTTCTCTAAAAAATCAGCTTTTGCCCTTCCGGCATTACATAACGTTGCAAATTCATTCTTAAACATATACGTTCCCTCTCTTTTCCTCTAATGTACTCTCAGAATCTCAATAAAGACCACGAAAGTGCATCATATACATGTTTTGATACAGAACACTTTTCCTGTTTGCATAAAATCCTACAGACTCACACTCCGGATTGCTACCTCTGTGTTCTCACAGCAAACGTACATGCCTGCTTTTTTGCAGGTATCATTGTAATGTCAAGCGGATATTCGCAATCCGCTTCGTTACTTACTCATATCGGTTAAATTCAGGTACGGCATAAGCCGCACCTGAACCTGTTATTTTAGTTGAAGAGACCCTCACTTCTATAAATGATAAGTACTCCACAAACTTATTTATGTATTGAATCTATTAACTTAGAACAGACCAGAAATCTTTCCTGTTTCATCTACATCGATTCTTTCAGCAGCCGGTACTTTCGGAAGTCCTGGCATGGTCATGATTTCACCTGTCAGAGCTACGATAAAGCCTGCACCTGCGGAAATCTTCAGGTTACGAACAGTTACTTCAAAGTCTGTCGGTGCGCCCAGTTTTGTCTGGTCATCTGTTAAGCTGTACTGAGTCTTAGCAACACAAATCGGACAGTTGCCAAATCCCATTGCTTCAAGCTGTGCAGCCTGTTTCTGAGCATTTGCAGTCAGAACAACTCTCTTACCACCATAAATTTTCTGAACGATGTTGTTCAGTTTATCTTCGATGCTTCCCTCTAATTCATAAGAGAACTGGAAGTCATTTGGCTCTTCAACCAGACGGATTACTTCTTTTGCTAATGCAAGACCGCCTTCTCCGCCTTTTGCCCATACTTCAGACAGAGCAACGTTAACACCGAGTTCTTTACATTTCTGTTCTACTAAGTCAAGTTCTGCTTTTGTATCAGTCGGGAATGCGTTAATAGCAACTACACATGGCAGTTTGTATACGTTCTTGATATTACTTACATGTTTTAACAGGTTTGGAAGACCTTTTTCAAGAGCTTCTAAGTTTTCGTTATTTAAGTCAGCTTTTGCAACTCCGCCATTGTATTTCAGTGCACGTACTGTTGCAACGATAACAACTGCGCTTGGATGTAAATCAGCCATACGACATTTGATATCCAGGAATTTTTCAGCACCGAGGTCAGCACCGAATCCAGCTTCTGTAATTGCATAATCACCTAATTTTAATGCCATCTTTGTAGCAATTACGGAGTTACATCCATGAGCGATGTTTGCGAATGGTCCACCATGAACGATAGCCGGTACATGTTCCAGAGTTTGAACAAGGTTTGGTTTTAAGGCATCTTTTAACAGTGCACACATAGCGCCTTCTGCATGTAAATCATGTGCAGTAACCGGTTTCTGCTCAGAAACTTTACCGTAAGTGTAACCAATGATAATTCTTCCCAGTCTTTCTTTTAAGTCTGTGATGTCTCTTGCAAGACAGAGAACAGCCATGATTTCAGATGCAACTGTGATATCGTATCCATCTTCTCTTGGCATACCGTTTGTCTTTCCGCCCAGACCATCAACTACGAAACGAAGCTGGCGGTCATTCATATCCACACATCTTCTCCATGTGATTTTTCTAGGATCGATGTTTAATGCATTGCCCTGATAGATATGGTTATCAATCATTGCTGCTAATAAGTTGTTTGCTGCACCAATTGCATGGAAGTCACCTGTAAAATGCAGATTGATATCTTCCATCGGAACTACCTGTGCATATCCACCGCCTGCGGCTCCACCTTTTACACCAAATACCGGTCCAAGAGATGGCTCACGAAGTGCAACCATGACATTTTTGCCAAGTTTCTGCATACCATCTGCAAGACCTACTGTTGTAGTTGTCTTACCTTCACCTGCCGGTGTCGGGTTAATCGCTGTAACCAGAATTAATTTTCCGTTTGGTTTGTCAGATTCTTTCAGTAAATTGTAGTCAATTTTTGCTTTGTACTTACCGTACTGCTCCAGATATTTCTCTTCAATCCCTGCTTTTTCTGCAATCGCGGTAATTGGCTCCATTGTGCACTCCTGTGCAATTTCGATATCAG